>Ga0247831_1008685_pt1 | contig 10577 bp, 9 predicted proteins | sample LaCruzMarch2015__9_FD_192406 | JGI IMG/M metagenome (GOLD analysis project Ga0247831, IMG submission 192406) | Freshwater microbial communities from meromictic Lake La Cruz, Castile-La Mancha, Spain - LaCruzMarch2015_1m | ecosystem: Environmental > Aquatic > Freshwater > Lake | place: Spain...
GGGATTTCGCGTCAGAGTGCCGCATCGCCACGTCCCACGCTTCGGCGGCGGCGCTATGGGGACATAGCGCCCTACCAGCGCGGGGCGAAGTCAAGTCCTCTGCGAGAGGAGGTTTCCAGAGGTGCCCATAAGGTGAACGCTGCTGATGTAAAGACGGTTAGGGTTAAACCTGCCAGGGCACGGAACTCGATGCCGTGGTGAAAGTCGGCAGTCTAACCGTGGACGGTGCCATGTTCGTCAAGATAGGCATTGAAGAAGGCGGGAGACGTCTGCGCCACGCTGTCTTTGATGCGGATGCGCACACCTACTGCGACGAGAATCATCAGCGCCAGACCCGCCGCTGCTGCCCGCCCCATCCACGGCTGACTCAGGCCAGCCAGCAGACCGAGCGATGCGGCCACTTGCAGTGCGCCTACTAAAATGCGCTGAGATCCAAACGGTAACGCTCGCCCCCCCGCATGTAAGCGGAGAAAAAGCACGCGACTCAATAGCCCAGAAACGAAAGGGAGTTGAATAGGATGAGTGAAAGCCTCAGAAGAGACGAAAGGGTGATTTAGATGACACGCATCTCGTATTCAACCCGCTTCATGATCATGGATTTTGGATGCATCTCACACCTCACTGGAGGTATGAATTCGTTGAAACACGTGATGTGACCCAACGATTGAGATTTTTTGTTCTCACTCAGCGTTGCCTGGCTCGTAGCCTCTTCTACTGGGCCGACTTGATTTCACGTTGGCCTTATGATCCGAATGAGTCTCACTGCACACCTTTCAGACGCCCTCATGGGCATGACCATGGGCGGATTCATCGGCGATGCGCTGGCCATGCCAGTGCACTGGTATTACGACCGGTCGGCACTGCATCGAGACTACGGCTTGGTGCGCGACTACATGGCCCCGCGTTCGCTTCATGCCGACAGCATCCTATGGCGCTCTGAATACACCGCACTCAATGACCGCGGCAACATTTTACATGATCAAGCACGCTATTGGGGACAGCGCGGTATTCACTACCATCAGTTCCTCCGCGCCGGTGAAAACACCCTCAATCTCCAACTCGCGAAGTTGCTCATGGAATCCCTGATTGCACGCAGCGCATACGATGCAGATGACGACCTCCAGCGCTACATCGAGTTCATGCTGACGCCTGGCAATCATCGGGATACTTATGTGGAAGAATATCACCGAAAATTCTTCACGGCTCACTCTCGCGGAGTCTCTCCGCACAAGTGTGCTGGCACGGACATCCATATCGGCGGCCTGGCTCATGTGGGAGTTCTTTGCGCCTTTTTTGGCAGTGATCTGCCAGCGGCGCGTGCAGCCGTCCGCCACCACATCACCCTCACCCATCGCTCTCCGGAGGTTCTCGCGGCGGCAGACGCCATGGTGAAAATCGTCGGCGAGGTTCTTGCTGGTATGCCAGTCCGCGAGGCTATTTTCACTCACGGCACCACTTGGTTTTCCAAGCGCAAAGCGCAGGAATGGTCCAAAGATCCCGATACGGTCGTTGTCGGTCGCCGGGTTAGCCCTGCTTGCTACATTGCCGAGGCCTTCCCGGCATCCCTCTATTTAGCATGGAAATATGCCGAGGACTTTGAAGCTGGCGTCATCGCCAATACCAATCTCGGCGGTGACAATTGCCATCGCGGTGTGGTTATCGGCTCGCTCATCGGCTGCGCCGTCGGTGTCTCCCGAATGCCGCAAAGGTATATCGATCAAATCGACGATAGCGCACGGCTCAAAGATCAGATCGGGAGTTTAATTGGCCGCTCTTGAGAAAAGTGCGCACTTCTGTTTTTTGTGTTTTTTACGAGAGACCAGATTGAAGTAGGGATACGCTCCCTCACGCCAGCCAGGAGATAGTTCGGCATCGGGATCGATTCCTTCAGGTTCAATCGATTTAGTGGCTCCATTCTTCGGCCTTAACTCTATGGTGCTGCTGCGCCGAAGGTGTGAATGAAGTCGAGTTCGACCGCGAAGGGGGCCTGCTTTGTATCGGCGATCAAAATACCAATTCGGCGCATCTTGGAGGTATCCAACTGCTCCTTTGGCAAGGCCTCGGAAGGGGATGTCTCATCGTCTTGCTGGGCCTTTCTGGAGCCATGTTCTGCATTCTTCTCATGTGCTTAAATGCCATGCCATGAACCGCGCTCACACCCCGTCCCCGCGCCACGTCCTGGGCCAACTCGCCCCGGCCCGCTCAAAAGCAATTTGCTAGCAGATTCCATTGCTGCCTTGCTGGCCACCAGAAAATCATTATACCCTGGATGATATAGCGATTGGTCCAATGCCGTCGCGCGTTCCGTCATCATGTCCTCCCCTTTGCGTTCGCCCGAAAATGAAGTCGCTATTGTCATGCGCACCTTTGATCGTCCCTTGTTCCTTGCGAGGGCAGTGCAGAGCGTCTTGAAACAGAGCTATCAGAGTTGGCGATTGATCATTGTTAACAGTGGTGCTCTGGATGATGTCCAAGCGGTAATGAATCATGCGAGCGGGGAATTTCGGGGCCGAGTGGTGGTCATTCAGAGCGTCCACAGGGGTGGTTTGCAGTGCATAGGGTGCCTTACCAATGAGGGCTTGGCTGCCGCTGAAGAGAGTCGGTGGGTTACGGTATTGGACGACGATGACACTTGGCATTCTTCGTTTCTCGCACGCGCGGTGGAAAGGCTGACGGTGCAAAAACGCCACCCTGACGTGCGGGGTGTCGCCGCCCAGAGCATGGTCTTGAATGAGGTGCTTGAAAACGGTGCGCTCAGGCAAGTGGATGCCAAGCCGTTCAATCCGGGGTTGCGACGGATCGAACTGATGTCGCTGGCCGCTTCGAATCTCTTCACTGGTAACGCTTTTGTATATGAGCGGGAGGTTTTGAGCCAGATTGGACTTTACAGCGAGACCTTGCCTGTCTTGGACGATTGGGATTTCAATCTTCGATTCGCACTGAAATTCGATATCGACGTGATCTCGGAGCCACTGGCGAATTACCATCGTCGGATGGCGACTAGTGACCTGGGCAGAGCGCATCAAAATACGTCGCATGAACTTCACGACTTTATCTACAACAAGATTGTTAATGACCATCTTCGAGCGGATCTAGCGCGCGGTCTGACTGGTCTTGGACCTCTGATGGCTGTGAGCAGTCGGCTGAGGGCTGTGAGTGAGAAGATCGGTAAGATCGAGCAGCGCACTCGTGCCCGAGCAAGCTTGCCAAAGGAGGGCTGATCGACCGAGGATTCTTACCAATGCCTGAGTCCATTATTATTACCAAGCCACAGGTTCAGCGTGTCGGTGACCGGGTGACGGTGAGCGCTGACTATCTCAGAGATGATGGTGCCGGCCAGATGATGCTGCTTCACCGCGCTAGTTTTCGTTTCGAATGGAGGGGTCCATTTTCATTGGCTGGAGGCGAGGCCTTCGTCACGTTGGGATTGCTGCCTGCCATGAGGCTCGGGTTGCCCATGTTTTCGGAGGCTCCGGTAGCTCCGGGGTTTCTGGATCGGATGAAGTGCTTGATGGAGATCATCATGGCTTGGTTCGGCGATGGGCTCACGCGAGTGGAACTCAGTGCCAGCGCCGAGCGGCCTATCGAAACAGGGAAGCGCGGCGTGGCGGCATTCTTTTCCTGCGGGGTGGATTCGTTTCACACGGTCGATAAGCGGCGTAGTGAGTTGACTCACTTGCTGTTCATTGACGGTTTCGACGTGGATTTGCATCAAGTCGAGCATCGACTCCTGGCTCGTGCCAATGCGCAGGAAGCTGCTGGAGAGATGGGGCTGCCCCTGGTCATCATCGAGACGGATGCGCGCTTATTCTTGGATCGATACGTGGGTTGGAAGATAAGCGGTGGCACAGTGGTGGGCGCTGTGGCGCAACTGTTCGTCAGCGTGATTGATCAGGCCATTCTTGCGGCCAGTCACCTTTGGCGAGAGAATCACCAGAATTCGGATGCTTACATGTTCGCCAGTCAGTTCAACCTCGCTGATCTGGACTTCTGCTTAGACGGCTTGAATCTATCCAGAGCAGGGAAGATCGCAGATCTCGGGGATTGCGCTCCCTTTTTTCGGCATTTAAGGGTTTGCTGGGAGATGCCGCTTGATCGCCTCAACTGTGGCAGTTGCGAGAAATGCCTGCGCACGATCGTCTCGATGAATGCGGTTGGCCTGATCTCAAAGTGCGAGTCCCTGCCTTCCTCCGTTGATTGGCAGAAGGTCGCTTCAGTGGAGATCAGGTTGACGAGCGTGTTGGGCATGTGGGACGAGATTCGGCGCATTACGGTAGAGCCCAAAGCCCGCGCCATGCTTGATGATCTTCTGTTCAAGTTTGAAGCTAACCTGTGGTCGCTGCGCCTCTGGGAGCTGGGGAAAGAAATGGCACAGGAGAAGGGCTGGTCAGTGCTAGGGCGTAAGCTTGGGAAGCCCATGCTGGGCGCTACGTGGAGGCATGATCGGGTCTGGTATTTGAAAAAATGTCATCAGCACCTTGGTCAGCTGCGTGAGCGGTTGTTTGCGATCGCAGACCGTCGTTCGGCCAAGGAGTCAGGCGGCGATAAGTCGAAATCTCAGCCCATCTCTTCAACTAGGCCATGAGTTCGATGACCGTTCTTCCACCGCAGATAAGCGCCCTGCCTGAGGGATCTGAGGTGCTATTCATCGCCCGCACTCCGACAGGGGAATCACGGGTGCGTATCACTCATTCGTTGTCCTATCCCGATACGCTGCCTGCGGGAATGCTGGGGGACGCGGCGGTCGCCCTGTTCCTTCTGCCTGCCATGCGGTTGGGACTCTCGCTCGATATCCAATCACCTGTTTCTGCCGGAGTGAAGGCACGTTGCGGAGTGCTTCAGGAAATCTTTTGCAACTGGTATCCGGAGGTGTTCACGCAGACGGTGCAAGTGACATCCCCAGTGGCTGAAGTAACGCTTCCAGTGGCGGCGCGGGGGTGCTTTTTTTCAGGAGGAGTGGATTCTTTTTTCTCAGTGCTCAAGGACCGCGCGAGTCTGGAGCGCCTCATTTTTGTTCATGGATTTGATTTGCCTCTGGGACAGCAGACACTGAGAAAGGAAGTCTCCACGAGTCTGATCGCAGCGGCTGAGGCGCTGAAGATTCCCCTCGTCGAGGTGGTGACTGATGTGCGAGATTTCTCTGACGAACATGTGCACTGGGGTAGCCACTTTTGTGGAGCGGCTCTTGCATCGGTTGCGCATCTTTTGTCGCCGTGGATCGGCGAGGTGATTATTCCGGCGACGATGACTTACGCCCATTTGGAGCCATTCGGCACTCATCCCTATACCGACGAGCGCTGGGCTGGTGACGCCTTGAAGATCATTCACGATGGGCTGGAGAGCAGCCGCATCGATAAGATAAGCCGGATTACTTTTGATCCCGTTGCACGTGAGCATCTGCGGGTTTGTTGGGAGAATCGAGATGGTCGCTACAACTGTGGTTGCTGTGAGAAGTGTCTGCGCACCATCGCTAACCTCCGAGTGCTCCGCGTGCTGGATCAGTGCCCAGGATTCCCTTCACAACTGGACTTGAGAGCCCTCGAAGCCATCGAGGTTGCGCATCCTCTTGTGCTGCCCATGTTAGAGGAAACGCGAGGAAAGGCATTGGCCGTGGGCGATGAAGAACTTGCTGCTGCCTTGCGTCGTTGTTGCCTTCGCAATGAAGCGCGCCTTCTTGCCCGGGCGCTAACGCCATTGCGCGGATACTTGTCCGAGGCACCTGCGTGGATACAAAAGACTGCCCCACGCTTCAGAGACGCGATTTTGAAAGAGTGTTGGCTGCAAGATCCTGAATGGACTCGACAGGAGATGGGGCGCCATTTCTCTGCCACCCCTGAAGCAGCGTTTGAGCTGCTTTGGGAGCATGATCGCTTTTGGCTGATACGGCGGATGATCGCTGCGCGCTTGGGTCGTTTGCTGCCGCGTTGGCTGCGGCCACGAGCGGTGAACCCTGTTGAACCGAAAGCCGAGCCACGATGAATCCCCGAGATCAAATTCTCATCCTGGGCGGTGCCACCCACAAGAACCGTGGCGACCGCGCGATGCATGAAGGCCTGCTCCGCTGGCTGCGACAGGAGGTGCCCGATGCGCGGCCTGTTTTCTTGGCGAGCAATCCTGAGTTGACCGCTGAAGTCTTGAATGTGGATAGCCGTCTATCGCCGGATGGACTTCTCGCTCAACCTTGGACTCGTGAGACACCTAGCAGCACGCGGCAGAGGCTCGAGGCGTGGTGGCGGGGAATGAAGTTCGCTCTGCGCCCTCCTGGTGACTTTTCAGAGCACTTAAGCCGCGCTCGCGCCGTCTTTGTGCCTGGCAGTGGGTCGATGAATAGCCTGTGGTGGCATGACTGGCTCTATGTGAAGGCCGCAGAGATTCATGCCGCGCGGCGTGCTGGCGTGCCGGTGTTCATGTCGAGTCAGGGGATCGGCCCGGTGTTTACTCATTGGATGGATCGGCGGGTGGCGCTCGGGATGTTCCGGCGCTGTGCGCGAGTGGGGGTGCGGGATGATGCGCAATCCATCGATTTGCTCACTGAGCTAGGTTTGCAAGGCAGTCAGTGCCTGCACACTGGTGATGACGCTTTGCTCATCCCACCTGATCACAGGCCCTCAGATCGCATTCTTGCCGGCGTGCCGAAGTGGCGTCAAATCGTGGGGCTAAACGTGCGGAATTCATCCTCCTATGGACGCCGGTATGCCAAGCCTCAGCCAAAGCTCTGGGCCGAGGCCCTTCGTGCCTTGCTCGAGCAAGGCGTGGATGCTCACTTTGTGTTCATTCCCATCAGTTACGATGCACAAGATGACGACCGAGTGGCAGCACGGCAGGTGGCGGATCTCATGCCTGACGCGGCGAATCGGATAACCCTCATTGAGGAAGAACTGGACGCCGCTGCGCTGCGCGGGCTTGCCACGCGGTGTCATGTGGCGGCTGGCATCTCTTATCATTTCCTGCTGTTCTGTTTAGCGGCCAGCGTGCCAACGCTAGGAGTCTGGCAGAACCCCTATTATCAACAGAAACAAGGTGGCCTGTTCCGCCTTTATGATATTCCGGAGGCAGCCTTCGATCTCGCCGCCTTGGATGGCAATCGATTGAAAGAGGCGATTCAAAATCTACTTGATCAACACGATAGCCTTTCAGACCAGCTTCGATCTTGGAACCAAAAGCTTGGAGCTCGGGCTCGCGAGGCCCGTCAGACCATCGTCGGGCTCCTGGGGACAATGCCCCCTCACACCCAGTCCCCGCTCCACATCCAGGGCCAACTCGACCCGGCACCCTTCGCATCCACGCCCTCGGCACCTACCACAGCGTCGTCAGCGAGGCCGGTTGCATCGTCCTCGCCATGGATAAAGAGCCGGTGAAGTTTTGGAGAACACGGGGACGCGAGAGGTGGAGTGAAGCGACTCGTGTGAGTCATGTCGCATCCATGGAAAGGCTCAGGGCCCGCGGTGAATAGGCTTCTTGGTGACTTAGCCATAGGATTCACGGGGCCTTTTTCTCGGTAAGCGATGGGTTTGAGCGACGTCAACCCTCGCTCTTGACAGTGGCATCAGCCGGAAAACTATCGGCAAGCTCAAAGGAGGCTGCATCTGCCGATCATGGACACCTCAGAAGTGAATTGCCCGACCACGCGGAGATCGCATGGGATGGGTGAATCGGTGCCTGACGGCGGTCAGCGGGTGATCCAATCTTATGGTTGGTGTGGACTTGCGGCAGGTGGTGAACAAGCTGGATGAGCTGATCCTGGCACTGCGAAGGTGAAAGGTGTGGTCCGCACCGGCCCGGTGCGGTTCAGGGAACACCGCATGGAGTCCATGCGGACCACCAGCGGTGCCAAAGGAGCGCGGGCACTCCTGCCCGCTAGGCAAAGAGAGGCGGCGAAGCCGCGATGAATTCTATGAAGCGGACAAGAGTGTCCGCGCTCCTTTCTGTGACGGGCGGCGGAGGGGGCATGGGGTGTAAATTGCGATTGTTGCGCGCTGGGTGGTTCGGCTTGCAACTCTTGGAGAATTGAGGCGTAATGCAGGGCGCGGCCATGCATCTCTTGCGTTCCATTTTTCTCATCCTCACGCTGCTGGCGCAGGCTTGCCCTGTGTCGGTGTTGCGTGCGGCGGAGGTGAAGACGAAGTGCCCGATGAGCTGCTGTGCTGGGGATGGAGCTGCGGCTTGTGGCTGTGCCACGGCACCCGATGCGCCCCAGCGGTCCGCGCCAGCCAATGTGCCGCCGACGGCGGGCCGCGATCTGGTGCCGTCACTGGCGCTGGTGAGTGGGCTGGAAATTTACCTGCCACCACCCAAGGGCGGCACGGAAGGCAGCGCCACAAGGATGGCGCTGGCGGATCGCCACGAGGGACGGGCGCAGCGTCGCCTGACGGTGCTGCATTGCTCGTTTCTGATCTGAGTCCGCGTCTGACCAGACGCATTGTGCCCAGGCATCGCGGTTCTTTGAAGGGAAGACGCATGGCTGAGGCTGGTTCACCGAACCCCATATCAACTCACGATTATGAATCCCCGTTTCCTCACCCTCACTCTTTTATCGCTTCTCTCTTCGGTCGCTATCGCCTGCGACGATTGCAAAAAGGCCTCCAAGATCAACGGCCCGGTGGTGGAGTATGACCTGACCATCGCCGAACAAACCGTCAGCCCGGCAGGCACGCCGGTGCGAGGCTTCACCATCAATGGCGGCATCCCTGGGCCGACGCTGCGGTTCAAGGAAGGCGACTGGGCCCGCATCCGTGTGCACAACCAACTGAAGGACAAAGAGACCTCCACGCACTGGCACGGCCTCCTTTTGCCGAACAAAGAGGACGGTGTGCCGCATGTGACCACGCCGCCGATCCTGCCGGGGCAGACGCATACCTTTGAGTTTCAGCTGCGGCACAGCGGCACGTATTGGTATCACTCGCACACGCATCTCCAGGAGCAGAATGGGGTCTTCGGCAGTATCGTGGTCACACCGCGTGGTGGCGAGCCAGTGCAGGCGGATCGCGAGCAGGTGCTGGTGCTGTCGGACTGGACCAACACGGACCCGCATGAGGTCATGCGCACGCTGATGCGGGGCAGTGATTACTTCGGCCTGATGCGCGGGAATGCGCAGTCGCTGCTCGGTGCTGCGCAACGCGGGATGCTGAAGGAATACTTCCAGCGCGAGTGGGATCGCATGATGCCGATGGATGTGTCGGACGTGGGCTACGCCGCCTTCCTCATCAATGGCAAACGCAGCACGCAGATCGAAGGCAAGCCCGGCGAGCGTGTGCGGCTGCGGGTGATCAATGCGGGAGCGGCGACTTACTTTTACCTGAACTCCTCCACCGGTCCCATGACCATCGTGGCGGCGGATGGCCCACCCGTGCAGCCGGTGAAGGTGGACCGTCTGCTGATGGCGATTGCCGAGACGTATGACGTGATCGTGACCCTGCCCGCTATCGGCCAGTATGAGCTGCGTGCCACGGCGGTGGATGGCAGCGGCCATGTCTCGGCCTTCATCGGCTCGGGCGAACGGCACCCCGCGATCGATCCGCCGAAGGTCAATCTTTATCAGATGGATGAGATGCTGAATCTGGCGCTGGAGGAGCAGGAAGATGATCCTCTCGCTTCGCTGAATCTGCCACGCCCTGGCTCGCCGTATCGCGTGCTGCGTGCGGTGAACGACACCTCGTTGCCTGCGAAGCTGCCACGCCGAAAGATCACGCTGCATCTGACCGGCGACATGAGTCGCTATGTGTGGTCCTTCGATGGCAAGACGATTGCCGAGAAGCCTTTCATCACGATCAAGCGCGGTGAGGTGATCGAGCTGGAACTCATCAATGACACGATGATGCACCACCCGATCCATCTGCACGGGCACTTCTTCCGCCTGCTGATGGGGCAGGGGAAATACTCGCCGCTGAAGCACACGGTGGACGTGCCGCCGATGACGAAGCGCACGGTCGAGTTCGAGGCGAATGAGCACCACGACTGGATGTTCCACTGCCACATCTTGTATCACATGATGAGCGGCATGGCCCGCGTGTTCCGCTATGAAGGCGACCCGCCTGTGATGGAGCATGAGAGCATGTCCATGCACCACGCCGGACTCGGCGAGCACGCGCATGACATGTCATATGTCTGGGGTGCGGCCTCCGTGCAGTCTCACATGAGTGATGGCCTGATCACGCTGATGCATCCCAAGAACGACCTGCTGCTCAGTTGGGAGGTCGGCTGGGAAGGCGTGGACGACACCGAATACGAGGTGGATGCGCTGTATCAACGCTACTTCAATCCCAACTTCCAAGCCTTCGCCGGTGCACGCCTGACCAATGATGGCGATGCGGAGAACCGAGCGGTGGCAGGCATCAACTACCGGTTGCCGCTCATGCTCTGGGCGGCGGCTAGCATCGACAGCGAAGGCGATGCACGCCTCACCTTGTCCAAGCGCCTGCAACTCACGCCGCGTCTCGGCCTCTTCGGCCGCGTGGAGTATGATACCAAACTGACCAAATAATCGTAGCATTATAGGATGTCCTGTGGTAGAGGATGGTCATGGCACGAAGACCTATACAATTGTGGCGGCCCGAACTGGCTGCCGAGATTGCCGAGCG
>Ga0247831_1008689_pt1 | contig 10574 bp, 13 predicted proteins | sample LaCruzMarch2015__9_FD_192406 | JGI IMG/M metagenome (GOLD analysis project Ga0247831, IMG submission 192406) | Freshwater microbial communities from meromictic Lake La Cruz, Castile-La Mancha, Spain - LaCruzMarch2015_1m | ecosystem: Environmental > Aquatic > Freshwater > Lake | place: Spain...
CCAATCCATCGCCACCCGCAGGGGTGGCTTTTTTGTTGGCCACCGCTGCAGGTCGTGGCCAGCTCCGACTCTCGTGGCCAACTCTCATCCTCGTGGCCAGGTTTTGCGCTCCTGGCCTGGTGGGCTATAGGTCATGGGCTTGCTGTTCGCTGGATTCTGCTTGGATTGGAAGGTTGCTTGGCCCTTCAGGTGCCAGGCGCAGTCCCTGTTGTAACTGAGGCCATGGTGCGTACACTGCAGATAACCCAACTTCACTCTGCAGATCTCCCGTCCCATCCGCCAGCTTCGTCAGTGGGTGCGGACTGCCTGGCTGGCCTACCGTCTCTGGGACAGGCATGATTGCATTGACCTGAGTGCAGCGTTTGCTTATCACACACTTCAGTCGATCTTTCCTGTTCTCCTGATTGCCCTGGCCTTGGCAAGTCGCATCCTTGGTCGGGATGAAGGCCTGATCGATCAGATTGCTTCCTTCGCCAATCAATTCTTACCCGCTTCCGCATCACCTCTGATTCAGTCCACCCTGGCAAAGCTCTATAGCCAGAGAGGTGGCGCGGGAGCCTTTGGCGTGATCGCCCTGTTGATGACCGCCAGCAACACTTACCTCACGCTCCAGCGCGGTGCCGATCGGCTCTGGGGTTGGAGGATTGGCCCGTCAGGCTCTCCGAGTTGCACGGTCTCCCGTCTTCTGTTTGTTCAACGGTTTCTGGGCCTGAGGCTCAAGGCTTTTGCCTTGGTCGGAGCGGCCGGCCTGTTGCTGGTGGTCGCGCAACTGACCAGCAACCTTCAGCTGATCAGTGCCCAGACCTGGCAAGCCCTCTTCAACAGGCAACTGCCCTGGCTGTTTCAGGTCTCCATGCCGGTCTCGGCATTTGCCGATCTGTTGTTCTCAGTGCTGGTGTCTTCGCTGGTTGGCTTTGTTCTGCTGCGCATCATTCCCTCCAGAGCTGTGCCCCTTGCTCCGCTCATTCCCGGCTCCCTGCTGATCGGCATGGCCTTTACCTTCCTGAATGTGGCGGTTGGCCGGAGCCTGGTCTCGCTTGGCAGCCGCTTTCAGGCCTATGGAGTCGTCAGCGGGGTGCTGGTGTTGACCCTCTGGGTCTGGTTGGTTGGCTTGATCCTGTACTACGGGATGGCGATCAGCGTTGTGGTCAGCCGTCGGTTGCGTGGGGGCGATCCACACCTGCTGAGCGATCTTCGCGGCTCCAGGCAGGAGGCAGGATAGTTGCATCCACTCAAGAAAGATGGCCAAAACAGGTCTGTCCCTGCGCCCCCTTCCCGCCAGCCTGGCCTTGGTCTGTGCGGGGGTCGGCGCGATGGTTGTGATCGGTTTCCTCAGCTTTGCCGTGGTGCCGCTCCTGTTCGGTGCTGGCCTGCTGCTTGCATTTCTGGCCGGTGCTGTTGTTTTCGGTTGGGCCGGCATCGAAGCCTTGGCTGCCCTGGAGCGCTGGATTGAAAACGATCCACGGTTCAGTCGCTGATGGAACGCCGCTTCCCCTGGTTATGGATCGCTCTGGCAGGCCTGCTGATTCTGGCGCCTGGGCCCGTGTCTCGGCTCCTGCTGGATGTGATCGGTGGATTGACACTCACCATCCTTGTCTTGCCGTTCCTGTTGGCGGGCGGTGGTTGGCTCACCTGGCGGTTGTTGCGCAGCAGGGTTCGAAGCTGTCCCTCCTGTGGTCTCTCCACCTTGGCTACCGAGGTCTGTCCTGCCTGTGGCTCTTCCCTGGCTGCGCCGGCCGGAACGGTATCCGTCATGTGGGAGCCTTTCGCCTCATCGCAGGCTGGTTCGCCGCTGGGCTCCGCACTGTTTGGGCTCCGGGCTGAGCGGTCCAGCGACCTGTCTGAATCCCTCCCCATCCAGGACTGCGAAACCCCTGCCAGCGATGTGACCATCGACATCCAGGCGCGACAGGTGGGGGAGGAGCATGGGAAGGAGGACCGAGGTTGTTGACGTTCGTCAGGGATCCTGCCCCCAAAGACAATGATCGACATTTCAGCTTTGCAGGGGAGAGATGTTGGGGCGTTTTCGCCCTCCCCGAGAGCTGTCTAGGTGTGTTTTCTCACCAGGTCATTCAGCGATCAGCAGCTGCTGTAAGGACTGCTGAGGGGTGAGGCCACCAAGAGCCATGTGGCACCTGTGGCTGTTATAGATCCCCAGATACCGAGGTAGCCAGTGGTTCCGCTCCTGGGAGGTCTGGTACGCCATGACGTAGGCCCATTCCGCCAGGAGGGTTTTGATGAAACGCTCGGCCTTGCCGTTGGTTTGCGGCGTATAAGGCTTGGTGCGGATGGGTCTGAGATCCAATGCTCGACAGGCCTTTCGCCAGTCACCGGAGCGGTAGGAGGGGCCGTTGTCCGAGAGGATCCGTCGACAGGTGATCCCCTGCTCAGAGAACCAGCCGACTGCCCGGGCCAGGAACCCAACAGTCGTCGCCCTCTGCTCGTCGGCGAGCACCTCGACGTAGGCCAGGCGGGTGGCATCGTCGATGGCGACATGCACCTTTTCGTAGCCGGCGCCGCGTGAGCAGCCTTGACGGCGGTCACCGGTGATCCGGTGACCGACCCGCTCAAACCTTGCCAGCTGTTTGGTGTCGACATGGATCATGTCGCCCGGCCTTTCCCACTGGTAGCGCCTCACTGGAACCTTGGGTTCCAAATTCTTGAGCCTTCCCAGCCCCAGGGTGTTCATCACCCGTCCGACGGTCGATAGGGGTGCCTTGAGGGCCCTGGCGATGCGGCGGAGCGTGCAGCGCTGGTGCCGGAGATCTACAGCCTGCTGCAGTCGCTGCGGATCGAGCGTTCGCCGCTGGGTGCGGCGAACACTCCGTCGATCCGCCAGTGCCGCCAAACCGCCATCACGGAAGCGCGCCAGCCACTTGTAAGCACTGCGCAGGCTGATCCCGGCTTCTGCCGCAAGGGCTTTGAGCGGCACACCATCATCGAGATGCCTGCAGATCAGGCGTTCACGACCGATGGGCGTCAATCGGGCATTGGGGTGGCTATGCATGGGTGGTGGGGTCTTGGGACGGGAGGTGACACCCCGACCCTGGCGACCTCACACTTGTGAGCTGAACAAACCTGGTGGGACTACTCACCTAGCCGCAGGCTTCTCGAAGAGTTGCGCGGGTCCACGCTGGAATCACGCCTGGAGGAGATGGGCGTGCTCAGATCCTTCTCCAGGCCAAGGGTCAGCAACGACAATCCCTACTCGGAATCCCTGTTCCGACCGGTCAAGTACCGGCCCGAGTACCCAGGGCCGACTGAAAGTGGGGCACAAGGCGGCTGGTGCGGCCATGCTGGTTCCGGTTTTGTTGGGACTGCTCCTGTCCCTTGGCCCAGTCCTCTGCCAGTGCTGATCTGATCGCCTTTCTGCAGGCCCTGCCGGAAGGTCGCAAGCGCCGAGGCGTGCGTTATCCCCGTGGCTGCTGCTGTTGATGGCCATTCTTGGCATCCTCAGTGGGTGCCGCAGCGCCAGGGATCTGGAGAGCTTTGCCAAGCGGCATCGCCAGGCGTTCAGCTTAGCTCTGGATCTGGAGATGCCCAAGGCACCTTGTGATTCCACCTTCCTCTACCTGTTTGAGCGGGTCGAGCTCGACCAGCTCTTTGGCTTGCTCAGGGAGTGGATGCTGGCCCAGATTGCTGATCAGGACAAGGATTTCGACCAGCTGATCTGTGATGGCAATACGCTGAGAGGTTCAGCTCCTCAGCCTGATGGCACCGATGGGGCTACTCGCTTTGTCACCCAGGTGACGCTCTACGCCAGGGAGCTGGGCGTGGCAATCGCCCAGACGTCCTTTGATACCGGAGAATCCCACGATCGCGCCGCACTCAAGGCCCTGCTCGGAACCCTCGAACTGGAGGGTGTGCTGATCCAGGCGGATGCCCTCCACACCTCACCCGCGTTTTTCAGCTCGCCGCCGAGCAGGGCTCCGACTTGCTCCTGACGGTCAAAAACAACCAACGCCGGCTGTATCAGCAGATCGTCTCCCAATTCCACGGCCACCGGCACTTCCCAGTGGAGATCTGCGATTTCGAGGCCGGCCATGGCCGCCAGGTGCGCTGGCAGCTCAGAGCCCGCAACGCCACAGATGTCATCCGTGAGCGCTGGCTTTGTGCCAGCTGGATCATCGAGCTGGTGAGCACCGGCCGGCGAGATGGGAAGGCGTTTCACCACATCCACTACTTCATCACCACCCTGCGCACAAGCCCAAAAGCATTGCTACGACTGGTCAGGCAGCGGTGGGCAATCGAAAACCAGTGGCACTGGCCCCGTGACACCCAACTCGGTGAGGATGCCCACCGCTACAGCCAACGCAATGGTGTTCAGGTCCTGGCCCTGCTGCGCACACTGGCCTTGAACCTGTTGCGCTGCAACGGCTTTCGGTCAATCCGTGCTGGCCTGATGGCCGTGGCGCATGACATATGCCGAATGTTCGGCTGGGTTGGCGCCATCCCGGCAGGAACAGGGTGAATTGACTTTCAGTCAGCCCTGGCCCGACTACCCGAGCCGGCCATTCGCCAGCAAAGACAAGGACTGCGAGTGGGTAGCTGCGTTTGTCGACTGCTACAGCCACCGGCACCGCCACAGCGCCATCAAATTCTTGACGCCCCATCAGCGTCACAGCGGAGCCGCCACGCTGATCTGCCAGCAGCGTTCAGATGTCTATGAGAATGCCCGGCAGGCCCATCCAACACGCTGGAGCCGGCGCACCCCCGCTGCTGGCGTCAACCAAAAGAAGTGTGGATCAACAAGCCAACAGAAGATCAGGATTCAACTCTGGAGGTACCATTAACTCAGGCCGTCTGACAGGCAGCCTAGGAGTGACACCTTTCCTGAAAGTCACCGCAGCGGCTGCTTATTACTCAAGGATCTGGTGAGAAACTCACCTAGCATTCCTGTCGGACTCTATTATCGCCATGGCTATTGTTGTGTTTGTTTCATTCTCTCCAATGCCCAGTAGGTTCTACGTCTGCTAGAGATCTGATCGCGGCCTAGAGCCTATTTGGTGTTACTCTTAGTTGTTAAATGTGTTCCTTGCCTTTGACAATTTGCTTCATCGCATAATTGAAGAACGCAGAACAATTCTTAAGGATAACAGACATGTTCACTGTATTGTCACAAGACACTCTTATTTCTACATGCTATAGCCATGAGCCATTGCATTCATCAGTTCGTGATCGTTGGTGTTCTTCCTGGCATAGTATTAAGGGAACTCCGTCAATTCTCTGATCTCACAACTCTTCAAAGCTGAATAACCTTCTTGCTAGCGTTGCATCTACTGTGTCATACATGCAATTTCCTTATGACAAATTATAGGTACTATTCTATAGCTTTTCAGGGAACAGATGTTCTAACGAACTCTCATCCTTTTTGCATCGAGCTTTAATATGCTAATCCTTATTGTTTCCCTTTCGATCTTTATAATCTTCAAAAGACTTTATTTTGCATTGAGATCTCCGGTTCTAGTGTCGACATTAATCAGCCCCTCTTTCTATATGCTTATCTTTGTAACTGCTTATATTGGTGGAGGAGCGATGGGCTATGACTTAGCATTAACTTTTGCACGTTATAAGTATTATGCAGTATTCTTTTCCAGCATAATGGAGACTTCAATATTAACCACTAAAACCTTAAGTGCGTATACGATCGCTGTATTCTTGCTGTTTCAGTTATCAATAAAACCAAAACTAATTTCTTGTAACAGTGTGTATAAGTTTAATCCTTTGATCGTTATGTCTTCCAGGGTTGTATTGGTCTTGTCAGGTCTTTATACATCCTTACTCTATTTTCTAAATCGCTCGACCTTTTCTAATGTAGCCTTTAGGCAAGATGGTCTTGATATTATTTCTTCGCTAATTTCACAACTTGGTATAATTCTTTTTTTGCTATGCGTTTCTTCAGGTATTCTTATTCTGTGTAAGAAGAGCTACATTCTCATTCCTTTCTGCTGTTTACCTTTGATCTTTATTGAGATCCTCACTCAAGGCAGAACATTGACATTCATACTCATTTTATTCCTTTCTATTATTTTTATCTCATCAAATAAAATAACATCTATTCCGTCATCCACCAATGTTGATCATCGCTTGCGTGATATAAAGAATGTACGAAGTGAGACAGATATAATGACCTCATCCCGTGAAGCAAGTTTGTGTCACCAAAGGCTCAAGTATGGGACTACAAAAAATAAGAACATGACTTGGATATATATACTTGTGATTAGTATTGTTCTACTTATAATTGGCGTGGGAGTCCTTCGCACTACTGGGGCGATAGAGGATGGCTTAGGCTTCATTGGATTTATTTTCTTTGCTGACGTTTTCTATAGTTTTTGGTCAACGCCAATAGCTATTGACTACTATAACTTTAATTCATATCAAGCTGATGTTGCCCTTTATCTTCAGAACGCTGTTTTGTACATGATACCGTCCGCTATTCTTAAGATCATCTCGAGTATAGAAAAGTATCCTTTAAGTGGTTTTGCCCAAACTTTATATAATGTGTATGATTCTCGTTTGGGTTTTGGCTTGGCAACGAACATAATATCGGAAGCATATATCGCTGGAGGACTTAGTTTCTGTTATCTCTCTCCTATCATTATTGCTTCAATCCTAAGGATTATCGAACAACTTTCTCTTTATCGGTCTGTTGCTGGTTTCATTTTTCTAATATATTTCTCTGCTTATGCAAGACTGATTGTCAGAGACAATTTCTATATCAGTTTCTTTACCTTAGTTGGCCTCATGACTTTCCTTGGCTCTTGGATATTCTTTCTCCAACCAAGAACTGACTTTTCTGAACCTAGGAATCTACGTGGTTAACTTAACTAATGAAGCATTATTCGGCAATAATGTTGCTTTTAAAAAACCACTCTACTCATTCAAAAACAGTTAGATTAATGCTAATGTCACATGGTATTTCTTACCAGCAGATCTGCCTAAGGGGGGTCTCCTGAAACAGGCCAAATCACCTGCGCCGCAACTGTTCTCATCGGTTGGAAGGCAATTAATTCACAGGGAACCCAGTAATTGTGGATTGCTGTCACTGATGTTGGCCGCACATGTACTGGAAGCAGCATAACGGTCTGCTTTCAATCAAGGACTTCCATGTCCCTTTTTGAGGCAGACTTGCCCCCTGACAACCGCTGGGTGCAGAGCGGCATTTCGAAATCCTAGGTGAGCAGGATCTGTCAGGACATCGACCTGATGGAGCAGGCCCTGCTGAACCGGCTGCTCCAGGAGACCGGCTACGCTTATATCTATCTCGGCGCGACGTACTCCACGGTCTGCTGGGACGGGCCCTGCATGTCTGCTCCAGGGCTGCTGTGATCGCCATGGGCTTCAATACCGACGGCTGCCGCGAACTGTTGGACCTGTAGGTTGGTGGCAGCGAGAGCAAGGGCTTCTGGAAGCCCTTCATTGGTTCGCTCATAGCCGCAGGCTTCTGCGCAGCAGTAGAGCGAGCAAGGCCTATTAGAAGTCTTGTTGCGTCGCGAGCGCGGCTTCTCGCCAGCCCAGCAGCCGAAGCAGTGCGCGGATGTCGTGGGCCACGGCTGCGATGCCCTCGGCGATCGAGTGCTTGCCATCGAGACGCAAGGCGTTGAGACCCATCGTTCGCAGCGTCGCCAGGATCTGGACTCTGTTCACTTCCCTGTAGCGGTGGGCGTCTTCCCGTAGCTGGGTGTCGCGGACCCAGTGCCAGGAGTTCTCAATGGACCAGCGATCGCGAACGTGCCGGAGCATGGCCTCGGCGCTGGTTCGCAAACTCGTGACGTAGAAACGGGTTTCATCCACCGGCTTGCCGCTACGGATGCCGGTGGTGCGCACCGCGATGATCGTGGCGCTGCCTGGCCAGGTGTCCATCACCCACTCAGGAGCCGGCATGGCCCTCAGGCTCCAGGTGGTGTCGCGGCCATGGCCAACCTCGCTGGCCATGGCCTTGAGGGGCACCCTGCGGCCGTAGGTGCGGCGATCACGGATCAGCTGAAAACCTTTTCGGCGACTGTGTTTCACCGCAATCAGGAAGTCGGCGTCGCGCTGGGCGAGGTAGGCGAAAAAGGGCGGTTGGCATGCAGCGCATCCGCCTGAACCAGCACGCCAGCCAGGTCCACGCTCTCCAGAAGTTCCCGCAGGGCTCGGGTTTCGCTGCCGGCATCGGTGGCGTAGGTGGTCTGGGCGATCGCCACGCCAAGCGACTGGGAGTAGAGGCTCACCTGGGCAATGAAAGTGGCTGCGCCCGAGGGAGTTTCCAAAATCGACCCACGAAGCGTCTTGCCGTCGCACACCAGGCTATAGAGGCCCTCGGCGACGCCAGGCTGGGCAGCCATCCAGCCCTTGAGGAGCGCCTCAAAGGCATCAACATCAAGTTGCGCGAGCAGCAGCCGGAACGTGGAATCGGAAGGCGTCTTGCCGAAATCCATACCCAGCAACTCGTTGAGGGTTTGCCGGTGCCGCTTTGCGATACGTTCCATCCCCACCAGGGAGCCCTGGCCGCTGAGAATCGCCAGGATCGCCACGAGCAGCATCCACCACTGGGGAAACCGGATGCCGCGCCGCATGCGGCAATCCGGCAAGGCCTTGAGGAAGCTGATCAGATCGGTGGCGGCAGCCGGATCGGCAGGGTGGGATGACAACGAGGCGGAGCGGTTCCCGCGCACCCCACCGTAATCAGCCCATGCCGGCGAGCCCTACTGGGACAGACTTCTAATAGACCCTGGTAGAGCGAGGCCTCCCTGGGGTCGAGTTGGTGATCAGCGACGCCCACGTGGGCCTCACCAAGGCGCTCAGGAGCATGTTCCAGTGCTGCTGCTGGCAGCGCTGTCGCGTTCATCTCGCGCGTAACCTGCTGCAGTGGGTACCCATGACAACCAGGGGATGGTCACGGTGGAACTGTGCTCGGTGTTCAGCCAGGAAGACGCCGCTGGCCTGGCTGATTGCTGGTTTGAGCTGGCCGCCTCACTGGCCGAGCGTTTCGCCAGGGTTTCCGAGTTGATGGCTCAGGCCAGGGACGACATGCTGGAGTTTCGCCACTTCCCTTTGCAGGCCTTGAAGAAGGTCTGGAGCACTAACCTGATCGAGCGCGTCAATGAGGAGGTCAAACATTGAACACGGGTGGTGGGCATCTCCCCCATCGACGACTCGAACACCCTCCTTGTGGATGCGTTGCTGCTGGAGCAGGATGAGCAATGGCACCTCGAGGGCTGGCGCATTTTTTCGGCCTACAGCATGGCTGCCATTCTGGCCCTGAAAGCGGGGGCCGGCGCAGGCATCGCTGCAGGAAGCAACGGCGTGAGCTCAGGCCGCAGGCGCTCTCGCCGTAGCGCCCCCACACGACGCTGCGCCGGCGATCAACGCCTTGGGACCGGCACACATAGCGGCACAACCAAGATTGCAGGCGTAGCCCAAAATCAATCGGCAATCCAGACGAAAGACTTGACAAGTCACTTGTCTGGATTCAGCGTGAAGCAACGAGGTTAATTAACGCCTTGCGAATGAAAGCCCGTCATTCATCCCTGTTCACCCTCAGATCAGGGCATTCGGGCCTCGGGATTTACACCATGCGAAGGGACGTGACCCACTGTCCCATTCAATTGCGTTTAACTGAATAGATTCTAACGTGCAATCTGATCAGTTGACAGTCACAGCTTGTCCTTTCCATTGAGGGATAGCTTGCTTTTGGAGGAACCTAACTCTTGCTAAACACTGTCCAGTTTCTATCGCTTAGGCTTTAGTCAGTTTGAAATTGTAAGCTACTCATCTTAAACTCTCTATCCAGGTCTTATCTACCAATTCTTTACTATGCTTAGAAGACAAGCCTCTCAATCGCTTAAGGAATTGGTTCGTCATGTTGCATTGAAGATCGGTTACGGAAACTTTCTTGACTATCGCCGAGAAAAACTGGGAGTAAAGACTACACACTTGAGAAAGGCAACTGTTGAAAGCAGATTTCAATCCATCTATGCTACAGGTGCATGGGTCAATACTGATTCACAGAAAGCCTTGTCTGGTTTGGGCTCGGAGTTGTCGGCTACATCTAACATCAGACAACTTCTTCCCTCAGTTGTTAGTGCGCTTCAGGTTACTAGCATTGTTGATGTTGGTTGCGGTGACTGGACTTGGATGAAAGAACTGAATCTGCCTTGTCACTACCTTGGTGTTGACGTTGTTAGTGAAGTGATTCTCTCAAACTCCAAGCATACGAGTAATAATGTAGCGTTCATGCAGCTTAATGCCATCTCTGAACCATTGCCTAATGCTGATGCAGCGCTTTGCCGTGAAGTTCTTTTTCATCTGTCTTTTGAAGACAGTCTTAAGGTCCTGAATAATATTAAAAATACCTCAAAGTTCCTGATTGCTACTACAAATGACTTGTGGTTTAATTCAGATATAAGAACTGGAGACTTTAGAAATATCAATCTCTGTAGGCCTCCCTACTCTTTCCCTTCTCCATTGCTTACAATATGTGACGATGGTGTTTCTCAAGGACGCGTAATTGGTGTTTGGAGAACCAGCTCAATTCTTGTAGTCTAGGGAAACTCTGAAAAATCCGATAGAGTCAGTCCAGATCCAAGGTT
>Ga0247831_1008691_pt1 | contig 10572 bp, 11 predicted proteins | sample LaCruzMarch2015__9_FD_192406 | JGI IMG/M metagenome (GOLD analysis project Ga0247831, IMG submission 192406) | Freshwater microbial communities from meromictic Lake La Cruz, Castile-La Mancha, Spain - LaCruzMarch2015_1m | ecosystem: Environmental > Aquatic > Freshwater > Lake | place: Spain...
CGCAAGCCGCCCCCCACCCCGAGCGCCTGAACGCCCCGCCCGGCCCGGTGGATCCTCGTCGCCTCATCCTGCTCGGCGCCTCGACCGGCGGCACCGAGGCCCTCCGCGAGGTGCTCGTCCGCCTGCCCGACGGCCTCCCGCCCATCGCCATCGTGCAACACATCCCGGCGACGTTCTCCAAGGCCTTTGCCGACCGGATCAACACCCTTTGCGCGTTTCACGTCCGGGAAGCGGTGGATGGGGAAATCCTCACCCCCGGCGTCGCCTTGGTCGCACCGGGCAACTTCCACATGCTCCTGCGCTGGACCGGCACGGCCCACCGCGTGGAATTAAGCAACGGCCCGCAAGTCTGGCACCAGCGCCCGGCGGTGGATATTCTCTTCAAATCCATCCCGGAGGCCACGGCCCCGCGTGCCATCGCCGGTGTGCTCACCGGCATGGGTAAAGATGGCGCCGAGGGACTGCTCCGCCTGCGCCGGGCTGGCTCGGCCACCTTCACGCAAGACGAGGCCACCAGCGTGGTTTACGGCATGCCACGCGAAGCCTGGGAACAGGGAGGCGCCGAGCGCCAACTACCCATCGAAGCCATCGCTGAACACATCGTCCGGCTCTGCCACAACGCACCTGCTGCCAATGCCCGAGGCTGAGGCTCAAATCTCCAAGACGATCCTCATCGTAGACGATGAGCCGCGCATCCTCGCCGCGCTCAAGGAACTCCTTGAGCGGCAGGGATACCTGGTGGTTGCCGCCAGCGACGCCACGCGCGGCCTCGCCGCCCTGCACCAGCGCATGTTTGGCGTGGTCATCTCGGACCACCTGATGCCGGACATGACCGGGCTGGATTTTCTCGTCGAGTGCCAGCGGATCCAGCCCGACGCCTCGCGCGTGCTCGTCACCGCCGTGCTCTCTCTGCCCACGCTGGTCGATGCGATCAACAAAGGTGAGATCTACCGCTTCATCGCCAAACCCTGGTTGCGGGAGGAATTGCTCGCCACGGTGCGCAATGCGGCCAACCGCCATGAGCTGCTCACCCAAAACCAGAGCCTGCTCGCCGAAACCTCCGAATTAAACCGGCGCCTGACCGACGCCAACTCGGCCTACGAGGAACAGATCGTTACACTCGAAGCCCAACGCCGTTCGCTCGACGAGGCCAATCAGGAACTGGGCCGGCGCTACGACCACTCGCTGGAACTCTGCAGCCGCATCCTCGCCACCTACGACCCCTACCTCGCCGGGCAGACTCAGGCGATCGCGGCCGTAGCGCGGCAGATGAGCACCTCACCCCACTTTAGCGAAGAAGAGCGCCATGTGCTAAAAACCAGCGCCTGGATCTGCGATCTCGGCCTGATCGGCGTCTCCCGCGAAGTCCTCCGTAGTTTCCGCCAAGATCCTTCGCAGCTGACCGAACGCGAACTCTCCGGCATCCAAAGCCACCCGATCTACAGCCAGACGCTGGCCGCCCACCTTGATAGCCGCAGCCAGGTGGGCGAAACCATCCGGGCGCACCACGAGCGCTTCGATGGCACCGGCTACCCCGACGGCCTCGCCGGCCAGGCCATACCCTGGACCGCCCGCTGCCTCGCCGTGGCGGTGTGGTTTGTCGAGTGCGGCCGCCCTTCGGCCCAGGCGCTGGAGGAAGTCACCGCCCAAGCCGGCAAAGCGCTCGACCCCGAGGCCGTGCGACTCTTCCGCACCACCACCCACCTCAGCCCCCTGCCCCGCAGCGTGCGCGAGATCATGCTCGATGACCTGAGTCCCGGCATGGTCCTGGCCGGCGGCCTCTACAGCCCCCACGGGATGCTCCTGGTGGGCGAAGGCCAGTCACTCAGTTCCGGCACGATCTCCAAGATCCGCAGCCATAATCTCATGACTCCCCTTACCCAGCGCCTGCTGGTCTATTCCTGATTTTTCCATGGCCGGCTCACCCACACTCGCAGGTCTCTTTGCTCAACGCTCCGTCGTCGGAGTGGCGGAATTCGCCGTCGCTAACTCGGCGCAAATCACCCTCAGCACCTTCGCGCTCGGCTCCTGCGTCGGCGTGATCGCCTACGATCCCGTCGCCAAGGCCGGTGGATTGCTCCACTTGATGCTGCCGGACTCCACCTTGTCACCCGACAAGGCCGCTGCCCAGCCCGCCATGTTTGCCGACTCCGGCATCCCCGCCCTGTTCAACGCCCTCGCGGGTATCCGCGCACAACGTCCCCGCATGCGCACCTTCATCGCCGGCGGCGCCTGCGTATTGTCCGGCCCGGACAACTTTAAAATCGGCGAGCGCAATGCCATCGCCGTGCGCCGCCTGCTGTCCGTTTACGGCTGCCGCTCGATCGGCGAAGACGTCGGCGGCACCGTGAATCGCACCCTGCACTTGAATGTCGGCACCGGCATCTTATCGGCCAAACTGCCGGACCGTAGTTACGAGGTCCCGATGGGCGCCTGAGCCGTTGGTCCCGGCCCGGGTTTCCCGCCCGACCGCACCAACGAGCGCGGGGAGCTTTAACCCCCAAAACCCCGATTGCTTAAGGCGATCCGCCGCAATCGCGCAGGCCGCGGATGATTAGTGGAACACCTGGCTGCACCTGCTGGTGCACCCAGGTGTTCGCGCCTCGCCATCTGCCCGCAGGTCTTACGACAGCTCATCGACTCCAGCACGGTTTTGGGGTTAAAACAAAAAGGGCCTCGCGCTGTGCTTATGCCACCGCAGCAAGCCGGACTGGCGGCACCTTAGCCGTAATCATTCCGTTGCCCGGATAGCATCAAGGCGAATTGGCGGCCCCTTTCGGTGGCGCCCTCGGCTCGAGAAATACCCGCCGGGCAGTATTCTCCCTGCGGGCTCACCTTCCGCCCCGCTGCTCTGCCATCCCTCCAAATGCTCCCGGGCTCAGAAGACGATGCGACCGGTCGAGAGTTTCTCGCGAAGCAGCTTGGAGGAACGCTCGAGGATTTCCGGCAAAGCCTCTTCGATGAAGGTCGCGCCGAGCCCGTGCTCTTCCAGAAGCTCAAATTTAAGGGTGTAAAGAAACTCGTCCTCGCCCTGCCCTGCCCCGAAACTCGCGGCGAGATGATGGGCCGCATGCACGTGAGCGGCCAAGGCCCGGTATTCCTCGGGGACGTTCTCATCCGGGGGATTGTAGGTCGAGACCGCCACGCACGCGGCCGGAAACCGCCACTCGGCCAGCAGCCGGGCGCTCACCGAGGCATGATTGAAGCCGAGGATGGCCATCTCCGCCTCCAGCCAGGTGCAGCCGCTGGCGGCGCACCGGACGCGTATTTGCGGGAAAAGGTCCCCGCAGGAGTAGGCCAGGGCCAGCTTGCCAATCTCATGGACCAGACCGCAGGTGTAGGCGACGTCACTGTTCACCTTGCCACTGCGACGCGCCAGTGTCTCGGCGGCGACGGCTTTGACCAGCGAGGCCCGGCAGAAATCGCCCGCCTCCCAGCGATACCCATCGACGGAGATATCCATCCAGCGCGAAGTCAGTGAAAGCGCCGCGAGACGATAAAGTTCGCGCATGCCCAGGCGCATTACAGCCTCGGCTACCGCCTCAGCCGCCCGCTGGGGTCCGAAGAAAGCAGAATTCGCCATGCGCAAGGTCGCCGCGGCCAGCAGGGGATCGAGCTGGATGAGCTGGGCCAGCTCGTCGATCTCGGCATCATGCCGCTCCAACAATTCGATCAAACGGGGCAGCAAGGCCGGCGAGCAGGGCAGGGTCTGGGCGCGGCGACAAACTTCGTCTAGGGTGATCATTCGGGGGGGAATCAACGGCTGCAGAGCGAGGCCGGATCGAGAATCAGGGCGATGTTGCCGTCGCCCAAAATAGCACCACCCGCGACACCGGGCAGATTTTGCAGGAAACCGCCGAGGTTTTTGATCACAACCTCCTGCTTGTTGAGCAACTCATCCACGAGCAAGGCGTAGACTTTGGCGCCCGTCTCGACGATGACCACGATGCCATCGACGGCCTCGACCACCGCGCCCTCGATGCCGAAACGCTCGTGTAAGCGGTGCAGGGGAAGGATGCGGCCGCGATGCTCGAGGACTTCGCCCCGGCCCTGGACTCGCGCCAGCATGGAGGGGATAGGGCGCAGTGCCATCTGCACCGTGATGGTGGGCAGGATAAAGCGATCGGGACCCACCCGAACCAGCAAGCCGTCGATGATCGCCGTGGTAAGCGGCAGGCGGATGCGGAAGGTCGTGCCTATCCCCAGCTGGGTGTTGATCTGGATCTGGCCGCGCAGCCGCTCGATGTTGCGCTTCACCACATCCATGCCGACGCCGCGGCCGGAAACCGAGGTGACTTTCTCCGCCGTGGAAAAGCCGGGCAGGAAAATGAAGTTCACGATCTCGTCCGGCGAAGGGGTCGCCCCGGCGGCGACCAGACCCTGGGCCTTGGCCTTGGCGAGGACGCGCGCCGGATCGATGCCCTGGCCGTCGTCGGCGAGCTCGATCACCAGATTACTTCCCTCGTGAAAGGCGGCGAGGCGCAGGCGGCCTTGCGCGGGCTTGCCGGCCGCACGTCGGCGCTCGGCTTTTTCGATGCCATGGTCGAGCGAGTTGCGCACCATGTGGACCAGCGGATCGACGATTTCCTCCACCACGGTGCGATCCATCTCGGTATCCTCACCTCGCGTCTCGAAGGCCACCTGTTTGCCAATATCCCGGGAAAGGTCGCGCACGAGGCGCTCCATCCGTTGGAAGGTGGGCTTGATCGGCACCATGCGCAAAGACATGGCGGTGAGCTGGAGCTCTTTGGTGATGCGACTCAGTTGGGAGAGATTACGAGTAAGCGGGCTCGCCCCCGTTTCATAGGCCTTGGCCGATTCCTGCAACTGGCTCTGCACGATCACCAATTCGCCGACCACATCGACCAGCGAATCGAGTTTCTCGGTGTTCACGCGCACCGAGGAACTGGACACGCCGCGGGCGGGAGCGTGGTCCGCGCCGCCGGGGGCGAAGGGGGCCGCACTCTCGGTGGACGGGGACGGTTCGGGGCGCGCGTCGCTGCCATCATCGACACCATGCAGGGCTTCCGATTGAACCTCCTGGCTCTTCACCTTGGCGGGCGCGGCGACCTCCTCGGAGGGATTTTGGGCCAGATGGCGCACCGCCTTGATCAACTCGTTCACCGGCACGATGCGATTCGGCAGGTTGCCCCGCTCGAGTGCGGTGGTGATCTGGCAGACCATTTCCTGAATGGCGTCCCGACTGCGCAGGATCTCGGTGATGATCGGCGGAGTGAGCCGGAGACGGTCGGTGCGCGCCAGGTCAAGCAGGGACTCCACTTCGTGGGTGAGGCGGTGCATGGGCCCGAGGTGCAGAAAGCCCGAGACGCCTTTAATGGTGTGGAAAGAGCGGAAAAGACCGTTGAGCGCGTCGCGATCGGTGGGGTTGCCATCGAGCACCAGCAGGGCGGCCTCGATCTGCTGCAGATGGTCCAGCGCCTCCGCGTGGAATTCGCCAAGCAGCTCCCGGTTTTCCTCCATTTGCAGGTCCAGAAGCTCCTCCGCCGGCTCATCCTCGGCGGGGGCCGACGGCGCGGCCGGTGCGGCAACGACCGCCCGGGCGGGAGCGGCCGAGGCGCTCGCAGCGGTGGGGGCAGTGCCCGCCTCTGCCATGCGCTGTTCGCGACGCGCATTCGTCAAAGCGCCCGGCATCCAGGCGACGATCTTGCGCAAGTGCTCCACGGCGGGGGTATCAAAGGGCTTGGCCTCACTCAACAAGGCATCGAGGCGGGCCAGCAGCTCCTTGGCGGGGCCGGCCAATTCGGGCGTGTCGCCCACTAGCTCGATGATGTCGTTGAGCAAGCTGTAGGCGGGGACGAGACCCTCGTCACTGCCGGGCTTGGCAAAGATAGATTCGCCGGCGAGGCGGCTGAATAAGTCGTCGATCTGGGAAAAGGAATTGGCCTGGAGTGGCATGGAGGACTTGCCGCGCCCCAGGAGAGGGTCTTGGCACCTTCTTATACGGCACGACCACGTTGAGTCTTAACCAAGAATTTCATGAGGAACACTCAAGTCGGGAGGCGGAAGCGCCGATAAACCCGCCACGCAATTAAAACTGCCCTCCGACCGGAATCCCTTTTTTCCCAACCTTCGTCTCCATGAGCTCCCCCGTCCAAGCAACTTCCGCCCTCGCCGGCAAATATCTAACCGTCGTGCTCGATAACGAGGCCTACGGCATCGCCGTCCTCAAGGTGCGAGAGATCATCCGGTTGCAAAAGATCACCACCGTCCCCCAGATGCCTCATTACGTTAAGGGTGTGATCAATCTCCGCGGCCGCGTCATTCCCGTGATCGACTTGCGCATCAAGTTTGGTCTGAAGGCCGAGATCGCCGAGCGCACCTGTATCGTGGTCGTGCAGATCAGCGTGGGCGCGGGCCGGAACGTGCAAATGGGCCTGGTGGTGGATTCCGTCGAGGAGGTGGTGAACCTCACTGGCTCGGAAATCGAGCCGACCCCCGAGTTTGGCGCCAAGATCGACACCTCTTACCTGCTCGGCCTCGCCAAGATCAAGGGCGTGGTCAAGACCCTGCTGGATATCGAGCGTGTCGTAGCCGCCGACACCGTCGAGCGCCTCGCCGCCATCGCCTGAGCCGGGAAGCCCGGGCCTCAGGCCGGCATCCCGATCTGGCGCAGGGCCTCGTAGCAGGCCACCCCCGCCGCCGTGCTGAGATTGAGGGAACGCAGCGCCGTGTTGGCCTGTGGAATCGTGAGACTGCGGTCCGCGCCAAGCTCCTCGTAGAGCCACGCCGGAGAACCCCGGCCTTCGTTACCAAAAACCAGTCCGTCCCCATCGGCGAACGCCGCGTCCCAAATGGTGCGCACCGGGCCCGTCTCGATCAACCAGAGGCGCGACGGCGCGTGCGGGCTGGCCTTGAACGCCGCCCAATCGGCGTGCTGGTGCACATCGAGCGAGAACCAATAATCCATGCCGGCGCGACGCAGGGCGGCGTCGGTGATCTTAAAACCCAGCGGATGGATGAGGTGCAGCCGGGAGCGCGTAATGGCGCACATACGGCCGATGTTTCCCGTGTTTTGCGGAATCTCTGGGCAGTAGAGGACAACGTGCAGCATGGCCGGATAACCCGGAGCGGGCTCAACCCTCGACGACGTAACCAACGTTGTCTGCCGCGAGGTCCCGCACCTCGGCCGGCACACCGGCGGCGGCAAAAGCGGCCAGCATCGCGGCGCCGACCTGCGGAGCGGTGCCGGCCTCGGCCACGCAAAGCACGCTCGAGCCGCTGCCACTGAGCCAGCCCGTGAGCGCCCCGGCCGCCAGACCGGCCGCGATGGCCTCGCGCCCGCCTAGGATCTTGGGCAGGCGATAGGGCTCGTGCATGAAGTCGCCCGCCGCGTCGCGCAGCCGGGCGTAGTCCCCGGTGGCGAAGGCCGCCACGAGGTAGGCCGCGGCGTTGATGCTGCGCACCGCGTCAAAATACGGCAGCGTCGCAGGCAGCACGCCACGCGATTCCTTGGTGAGCAACTCGACCGAGGGCGACGTCACCACAAAGCGCAGGGTCGGCGGCACCACGACGCGGATGGTGCCGAGGTAGTCGTTTTTCACCGGTTCGCAGCGGGCGACGCAGAAGCCCCCGAGCAGGCCGGCGGCGGCGTTGTCCGGATGGCCTTCGAGATGCGAAGCCACCGCCACGAGTTGTTCGCGGGACAAAGGGGCGCCGCTGAGCACGTTTAAACCGGCGAGGATACCGCCGGTCACCGTGATGGAAGAGCCCAGTCCGCGGGCGGGCGGGACCTCACCTTCGATGCGGTAGGCAAAGGCAAAGCCCCCCACCCGCGCCAGGCGGCCGAAGGCCTCGGCGGCGGCGGCGACCATCTTTTCCGCGCGGCCATCCGCCTCGCGCTCCGGCCGGGGGAGCCAGCCGGTGGCCGCCCCGGGCGCTTCCTCGCGCCGCAGGCTGACGCGGTTGTAAACGGCCAGCGCCAGACCGAGGGTATCAAAACCGGCCCCGCAATTCGAGGTGCTGCCGGGGACGCGGATGGTGACGTGGGAAGGGAGGGGGCCGGTGCTCATGTCGTTGGGGGAAAGTCGTCGCAGGATTCGCGCGCGCGTCCAGCCCGGGATGCAGGGCGTGGGATCAACGGCGCTGGTTGGCCTGCTTGATCGCCTGCTTCATCTCCATCGTGACCACGCGTTTTTTCAGATCATCCCGCTTGTCGTGCAATTTTTTACCGGTGCAGAGCGCGATCTCCACCTTCACCAGGGCCTCTTTGAAATAGAAGCGGAGCGGGACGAGGGCGTAGCCTCCGATTTGCAGGGCTTGGGCGATCTTGCGCAGCTCGTGTTTGTGCAGGAGCAACTGGCGCGTGCGGCGGGTGGCGTGGTTGTTGAGGTTGCCATACGCATACTCGTCGATGTGGGCATTGAGCAGCCAGAGCTCACCTTTCTCAAAACGCCCGAAGGCGTCGTTGATCTGAGCGCGGCCGGCGCGGATGGCCTTGACCTCGGTGCCCTGCAGCTTGATGCCGGCCTCGAAGCGCTCCTCCACGGCAAAGTCGCGCAGCGCCTTGGCATTGCGGATCTCGGTGTAACGCTTGGCGTCTTTCTTGGCCTTGGCGGCGGACATAAGGAAAAGCTAAACAAAAAGCCGCCACCCGCGAACAGGTGACGGCGGAAAAGGGAGGCCGGCCGGCGGCGGGCCGGACTCAGGCCAGCTCGAAGGTGATTTTGCCTTCGCTGACCTCGCGCAGGGCGACGTCCTCGAGGGAGAGCTTCTCAAGCGACTCGACCAGCGGGCGGCTGCCGCGCTTGAGCTGCTTCACGCGGCGGGAGACCACGTTGATGAGGACGTTGGGGTCGCTGATGACGGCCTTGGCTTCTTTGAGATAATCTTCGCGCATGTTCGTTCGTGGAGTCGGGCGGTGAGTTGAAAACCGGAAAGGACAAAACCCCGCGCCAGCCCGGTCAAGGGCGATTTTGCCCCTCGCCGCCCTGCCTGCGTTGGCCCATGCCCGCTCGCATGGCCATGCTGATCGCCACCACCACCCTGCCCACCCGCCGCGAGGCCGAGGCTCTCGCTGCCACCGCCATCGCGCAAAACCTCGCGGTCTGCGCCCAGGTCGAGGGACCGCTCCAGTCGCACTATCTTTGGGAAGGCCGCCCGACCGTCGCCGAGGAGTGGCGCGTCACTTACAAGCTGCTGCCCGAGACCGCCGCGCCGCTCTCCGCCTGCGTGCACGGCGCCCACCCTTACACCACTCCCCAGTGGCTGGTGGTTAAAGTGGAGCACACGGGAGAAAAATACTTGTCATGGGCCCGGCAGACCCGTAGCTCAGTCAACTTTTAACTCGTCTCCTTCACCCTCCGACCACTTCCCGCCATGTCGCAACACGCCAGCCTCCAAGGTGCCAAAGGCATCGTCATCAAACGCAACGTCCTCAAGCGCTTCGAGCGCGTGGCCACCCTGAAGAAGCGCGGCCAGTGGAAAGAAGGCGACCGCATCATGGGTCTCCGCAAGACCAAGCCCGACGTCTAATCGTCCAGCCCTTTACCGTTAAGAAACCGGCGCACCCACGGGTCGCCGGTTTTTTCGTGCCCGCAAAGGACCGGGCACGGGCCTGGGGCGCGGTATCCGGGTTCAAAACGTGGAAATCCAGGGCGGACCTTGGATCGTGTTTTTTACGGATCCCTTAGCAGACCCTCCGGCCCGGCCGTGCCCGGCCGGGGGTTCCGGGATGAACCTGCGCACGAGCGACGGGTTGCCCGATTGCGGTTTAGAAAACTATTTCGACCAGGCGGAGGCAGGCGTTCCAGAGCGTGGGCAGGATCTCGATGAGAAACATCAGCACGACCGCCACTTCGAGCGTGCTCATGAGCCGGTGATTCTGGTCGTTTTGCAGGAGCTGGTAGAGGTCGTCGAGCGTGCGCAGTTTATTGGTGATGGTCTGCTGCCACTCGGTGAGGTGAAAACGCCGCGAGAGCAGTTGGTAAACCCGGGCGTAGTGCCAGTCGCCGAGGAACTTGGTGGCATTGGACAACTCGTCGCCGAAGCGCGCCATATCCATGCGGATCTCCTTCAACTCTTTAAGGATGTCTTTTTTTACCCGTGCCCGGCGCGATTGCACGTCACGGTAGGCGCGGTCAAGGACGCGGTCGAGCAGGCGGTCAAAGGCCTCGAGTTCGGCCAGTTGGAGATTGGCCAGCTCGATCACATGGAGAGCCTCCAGGAGGTTGCGGGGCGTATCCATGAGTAGGGCGGCATCCCAGTCGATCACGGCGATATCCTGCCGGTAGTAACTCACGCGCTGGTGAATGCTTTCATCGATCTCCTCCTCGGCCAGATCCGCGGGGTTCGCCTCCTGGGTGAGCAGCGCCGCCACCTCGCGCCGATTTGCCCGGAGCCAGTCCTGGGCATTGTCTGGGGGGTTCTGGATGCAGAAGACGGTGTAGGCCTCTTCGGCGGGCAAATCGAGGTTGGGCCGCACGCAGGCATCGCCTAGCTCCGCAGTGATTTGGCGGGCGAGGACGCGGGCCTGTTCCTGAAGATCGATCACGCCAAAGCTCGGGAGGTGATAGGGCACGAGGTCTTCCAGGGTCTTTTGGGTGAAAGGCACGC
>Ga0247831_1008695_pt1 | contig 10566 bp, 5 predicted proteins | sample LaCruzMarch2015__9_FD_192406 | JGI IMG/M metagenome (GOLD analysis project Ga0247831, IMG submission 192406) | Freshwater microbial communities from meromictic Lake La Cruz, Castile-La Mancha, Spain - LaCruzMarch2015_1m | ecosystem: Environmental > Aquatic > Freshwater > Lake | place: Spain...
TCGGCGACGTGATGCTCACACGGCGCGCCGCCGCCATGCGTGCCGAAGGCATGGAGGAGCAGGCGATCCGGCGCGCGCTGTCTGCCGGCGACTCGGAGACCCAGCCGAACGCCTGGCTGCTCGGTGGCGGCCTCGCCTTTGCGGTATTCACCATCTCGGTCGGCGCGCTCGGCCTGCCGTTCGCCCAGGAGATCGTGTTCGCCGGGTCGCTGGCGATCGTCACGTTCCTCATCTCGCGGCTGATCCGCGAACTGTCCCCGGCACAGGCCCGCGCACTGGTCGGCACGGCGCTGATCATCTTCGCCTTTCGCGCGGTGCCGCTGCCGGGGCCCGGCCTCGACTGGTTTCAGATCGACGTGCTCGGCTTCGACCAGCGCTTCCTCGCCATCCTGTCGCTGATCACCTCGCTGCTGGCGCTGGCCGGCATGGTGGCGCTGCGCCCGCTGATCGCGTCGCGCTCGATCGCCGACATCACCGTTTGGCTGTCGATCGCCTCGGGCGTGCTCGCGCTGCCGGCGATCGGGCTCTATTACGGGCTGCACCACTGGACGAGCGCGCTGACCGGCGGTGTGATCGACGCACGCTCGATCGCAGTGATCAGTGCGGCGATCGAGAGCCCCCTGGGCCAGATCGCGATGATCCCGATGCTGGCCTGGATCGCCCAGAACGCGCCAGCGAACCTCAAGGCGACGTTCTTCGCCGTGATGGCATCGTTCACCAATCTCGCGCTGTCGGCCTCGAGCCTGCTGACGCGCTATCTCAACGAGGTGTTCATCGTCACCCGCGAGGTGAAAGACCGCGCGTCCGGCGCCATCACCACGCCCGCCGACTACAGCCAGCTCGGCCTGATCCTGATCCTCGTCGCCGTTCTCGGCTTCGCGCTGCCGGTGGCGACGGTGTGGCTGGTGCAGCGGACGCGGCTGAGGACGACGCAGTAGCGGTGAGATCAGGCGGCGCTACCCTATTCCCCCAATCAACGGGTTGGCGCCACGCGCTCGCCACTCAAAGAGGGAGGGCGTTTCAGCGGTCAACGCCAGCGCAGCTCAGCCCCCGCCTCACCCCACCATCGCCAGCGCCTGCGCGACGTCGGCGACGAGATCGTCGGGGTGCTCGATGCCGACCGAGAGGCGGATCGTCGTCTCCAGCACACCGAGGCGGGCGCGCAGGTCGGCCGGCACGCCGGAATGGGTGGTGGAGGCGGGATGGCAGGTGAGCGATTCCGTGCCGCCGAGGCTGACCGCCAGCTTGAAGATCTGCAGCGCATTGAGGAAGCGGAAGGCGGCCGGCTCGCCGCCCTCGATGTCGAACGAGAAGGTCGAGCCCGCCCCTGTACACTGGCGCTCGAACACCGCGCGGTCGGCGCCTTGCGAGGGCAGCGCCAGCGAATGCACCGCCTTGACCTTGGGATGCTCGGCGAGGAAGCGCGCGACGATCGCCGCGTTCTGGTTGGCGCGCTCCATCCTGAGCCCGAGCGTCTCCAGCGAGCGGCCGAGCATCCAGCAGGAGTGCGGATCGAGGCTGGTACCGATGCTGCTGCGCAGCGCCTTGACCGGGCCGAGTGCCGCCTTCGCGCCGAGCACGGCGCCGGCGATCAGGTCCGAATGGCCGCCGACGTACTTGGTGAGCGAATAGATCGAGAGGTCCGCGCCGTGGTCGAGCGGGCGCTGGAAGACCGGGCCGAGCAGCGTGTTGTCGCACATCACCAATGGCCGGTGGCCCCGGCTGGCGCCGACCTCCTCGGCGAGGCGGCGGACCAGTGCGATATCGACCAGCGAATTGGTCGGGTTCGACGGCGTCTCGATCATGATCGCAGCGATGCGGCCGAGCTTGCCGCCCTCTTCGAGTGCCGACCGGATCGCCGGCTCACTGGTGCCGTCGCGGAAGCCCGCCGCCTTGATGTCGAAGGGGGCGAGCGTGCGCGCGATCAGCGTCTCGGTGCCGCCGTACAGCGGCTGTGAATGCACGATGACGTCGCCTGGCTTCACGTAGGCGAGCAGTGCGGTCGAGATCGCCGACATGCCGGAGGAGAACAGGATCGCCGCTTCCGCGCCCTCGTAGATGGCGAGGCGGTCCTCGACGATCTCGCCGTTGGGATGGTTGAAGCGCGAATAGACGAGGCCGGCGCCACCGGCCGGCGCGGGCTTGCGGCCGGCGACGACATCGAAGAACTCGCGGCCTTCTTCCGCCGAACGGAACACGAAGGTGGAGGTGAGGAACACCGGCGGCTTGACGGCACCCTCCGACAGTGCCGGATCGAAGCCGTAGGACAGCATCAGCGTCTCGGGATGCAGCGGGTGATTGCCGATGTGCGTTTTCGACGGGCGCGGCGCGGTCATGGGCGGTCTCCTTGGCTCGGGAGCACCAGTATAGGCCGGAATGGCGACGGCGGGGCGACGCCGTGCCCACCACGAGCGTGGAAGGCCCCGGCTCGGCGCGCTCGGGCGCGCCGTCCGGGGACGCAGAGTGGTGGAGAGCGGAAACTACGAATGATACGCGGCGTCGGACAGGGATAGCGAGCGCTTCGCGCGCATTGTCCTGTCGGGTCGCGTCGCGCGGTGCGCGACTTTGACCCGACCTACGGTTTCGCACCTTTTCAGACCGCCAGCGTGCCCGACAGGCTGCTCGGCCCCGCGCCGGTGATCGCGACGTCGGCGATTTTTCCAATCAATGCCGGGTCGGCCTCGACGTGCACGGGCTGGAGGTAGGGCGAGCGGCCGACCAGCCAGCCGTCGACGCGGCCGGGGCGCTCAAATAGCACCGACAGCGTGCGCCCGACCTGGGCGACGTTGAAGGCCGTCTGCTGCGTTTCGAGCGCGTCGTGCAGCCGCTGCAGGCGCTCGGACTTCTCCTCCTCGCTGAGTTGCTCGGCGAGGGAGGCTGCGGGCGTGCCGGGGCGGGCGGAATACTTGAACGAATAGGCCTGCGCGAAGCCCACCTCGCGCACGACGTCGAGGGTCGCCTCGAACTCGGCCGCCGTCTCGCCGGGGAAGCCGACGATGACGTCGGTGGAGAGCGCGATGTCGGGCCGCGCGGCGCGGATGCGGGCGACCAGCGCCTTGTATTCGGCGATCGTGTGCTTACGGTTCATGGCGGCGAGCACGCGGTCGGAGCCGGCCTGGAACGGCAGGTGTAGGTAAGGCATCAGCTTGGCGACGTCGCGGTGGGCGTCGATCAACTCGTCGTCCATGTCGCGCGGGTGGCTGGTGGTGTAGCGGATGCGGGCGAGGCCCTCGATCTCGGCCAGCCGGCAGATCAGGCGGCCGAGCGACCACGGCGCACCGTCGGCGCCGGCGCCGTGATAGGCGTTGACGTTCTGGCCGAGCAGCGTGATCTCGGCGACGCCCTGGGCGACGAGCCGGCGCGCCTCCGCCTCGATCTCGGCGACCGAGCGGGAATACTCCATGCCGCGCGTGTAGGGCACGACGCAGAACGTGCAGAACTTGTCGCAGCCTTCCTGCACGGTGAGAAACGCCGCCGGATTGCGCCGCGCAGCCCCGGCCGGCGCCTCGCGGGCCGGCAACTGGGCGAACTTGTCCTCGTCGGGGAACTCGGTCTCGATGATCGCCTTGGTGCTTTGGCCGGCGCGGGCGACCAGTTCGGGCAGGCGATGATAGCTCTGCGGGCCGATGACCAGGTCGACGGCCGGCGCGCGGCGCACGATTTCGGCGCCCTCGGCCTGGGCGACGCAGCCGGCGATCACGATCACCGTCTCGGCCCCGGCGGCGGCGCGCGCGGTCTTCAGCTGACGCAGCCGGCCGATCTCGGAATAGACCTTCTCAGCGGCCTTCTCGCGGATGTGGCAGGTGTTGAGCACGACGAGCTCGGCGTCCTCGATCGTTGCCGTCTCGGTGTAGCCGGCGCCTGCCAGGGCCTCGCCCATGCGCTCGCTGTCGTAGACGTTCATCTGGCAGCCGAACGTCTTGATATGGACGCGGCGGCGTGGCTCGCCTGCTGCGTCCGCGCTGACGGCCACAGCGGATTCGGCAAGCGCGACGGGCTCGGGATGCTCGCTCAGCCTGTCGTCCATGGTGGCCGCTCCCGCGCTCGCGGCGTATGACGATGGGCTGACCGTCATGTTGCGCCGCAACAATATGCTCAATACCTAGTCGCTGCGCGGGGAGGCGTCCAGAGGTGGGCTGTCATTTTCCTGTCGCACCGTGGTCGCGGGTGGCGTCCCCCGCTCGATGCCGTGCAGCAGCGCGACGAGTGCCTCGCGCACCTGCGCTTCGGCGTGACGGGCAAGTGACTTGCGGTCCGTGAACGTCTCGAGCAGCACCGGCGTTCCGACCTTGATCGCAACGTCGAGCGGGCCGGCTTTCAATAGTTCCCAAGCGTGCGGCGCCATGTCCATGTCGCCATACCAGCCGGTCAGATGGCGGTCGGCGCGGCCGAGCGGCACGCCGTGCAGGCGCGTGTAGGCGATCGCGACGGTCTGGACGAGGATGCCGCTGTCCGCGTTGGCGACTTCCGCCTCGCCAGCGCTCCCGCGCCGTGTCGCCCGCGATGGCTTGGCGGCGGCGAACAGCGAGGTCTTGAAGGGCAGCACGCGGTTGCCGTCCGACGAGGTTCCCTCGGCGAACAGCACCAGCGCGTCACCGGATTTCAGCCGCTCCAGCATCTCGCCCGCCGTATCGCCGACGGCCGCCTTGCGCTCCCGGTCGACGAATACCGTGCGTTGCAGCCGCGCCAGCGCCGACACGCCCGGCCAGCCGCCGACCTCCTTCTTGGCGACGAACGAGACCGGCGCCAGCGCCGACAGCACCGGAATGTCGAGCCACGAGGTGTGGTTGGCGATCAGCAGTACGGGCTTGCCCGCCACGACGTGGCCATCGATGTGCAGGCGAATGCCGAGCAGCCGGCAGACCTGGCGGTGATACCAGTGCGGAAAGCGGCGCGCGGCGGGCGCACTCGTGCGCTTGAGCAGCGCCTGCACCGGCATCAGCGGAACGGTGAGAGCTGCGAACGCCGCGAGCCGTGTCGCACCCCGCGTGGGTGAGCCGGTGCGCGTCGGGCGCGGTATCGCCGGTGGCGGCTTCGGCGTCATGGTGTGCCCCAATTCGCTGCGCGAGAAGGGCTGCCGCCCTTCGACCCGCTCGGGGGACGTGTCCCCCGAACCCTCTCCCTTTTGGGACCAAAAAGCTGGAGGGTTCGGGAGGCTGTGCCTCCCGACGGGGCGTGGGGCTGGCCCCACTTGTCGCGAAGCGACAGCACGCCGGCGAGGTCGCGCATCAGCACCGCGCAGCCCATCATGACCGCTCGGGCTCCGGCTTGCGGCGCTTGATCGGTACCGCGTAAAGTTCGAGCCGGTGGCCGACGAGCTCGTAGCCGAGTTCGCGTGCGATGCGCTCTTGCAGCGCCTCGATCGCTTCGTTGCGGAACTCGATGACGGCGCCGGTCTCGATGTCGAACAGGTGGTCGTGGTGGACGCGCGGGGCTTCCTCGTAGCGACGGCGGCCGTCGCGGAAATCGTGGCGCTCGATGATGCCGTTGGCCTCCAGCAGCCGCACCGTGCGGTAGACGGTGGACAGCGCGATGCGCTGGTCGAGCGCGTTGGCGCGCCGGTGCACCTCCTCGACGCTCGGGTGGTCCTCGGCGTCGGTCAGCACCTGCGCGATGGTGCGGCGCTGGCCGGTCATCCGGAGGCCCGCCTCGACGCAGAGGCGCGCGATCCGGCTCATGCCGGTTTCACCGGGGCCGGTCTCGCTCGTATCATTTTCGGAAGCGGCCGACATCGGTTCCCGTCGCAGTCCTTGCTTGCCCGAGATACCGCCACGCAGCTGCCCGGCGGGGCATACGATTCAACGGGTTGCATGATACGGCGGGAGGCGGCGAGCGTCTACCTGGGGCGGCGAACGCTTCGATGCCCATGCCACCGCGCACTGCCGCTCGTATGCGGTTTATCCCCGTGTCCGCTGGCGCTGGCATGATGCTTCTCAAGACCGCCGACTGACGGGCCCGGAACTCGAGCTGGGAGCATTCGGGGTGGTCAACGCACCGGGGAAAGCCGTCAGCCTTCAGTGGGGCGGCGGTGCGGCGGCCGGCCTGTCAGAAATGGCAGGCGAGGCAACGGCGAGGATCAAGGAAGACGCCTTCGCCGGCCGCATTCAAACCTCGAAACGAGGGCCCACTCTCGATGTGCGTGGTGCGGCGGCCGAGCCGTCTTCCAGTGTTGTGTTACCCGAGGCGAGGCCGCCGTGCCGCCCGTTTTGGGGAAAGGGACGAGGCGAGACGTGTATCTACATGCGATGTCCGTTCGTAGTTCGGGTCAAGGCCCGCCTTTTCAGCGCGACGCGACCCGACAGCGAAACGAGTGAAGCTCCAAAGGTGTTTTGATTGGCCGCAGCGCGATTGGGGAAAGAAGTATCAGGGGCGCTTCGCGCGCATATTTCTGTCGGGTCCCGTCGCGCTGAGCGCTCTTTTGACCCGACATACGGTTCACCATCGAGCGATACGGTTTCCCTCACCCGAACAGCCGCAGCTGCTTTTCGTCCTGGCCCTTGGTCTCTTTCGCCAGTTGCTCGATGCGGTCGAAGGGGACCTGTTCGGCCTGGATCAGCGAGCGCTGCGCCTTGATCGGGCGGACGAGGCCTTCCTGGACGAGGTGGAATTCGCCGACCGTCTGGTGAGGGAGGACGGCCGCCGGATCGAGGCCCGAGGCGGACTGGAACGCCGCCTTGAGTTTGCGCAATGCCGTGTCCTCACGCACGCGGCCGATGAACCAGGAGGTGATCTGGTCGCGGCTCTTGTAGTCGAGGTCGCCCGGCGACTGGGTGGCGAGCATGATGCCGAGGCCCGCCGAACGGGCGCGCTTCAACAGGCTCTGCAACGGCTCGGCCGTCGCCGGCTTGGCGTTGGCCGGAATGTAAAGATCGGCCTCGTCGAACATGACGACAGCCTGCAGTTCGTCGTTCGGGTTGCGCTGGCAGAAGCGCAGCGCCTCCGACAGGAACTGCGAAACCCAGAACAGGATGTTCTCGTTGTCGCCGAGGAACCCCGTGTAGATGATCGAGAGCCGCGTGCGGCCGTCGCGCGCATAGGGGCCGAGCCCCAGGAAGCTCTCCATCGACATCGACTCGCCGCCGCCCTCGAACAGCGCGGCGTTGCGGTGGCGGAGACTGTCGAGCTGGGCGACGAGATCGCGGCGCAGCTTGCCCGAAGGGTCCATGCGCTGCGTCAGCTCGGTGAGTTCGGGATCCTCCTCCTCGAGCAGCAAAATGAGATCGCCGAGGGTGACTTCGCGGGCGGAACGGGCGCCGAGGATGCGCAACGCCACCGACAACGTACCGGACTGCTTCTGGTGGGTCGCGGAGTTCTTCAGGTGAAGCATGTCGCCGAGGGCCGCCGCCGACAGGTTGGCGAGCAACTGCTGCTCGTGGTCGGGCAGCTCGTTGATGCCGGTCGGCAGCAGCGTGATCGAAATCGGCCGGCCCGACGAACGGCCGGGCGTGTAGACGGCGACGTCGATGGCGTCGCCCAAGCGCTCGCGTTCGGTGAGGCGGTCATGCGTCTCGCCCTCGGCGCGCCAGGTGTCGGGGTTGGCGTAGGAGCAGAGATCGCCCTTGCGGTCGATCAGCACTGCCGGGATGCCACGCTGCAACAGCTGCTCGATGAGCGACAGCGCAAGCGTCGTCTTGCCGGAGCCCGAGCCGCCGAGCACCGCCGAGTGGCGCTTCATCACGCTCTTGTTGAGCGTCACCGTCTTCTGGCTCTTGGTGTCGCGGCCAGCGAAAATAGAGTTGGCGTTGTCGGCGTTCTCGTCGAGGATCATCTCGAGCGGCAGGGCGTCCTCGGGGGCGGGCTCAGTCGGGGTAGCCGTCGGCGCACCCCAGCCCGTCCAGTCGGCGTTGGCCTGCCCGCTGGCAATCGCGATGGCGTCGCCCGAGACGGACAACGCGGCTGCATCCGGCACTACGCCGCCGTCGATACCGAAGGCGCGACGCACCTGCTCGATCTGGGCGCGCGGGTCGAGCAAGTTGCCGGTGATGTGACCGGTCATGTTCGCCGGCACAGCAGCATCGGCCGCAGCAGCCGGGCGAGCCACCGGCGCCGGCCGCGCATAGAGATCTAGCCGCAGGATCTGCACGATCGCCGGCAGGCTGGAAATCAGCCGCGCCTGACGAAACCACGCCGCGAAGCCCGGGTCGTGGCGATGATGCGCGTGGAACTCGCGCGCCATCATCAACCGCTCCCAGTCGCTGATCGGCACCAGGATCGAGCGGCCACCCTGCTCGCGGAACTTGCGAAACGCCTGCGCGGTCTGATTCTTCTTGTTCGGCGGGAAATCCGAGGCGCGCAGCATGGTGCACGCCTTGCCGCCCATCGTGGTGAGCACCTTGTCGAGCTGGCGCTTCAGCCCGCCGCCCTGCGTCGGGCGATTGCAGAGATAGATGCGCGCGTCGAACTGGTAGCCGTTGGCGTGGCCGACCTTGATGTCGAGCGCCGGCAGATCGTCGCCGAGTTCGGCTTCGGCGACATGTGCCGAGAAGCCTGGCCCCCATTCGTCGATGGCGAGCGTGAGGGAGGCCGACAGCACGTCGACGTAGCTCCGATCCTCCGACGGGATCTCGGCTTCGGAGGCCGACGCGAATCGCTGCCACAGCTCGCGGTAATCCGGCGCAAACAGCGGGCGCGCGGGTTCGGCCGGCGGCTCCGCTGCGTCGTCGTCACCGAACAATGCTGCCGACAACGCGTTGATGAAGCCGCCACCGCTCTTGGTGGCGGGAGCGGCGACAGGCGCAGCTGCCTCCGGCGCCTCGGCGTCGGCCGTCGCACCGCGCAACAGGCGCTGCTGGGCGAGTTCGAGCAGGCGGCGCGTCGAGAGCCCGGCGAATTCCTCGTAGACCTCGGGCTGGAACACGCTCTCCGGCGCCGGCACCAGTGTGCCGTCGCTGGCGCCCTCTGCGGCGTGCTGGAGCCGTTTCAGCACGATCTGGCGGGCTTCCTCCGCCGTGCGGCTCTCGTAGAGCGCGACGGGGCCAAGCCGCTCGAGGCGGTCGATGTAGGAGCGATGCAGCGCCTCGCGGCACTGGCCGTAGAACTCCTCGAGCACCGAGACGATGATGATCGCATTCGGCAGCAGGTTGGCGATCTGCATCAGATTGCCGACCGCCTTCTGGAAGCGCTCCTCGGGATCGGAGAAGTTCCTGAGGTCCTCGACCTGGTCGATGCAGAACACCAGGGCTGCCCGCTCGACGGTCCACATGATGCGCCCAAGCGCCTCGATGACGTCGAAAGCGCGGCTCTCCGACGCCGTCGGATCGAGCGCGGCAACCGCCTCACGCGACATCTCGTTGAGCGGGCGACCTTGCAGGTAGGTGCGCACGCGCTGGTCGATGCGCGGGTCGGAGCGTTCCAGATAGAGCAGCGCGCGCACGATGTTGACGTCGAGTTCCTGGCCCTCGAACCGGGGGGCTGCGAGAATGTCGTCGGCCATGTCGTGCACGAGGCGGGCGAGTGCCTCGGGCTTCATCTTGCCGTCGCGGAGTGTATCGAGCTTCTTGGCGTCGACGCTCTCGACGTCGGCGAGCATCGCACGCGTCAGCCGCTTCAGCGCCGTATCGCCGCCGTTGTCGGGGTCGTAGGGCTTCTCCAGCGCGTTGACGAGGCGGCGCAGGTAATAGTCGGCATAGCTGGAGACGTCCGGCGTCATCTGCGCGTAGCCGAAATAGGCCTTGCCGGCGCGGTGCGCGCTGGTCCTGAGCGCGCGGATGAGGTGCGTCTTGCCGGCCCCCGACTGGCCGTGGAACAGCAGAATGCGGCCGGGGCCGCCGCGCCCCGCTGCGACTTCGGCGAGCTGGTCGGCGAACAGTTTCCGCGCCTTGGCGTGCACCACCGCGACGTCGACCGGATCGGCCCGCCACAGATCGTCCTCCCAGGTGATCGAATGCTCGAAGGCCGCATCGAGCGGTCGTGCCGGTGTCCCCGCTGCCGCGTTCGCAACAGGGCGCACGTCGCCCGTTTCCGGCGCACCCGGTTTCGCATCAGTGGAACGTTTGGCGGGCAATGCTGGCATCACACGGACTTTCTCGAAGATATTCGGCACGTCACGGCACGCACGGCGACGCAATTTTCAACTCGACACCGCGCTATGCGCGACGCTCATCCTGCGCGAGCCCGCCCTCAGGCGGCCTCCTCGACGCGCACGTAGTGCCAGACAGTATTCTTGTAGGGGATCGCCGAGAGGGCGAGTTCCCTGGCGCGCGCCTTGCTCGCGAGATCGGCGTTGGCGAGCGCCAGGTTGCCGGTGCGGTGGGCCTCCGTCAGCATCGCCTTGAACTCGACCGGCGTCAGCCCCCAGCCGGGATGCATGCGCTGGATCGCCTCCCAGACGTGACAGACGAATGCCTTACGGTTGCCGGGCCAGCCTTCGGCGTGCGCCTCCGCAGCGCGGCGGACGGCGGTGACAAATCCCGCCATGTCGGGGCGTGGTTGGTGGCCTGTCGCGTGCGGCACGACGGTTGGAACAGGCGCGACGGGCAGCGCCATGGCGGCGTCTGTAACGAGGCGCGGCATGTCGCTCGCGGGTGGATCGACGACCTCGACGACGGCTGGAACGTCGGACTGCTC
>Ga0247831_1008699_pt1 | contig 10560 bp, 8 predicted proteins | sample LaCruzMarch2015__9_FD_192406 | JGI IMG/M metagenome (GOLD analysis project Ga0247831, IMG submission 192406) | Freshwater microbial communities from meromictic Lake La Cruz, Castile-La Mancha, Spain - LaCruzMarch2015_1m | ecosystem: Environmental > Aquatic > Freshwater > Lake | place: Spain...
GCAAAGTGGTTGTAGTGCATCATGATCACCTTCGTAGCGGTGAGAAACCATGGAGATTGTTTGAACAAGCCAGAGACTGTGGTGTATGTCAAAATCAGGGTCGAAAGAGGTGGAAGTCAACGCCGGATTGCCCCAAAAAGTGGGAGGAGGAAGCCAGCGGCCTTGAGTCTGGCAGCCAGGAGTTGAAGTTGTTCATCAATAGATGCGTGACAGGATGTCCACATGTAAATTGTAGGGATCGTCCCGTGTGTAAAGAGCACTGGAAAACGTTCGTTCACGTAGGGTTACAGGCGGTGGAGGAGGCAGACGACCCAATCCTTTGCCAACCGGTGGATGACAGAAGCAGTCCGGCATAGGCTGCCCACACATCATTTGCTGGCGTCATCCTGTTTCAATATGAATATTACTTAGATTGATAATTGTCGTGTAGTTTCATTTTATATCAATACCAGTGCAGGAACAACCAAATCTATATATAGATGACCGAATGTTTCATTTTTACTGTGTCGTAGCTTGTATTGAGGCCTAGCTGATTGTTGCTTATGGTACCCTTAATTTTGAGCGAAACGCCAACGATACCAATAGGCAATGAATATGTGCCCTCAATTATATGATGCCACCGATTTTGTTGATCAAGAAACATATTACTTCGATATTACTCTCGGAAGGTCTGACTATATTTCCGCCGCAGCACCATAACACCACTGCTCAGAAACACAAAAAATAGCCATAACGTGTAAGAGGATGTATATTCGCGTTCCAACGTTGCATGGACGAGCGGAGGGTGCTGAATAGTCGCAGAATAGGCAACAAGGGCGAGGTGCGCGAGCATGGTCACGGTGCACTGTGTACATACTACTTAACTATCTACTGGCTAAGACTGAGATTTGATATTTTTATGCGACCAATTAGATAGATTTCAGCTATCTAGCACTCTAAAACACGATTACCTCGCGACCATTTAGACCGAAAATACAGCTTGACAACACAAAAATTTGCCAAAAATTTGCCACGGTAGACAAAGGGTTAACAATTTGTACGACTTTCTTGTTCACCGTCCGGTCTTTCACACACAGTTTCCACTATCTATTCTCATGTTAGTGTCCAAATAGGCCAAATCTGCCCAAAACAAATATGGACAGTTTTAGTCTTCTATTCTCATTCATTACTCCTACCCGACACCAACCATGATGAAATTATTGACCTCTTTCCTTCTACTAGTACTTGTGATAGTACCGACGAGCCATATCGTTACGGGATTTTTCTTCTTCCTCCCTACCTCAACAAGATTATTGCCTTCGTCATTGTCTTTTCGTCCTATTTATCGACAAATCAATGATGATGATATCCGGCCCAATCTATTAACAACGAGGAGACAACGAACGCTGCTGTTCCAACTATCCGCGTCTCCATCCATGAATGATAACAACAGCAACAACACCACCAATGACGATAGCAACAACAAGGTGTCAACCAACATTATTGATAAGGCACCCAGTCTGAATGGCAAGATCATACTCCCGCTAAAGGCAATACTTGTGGGACTTGGTCAACATAAGGTCGCGGCCGTGTATGCAATACTACAAAACTACAACAAGAATGAGGAAGGAGGAAGCAGCAGCAGCGGTGGTGGTGTTGTTGAGGGTAGTGATGGGTGGGACAAGGTAGTACATATTGGTATTACTAAAGATTTAACATCCGATATTACAAATTATATAGAAAAGCAGAAGAATTCAGAAGAAGGAGGAGGAGGAGGAGTGTCGTCGTCGCAACAACAAAAGTATCATGTACGTGCATTAAGCTTCTCATATCCACAAAAAAGTGTCATGGAAGAATTTGCGAATACATGGCGTATTAAGGTACAGGAGTCAAAAAGTAGTTCTAGTTCAACTATTGCTGCGACCACGGTTGGTGAAAAGTACAATGATGAAGATGATGAAGACGATGATGATGACATGGATGAGGATGAACTTGATGACTACCTCCAGATGATGGCAGGTGCACGTGCCGCCGTATCATCGTCATTGTCAACTCTGCCTCCTCCCCTCTTCGTAGATCAGTCTTCTGTCACGACATCAGGGAACAATGTCATCATTTCACCTTTTGAGGGCAGTGGCACTACAATAACGACAGTTTTAAACACGGGCGAAGAACTACCACTCGAACTTACATTGGAAAATGTTGACATGGTCCTTAACGAGGTACGACCATATCTAATATCGGATGGTGGGAATGTTTCAATCCAACGAATTGATAATGATGATGACAACATCAAAATGACGAAAAGGAATGTTTATCTAATACTAGAGGGGGCATGTGGATCATGTGCATCATCCACAGTAACAATGAAAATGGGGATTGAACGTGTATTACGTGAAAAGTTTGGTACTGTCTTGGGAGAAGTAGTACAGGTTGATCCTAATGACAACGACAGTGATGGTGATAGCAACAGTGGTGATGGTAGCAAGACAAAAACAAAGGCTACAGAATTAACAATTGATGCAGTCCAAGCCGAGGTGGATCGTATGGCAGGTGCAATAGCTGCCATGGGAGGGGTTGTACGGATAGTAAATGTCGATCCTATTGGGGTTGTTACTATTGACTATCGAGGACCGAATAGGGTAAAGCGCGGATTAGAACTTGCATTGTTAGATGTCGAATATGTCAAACATGTTAAATTTGTATCATAATAGTAGTAAATAATATGAATAATTACCATTGAACCCTTGTGGTTGCCCCAGCAACACTAAATATTTAGCTTATTATTTTAGGAAGCTTCTTCGTTGTCCCAGTAACGCTATTACCACGACCTTTTGTGCTGCTATTGCGGCTATTACTCCTGCCATTTTTCGATTCTTCATTCCCTCTCTGACTCACACGTAAGCCTTGATCACCACCATGTGTCGTCCCTTTAGGGAAGAAAGCTTTGTCATAACTCGTTTCCCTCTTCTCTAGCTCGCGCTTATAGTAGAGCATCTTCTCATTTATTTCGCTCGTGTTAGCTTGACTATAATAAGTGATGTTGACAATTACAACAAGATTATGATCGTAGAAGAGTTTAAAAGAGAACCAAGCAACAAGAGAAAGCACGTATAATCCTCGTACTTACAGCATAAATATTTGCTCCCGTAGATCAACATTGAGCTGCGTCGCTGATATTAACTGCTGTTTGACAGCATCAATGTGCGTTTGTATCTCTGTTTCCATACTAGATTTCTCATCCGTGTCTTTTTCTACGCTCGCGGTTGATTTTTTGTTCGAATCAACCCAACGCTGCAGACGATCAGCTTCATGTTGCACGTCTTTTGCACGAATTTCATCCTCGTGCAATCTAATGAAATCAGCAAGCTACTCTCAAGGAAATCATTGACCAGATGATGACACATGTTCAATGGAAACGCATGATAGAATAAAGTCACTTACCCTACTCTTGAGCTCGTTTATTTCCCTCTCTTTCTCAGTAACGATTTTCGTAAATGTGACAATCGCTGATGATTGCAACTCACATTCCTTGGACATTCGCTCAAGCTGTACCTTTACCATGTCACAGTCAAGTTTACTCTGATTGGAAAGCACTTCGAGCTGTAGCGCGTGATCATCCGAGAGATGTCGGATAGCTCTTTCAAGTTTCATTTCACTCTCGCGGACTGTATTGAAAACCATTGCCTTTGCATCTTTACACTCCTTCTCAGCCACTGCCAATCGTTTACTACTTGACAAATCTGATATTCTTTGCTGCGTCAATTCATACCGCTGTTTATTACAAATTGCTTCATACGTTTGCTTTATCGAGTTCAATTTGGTTGATATTGCTTTCCCGAATAGAGACTTCCACTCCTGCTTGATGGTGCCAACTTGCTGAATTGTTGATGATCGTAAAACAGCCAGCTGAGACTTGATTTCCGACACCTTCGATATCATCGCGGAACGCTCCAACGCAAGCTGTCTCTTCAATTCCGTAATTTGTTTCTGAGCGAGAACATACTGATATTCCTTCTCGTGTTCCGACAGAAGAATTTCGCCGTACTTCTGACGCAATTCTTCATGGACACGTTCACGCTCGTCTAGCACATTCCGGTGTGACTTAGATAACGACTCAAGCTCATGCCGCTGTTTACTTTGCTCTACCACTTGCTGGTGTTTCATTGACTCAAGGTTGTTCACTAATTCGATTATTTCGCCTTTCTTAGTCGAAACGATGGCGTTCAATTCAACAAGCTGTTGACTTAGAATCTGGATTTCAATAGTGCTGTCATGCCTGAGTCTTGATAATGCTGCCTCGTAGCATTCCTTCTGGTTCTGACAGTCCAACAATACTTTCTGATATTCGTATTCATGGTCTTCGGCCAGTTTCGTCATGGTCGACTTTAGATCTGCAATATGAATGCCCAACTTGTTGGCCTCGTTAAGATTGTGCTCCTTAATTTTCTCTTGTGCCTTTTCCAAAGACATTTTGTAACTCTGCCAATCAGCAGATGCGTGTCGATGCGAGTCCTCGATGACTTCAATTTTCTTTTCGAGGCAAGAGTTAAGATTATTTGCTACCTCTATCGCCGAACGCAGCTCAGCAATTTGTTCAAGCAGTTGTCTATTGTTCTCATTGTGCTCTGACGTTTCATCAACTCGCATGGATATGAGTCTCTCCTTCCATTCAACAAATCTTCCAACGGCCTCGGTAAACAATTGCGTAAGCTCTGTGATATCATTTTTGGATTCAGCCGCAATATTCTTGAAGCTTTTAAGAAATGGAGGCATTGTCTCTTGGACACAATATTTGTACTTGTTCAATATTGTAATTTCAGTCATAGTATCGTCCAGCTCTGTTTTCAAGCTCCGTAATCTGAAGTCGCGTTCATCAATCTGGGTCAAATTCTGCTGGCGTTCCCCGTCTAAAGTAAGTCGAAGCAAATCATGGTCAGATGTCAAGGACGACTTCTGTAGACAAGACAAAGTCATGAGAAAGATGAGATGACAAGGAATCGTCACTGATTGAGGGCAATGAATGCTGACTGACCTCAACTTCGAGACAATCAATTTGTTTCGATTGCTTTTTAGATGTTTCTTGAGCACCATTTAGCGCTTCGCGAAGCTTGGCAATTTCCTCCTCCAAACCTTGAACGACCTTGTGGTTGGTATTGGACATCGAATCAAGAGAGATCTCAAGCCTCGTCACTTGTGACTGAAACTTCTCCTCCTCGACGATGTGTATATCAATCTTTTCCTTCAATATTGGGATTTCATTCGCTCGAAGCTTTAACTTTTCCAGCTCTCCTTCAAGTGATTGCTTTGCTTTATTAAGCGTCGACAACGCATTCAACGACTCGGATTTTATTTCCTCGCACTTTCGAGTGTTACTCGCGAGCTGCTGAGATAGTTTTCCCTCGTACTCAAGCCGTAGTCTTGCAACGGCGTATTCTATTGCTAGTTTTTCATTCTCCGACGACTCATTTCGAAGACGCAGAATATTCTTATCATGCCGAGATTTTAGTAGAGCGATTTCATCTACGTGGCTTGTTGCCATTTCCTCTCGAAGAGTTTGCATACGTGATTTTTGCTCCTCGGCCAACTCGTTCCGTAAATGCAAAACATTCTCATCATGTTGCCGCAATTGATCTTGAAGTAGCTGTGCATGACATGCCCTTTCACGCTCTTGCTCGTATTTGAGTCTATCCAATTCACCTTTCGCTTCACGTGTCACTAATTCCAATAACTCAGTTGATTCCTTTTCTTGTGCTGCATGATTCGCTTCGAGTGCTCGTTTCATTGACTCCAATAATTCAGTTGATTCCTTTACTTGTGCTGCATGGTTCGCTTCGAGTGCTCGTGCCTCTTGCAATTCCTGCCGCAGCGTAATTAGTTGCTCATCGGCCATATCTTTTGCACGCTTGATCTCTTGCAACTCACGCACCTCGGCATCTAAAACCTTCAGCCTTTCATCTGCCTCCGTTTTTGCATTTTTGATTTCATTCAACCCACCAAGTTCCTCTTCTAATCGGAGCCTCGCCGATTTCACATCTTTGATTTCTTGCTCATAATTCTCGTTCGCGGCAACCAGTCGAACAATGACCTTGGTAAGTGTGGCGACCTTCTTCGACAGCTGATAATGAGAGTCTTTGGACTGCGTCGTAGGCCGAATAACTCCCTCATCCTCCATGATCATGTCGCCGTGAGCGTCGAGTAGGCTACTCGTTTAAAATTTGAATTGTCTCTGAAGAATTATATGCATACTGAAAACAGCCGGAGTGGCAGTCACAGGGAGCTATCCTGCGTCACAATAATAATCCATTACGTATCATGACGGTAGCCTGAGTTCTAGCACATGTACTCGATCTTGAGTTTCATTACTGACCCAAAAGGTATTCTGCACCTGCAATGCCGCACGAGCCTCATTACTTTTATCAACGATGATTAAATTGTGATTTTGTACTTCATTATTAAACACGGTCCATGTTGTAGGATTGCGTTCCTCCGCTGCCACGTATGCGACTCGTTGTCGTCGTCTACCTGGCAGATTCAACAATGTCACGATTGTATCCACAAGTGAAGCCACGACAGTTGGGTCATACACGACATCAGATGCTATAATCGTATCTGGCGGTGGTGGCATAGACCTAGTAGATGCACTACCCTCCTCCTCGTCCAGTACCAATGGTACATTTACATCGTAGTCACTACCACCCAGCCAGGGCGAATCCTTTGGTCTACACCAATCGAGTGCACCAACATATACATTCTTCCACATTACTCGTGGTAAATTAATCTCAACATTATGACGCATATTAACCAAAACCTTCGCCTCACAGTCGGTAAATGACAAACTAGCAAGCTTTGCGTGTAATGCAAGGATACATCCTACAATGCCCGTGCCACATCCCAATTCAATTACATTCCGTCCCTCCCACATTGATCGATTACAAGAAGAAGTTGTATTTGACATTATCCATGCACCAAGCATTAAAGCCGAGTCCCAAACACGTCCACCCGTTTCGAATCCACCCCCAATTACTGAACGTACACGCATCGTTAGTGTTGTTTTACAGCTGCTCGACGACGGTAGTTCATAGATGCGATGTGACCATTGAGACGAGTCGGCAATCGTATCCCCATTCGATTTTATATATGTTCTAGCAAGTCGTGCAATCAACTCCTCGTGCTGCTGCATCTCCTCCTCCTCTTCCCCAACGACGTCGACATTTGTTTCCAATATGGAAAGCAAATGCTTGAATACGCGACGTTGATATGGAACATCTGGCTGATAGTCACAAGTTAGAGCGTGAGCCAGTTTCGACTGACCGTCGAGGGTGGTCCAGTTGGACGGTAGGCTGTCAATAACTACCTCCAACGGCGCCTGCTGCAAGTATAGCCGACGTGTGTTAGTTAGCTCAGCGTAATCCACGTCCATGATGTGTGTAGAATTTATGATGATGTTCATTTTGGCGGTTCAATTCCGAGTTGAAATTTTAGATATGGGGAGAGCATTGCTGGGGGGGGACATAATGTGCATATATAAAGATATCGATCTTATGTTAGAACAAGGCCTTAAGCTGTAGAATTAAAGGTTCTCTGTATACATCATCTTCAAAGAGCTTTCCTATCTGCTAAGTTTTGTCGTCATCCCTCGTTATCATTGAAACATCAGCACATTAAAGAGTTTTCTTAGTTTTCTGTATCATAGTCTTATCATACCTCATCATTGCCGATAATCTCTCAACCAATGGTGGGTGTGAGTAATGATAGGCACTATACCAAGGATCTGGACACATGGCACCCAAGTTCTCAAGATGTATCTTACACAGTCCACTTTGTAACTCCCGGCTCATACCCAAATTACTTGAAAATTCATCCGCCTCAAATTCACATTTACGTGAATGCACTGTCATGGCATAACTAATAACTTTATCAATAGGTTCCCATACAGTGCCAAAGAATAATAGTAGTGCTATAATAGTGGGTACTGGACGACTATCATCATTGAAACCAAATGCACGATATAATTCAGTAGAGTTGTAGCATAAAGAGAATGCATAAAATGCCGCGCCTGTGTATAGTTGACTAACAACAAAGTTTGTAACAGTATGTCCCATCTTCCAATGACCTGTGCGTGTAGTTGGGAGAGACATTTTGTGGGTGTGGCGAAGGCAAAAAAATAAATATATATATAATTCGGGTCAACACCAACATAGGTGTACATTGTTTTCAGGTATAGCGTCCTTCTTCTGTTTCTTCTCTCATCTCGATCAGAGTCAACCCAAATTGTCCACTGGCTTATAAGACAGGGCCTTTCTTTGCTATCTGCATCTATCGATCAGACGGGGAAAGAATGACTTCATCACATCGAGTAAAAATAGAAATAATAAACATGACCCCCAATCCCCAACCATCTCCCCTCCCCTCACCTAATTATTGCATTGTACTCACCAAGTTCATGTCCAAGTATGGCCAATATTTCATTATCATGTACCTGCGTTAGTAATGTATCAAATAATACAATCCTCTTATTCTTGAAGAAACCGAACATGAATGCATTCGAATGACTACTACGTTTGCTACCATCCATGACGAATAACTTCGTTAATGGGAAATGTAATCGTCCGGCCAAGTCGCATATACGATTCTTCAATTCGCCCTCGGATAATGGTTCGTAGGTATTAAATAATGGCATAATTATTACCGGATATACCGACATCATAAATAACGAGAATGCGAACGTAAATCCCCAAACGTACACATAAAAATGCCGTCCGCCCCATTTGATGATGGTAAGTAATAACGAAACGAATGGCCCGCCCAGGACTAATGTTAACCCCAGTCCCTTGAGCTTGTCGCCGATGAATAAACTCATCGTCGTTTTATTAAAACCGTGTCGTTTTTCGATGCGAAAGGTGGAATATAATTCGAATGGCAACGATGTCGCCAGTCCGATAATAGTCGTTATGCCCAAGAATAATAAACTGATTTTTATTTCATTATTAGTCTCGTCGTCGTCAGTAGTAGTAGTATAATTCAAGTAAGTCTTGGCAATATAGCAAGATGTATCCCACATATATGGCAAAAAGCCAAGCAGGACGAAGAGTATGCCCTCGAATGTGGAGTATGCGGAAGAAAGTAATGCAAAGTGCACCTTATCCAATCCGTAGGATTGGGCGGATGTAAATTTCGCCCGTAATTGCGGCAATAGCGGCGACGCGCGATCGATATCGCTATTGGGCTCGTCCTCGACGTCGTCGTCTTTTTTCGTCGCCCTCGCCGATGCCGTGGGGCGCACGTCCTCGGCATCGATGGCGCCCGCGCACTCCTCCAACTCGCGTGGGAATTCGGTTCGTCGGTACGTGGTACGTTGACGTAATGACAAATAGCCTTCGAATACGTACACTACTATCGTAAATACTATGGTCGAGAGGAGTATTAACTGTTGGACAGTAGTATCGGAGGAAGCGGAGGTGGTGGCACCACCTTTGGCGACGGAGGATAGCTGAGTGTATAGCGGCGTTAGGTAGACCATGACTATTATTTTTGTGGCCGTGGGGGAGTCCAAACCCGCCAAAATGAAAGCCCGGGCTAACCATATCGTCACTATTCGTCACACAGCATATTATGATTGCACACAATAAAAGTGGCGACATATCGGAGGAAGTGGCTACTACGACACCGCCATCTTCTTCTCCTCCAGCAGCAGAAGCAGCAGACACAGAAGCAGTTACAAAGGCAGCAGAAGAAGCAGTTTCATTGTCCCATACACAGAAATCGAGTTGCATCAATACTTGCATTAGAAGAACGAAATCATTCTGCCACAAACACAGCTTCCTCATATTAGTCACGCTGGCTATACTATTGGCGTACATATACCCACCCCTAGGGGCACAATATCTAGCATCGAATATAACATCCGATTGGATGGCCGTTGTACTGATATTCTTTCTATCGGGATTAAGTATCAGGAGCGAAGAATTTGGTACCGCATTACAACGTCCGGCATTTAATATATACGTACCATTTTATAACTTCATCGTTGTGTCGGGAATAGTCTATGGTACATCACGACTATTATTGCATTATGATGTATTGCCAACTAGTTTAGCAAACGGGATGGTTATTTGCTCATGTCTACCGCTCACAGTAAGCATGGTAACGGTACTAACCACGAGCGCTCACGGAGATACGGCCATGTCCATCTTTCATGCGGCACTGGGGAATATAATCGGGGTATTCATTAGTCCTTTGCTGATAACATTATATTTAGGTGTATCATCATCATCATCATCATCATCAAGCAACGGTACTACTTCAAGGACAGTACAAGCAGTAACAATAATAATCAAATTAGTATTACGTATCATAGTGCCATTATTCATAGGACAACTAGTACGTTATTTCATCCCGTCTAGCAAAGTATATATGAATGATCATAGATCGCAAATAAAATTGTTACAAGAATGCATCTTAACATTTATTGTCTATTGTACATTCTGTCATACATTCAGTAATATTGGTAATAATGTATACATGGATGTGAGTGCTACATCGATAGTAATCATGATTATCATGCAGGGCGTATTACTA
>Ga0247831_1008700_pt1 | contig 10560 bp, 12 predicted proteins | sample LaCruzMarch2015__9_FD_192406 | JGI IMG/M metagenome (GOLD analysis project Ga0247831, IMG submission 192406) | Freshwater microbial communities from meromictic Lake La Cruz, Castile-La Mancha, Spain - LaCruzMarch2015_1m | ecosystem: Environmental > Aquatic > Freshwater > Lake | place: Spain...
GCGCTCGTTCGTATTTTTCAATTTTATGGAAAACAAACAATACGGTCTATTTTCAAAAAATCATATAATGAGTCGTGTTCCAAATAAATAATACAATTTTCCTACAAGCTCCCTACGGTCGCTTTCCAAAAAATACTACCTCGATACAGTCGTCCGTATTTTTGGAAAATAGGCATTTGTCCTGTTTCCCATAAAATTGAATGATATAAAAAATAGATTAGTATTATAAAAGAAAGTATAATACTAATAATAAAATGAAATTTTGTGTAAAATGCGACAATATGTACTATATATCTATCAATCAAGAAGACGACAATAAACTCGCCTACTATTGTCGAAGTTGTGGACATAGAGACAATGATATTGGAAGTGACGGTATTTGTGTATTAGACACCCAAATTAAAAAAGGGAAGCAACAGTTTCACCATATTATTAATGAATTTACAAAATTGGATCCAACCCTTCCACGAATATACAATATTCCTTGTTCGAATCCCCAGTGTTCAACAAATGATACCGATGTTAGTAAACAAACCCCTCGAGAAATTATATATATGCGTTATGATGACAATAATATGAAATATGTATATATTTGTACAACGTGCGACTCGAAATGGACAACCAATAATAGTGTTTAAACAACAACAAACCAACAAACCATCAACAACAAACCATCAACAACAAACAAAAAAACACCACTTGTCACCCGGGGGGCAACTTGGTAAGGAAAAATCCTTTTTTTATTAGGGGGATATTGTATAAAACCAATCTTATATATTATAACTATATATAAAATTGATTGTTCAAACCGTTCATTCGTTTATTAATACAATTTAATATACAATAACCAATGACATCATTAACCAACTTTCTTATCCAGCATTCTATTAAAAAGGATGAAAAGGGGGATGCGAAACCCGTCACCAATACCCGTATCGGGGATAAAACCGCCAATATTTACGGCGGGTCTTATTATATTCCAGAAGGTGAATATGAAACGTTTCTCAAATTGTATTATAAAGAATGTATCAAAGGAAATAAAAAGGAATATTTGACAGAAGCACAACTCAAAGAAAATGGACCAATTTTGGTAGATGTCGATTTTAGATACGACTATAGTGTCACCGAACGTATTCATACAAGGGAACACATCACTGACCTAATTACTCTCTATTTAGAAGAGTTGAAAAGGGTGTATGATGTGGATGAATCCATAAAAATACCGTTTTTCGTATTTGAAAAAGACAACGTCAATCGTCTAGAAGACAAAAAACTCACCAAAGACGGGATTCATATTATTATTGGAATTCAATGTATAAATCACGATTTGCAACAAATAATACGTGCGGCGGTGGTTGGTAAAATAGCGAATGTATGGACAGATATCCCGATTGTAAATACGTGGGAGGAGGTATTTGACGAAGGAATCAGTAAAGGACATACCAATTTCCAACTATATGGGTCTATGAAACCGAATAATGAAGCCTACAAACTAGTCACGGTATATATTGGCGGATACGAAGAAAACGGGGAAACCAAATTCTATGACAGTCAACCACCAAGTGCCTATGAAAACGAACAACACATATACAAACTATCTGTACGTTATCCAAATCATATAACCCTTATGTTAAAGGATGAAATAACGGTAAAATTGGAAGGTATAAAATCAATGAATGAAAATAAAAACGGGCTTGGTGCTGGCGGAGGCGGGGCCGGGGCCGGGGCTGGTGGTGGCGGTCTCGGGGGAGCTGCCGGGGCTGGCGGGGTCGGGGGCGGAATGAGTTACGGGGTTATACGCAATTACGAACCAGATTCAGAAACCATTGCAGTAAAAATAGAAGAAATACTGGCCATTCGTTCAGTCGAACAACTCGAGAGTTGTATGACACGATTCTTGGATTCATTGGACTTGATTGAGTATAACCTGCGAGATGCATATGACTATACAATGTCACTCCCCAAATCCTACTATGATGAAGGCTCCTTTACTAAATGGATACGTGTCGGGTGGGCACTTCGTAATATAAGCAGTCGCCTGTTTATCGTATGGTTGGCATTCAGTGCCAAAAAACCAAATTTCAGTTTTATGACGGGGGTCAGCGAACTATATGAAAAATGGAAATCCTTTGAAAAAAAGGACATTAACACATTGACCATTCGTTCAATTATGTACTGGTCCAAAAACGACAACCCGGATGGTTATAAAAAAATAACAAGCAATAGTATTGACGCATATATTAATAAAACGCTTGAAAATGCAGTCTTCACTACAGGAGAAGACGATACTAAAATAATGGGATTTACCGACTATGATTTAGCCAGTGTATTATACCATCTTTATAAAGATGATTATGTATGTGTTAGTATAAAAGCCAATATATGGTATCGTTTTAATGGCAATTTATGGACCGAAATCGACTCGGGAACAACACTTCGTAGTTCAATCTCAACCCAATTACGATACCTCTATAAAAGTAAAATGGGACAACTTGGACGATATAAACTTACCTTGGCGGAAGGTGACCCTATCCGTAAAAGGATTGACCGCAAGGTACAAATAATTGGTAGTATCAGCGAAAAACTAGGAAAGACGAACGACAAGAATAATATTATGCGTGAGGCGAAGGAACTATTTTACGATAGCGAGTTTCTTCATAAAGTCGATTCCAATCCATATATTATTTGTTTTAAAAATTGCGTCGTTGATTTCAAAGAAAAGACGGCACGGATTGGAAAACCCGAAGACTATTTAACAAAAAGTACGGGGATTGTTTACAAAGAACTCAACACAGACGTGGATAAACCGATTATTGACGAAATCAATGATTTTATGCACAAGCTTTTTCCAAACAAGGAACTATATGATTATATGTGGCAACATTTGGCCTCGACTTTTATAGGAACCACTTCCAACCAAACATTCAATATGTATATCGGGGTTGGACAAAACGGAAAATCCGTATTGGTGAATTTGATGGAACAAGTGCTTGGACAATACAAAGGCGATGTTCCGCTCACATTAATCACCCAGCAAAGAACCAAAATCGGGGGTGTTTCACCGGAGATTGTCCAACTGAAAGGCATACGATATGCGGTAATGCAGGAACCGTCGAAAGGCGACCGGATTAACGAAGGTATTATGAAACAGTTGTCGGCGGGGGATCCACTCACTGGACGTGCACCTTATATGGTGGAAGCTCAAACATTTACCCCTCAATTCAAATTGGTGGTATGTTCCAATGAGTTTATGGAAATCAAGTCGCAAGACCACGGTACTTGGCGACGTATTCGAGTGGTTGACTTTGAATCCCTTTTCACGGATACTCCTAAAAAGGACGACCCGGAAAAACCATATCAATTCAAACTGGACAAAAATATCAAAGAAAAGTTTTGTCAATGGAAAGAAGTGTTTGCGGCGATGTTGGTGGAAATTGCGTATAAAATGCAAGGAAATGTAGAAGACTGCGAAAAGGTGCTTTCTTCTTCTAGGTCTTATCGTAAGGGACAAGACGTATTAAGTGAGTATACGTTTGAACGTGTTCAGTCTTATCCAACCGGGTGTATTACAAAGGGACAGTTGGTGTCGGATTTCAAAGAATGGTTTGCATTAAATTATGGAAATGGAAAAGCAAACAATGCCAAAGATTTGGTCAGTGCGATGGACAAACAGTTTGGAAAGAGTTTGGCGGGAATATGGAAAGGGGTGCGGTTTACCCCTGTTGTAGTCGTCAATAATGAAAGTGAATTTCAACCCGGTAATAATGATACGGAGGATGACTGTGATTTTGATTTACAGGAGTTGTAAGCCCTCACCTAGTTTTATATACGCACCTTCCTTCTGGAGGGGGGATCTCCAGTAGTTGATTATGTTATATATTAGTATTTCCCATTCTGGTTTTGTTGTTGTTGTTGTTATATATTAATATTTCCCATTCCGGTTGTTGTTGTTTTGTTTTTTATTGTATTATAGATTAATATTTCCCATCCCGGTATTGGTGTCTTGGTGATATACATACCCTACCATAACATAAAATATATATTTCATTAAAATCCATATTTGTAATTCAATCCATAAATAAACAAAAGGAAATACCGCTAATAAAACAATAATCCCTAATTTTACATATATATTTGTTATAGTAAGCTTACTTGAAATGACAAATAATACGGTGACTAAAAATAATAAAATGTAGTATAAAAAAAATAGTATATTATTGAACCATTTTATGTTTTCAAAATGTATATATTTGTAATTAAATAGTTGGTCATCTGTGCTGTATTTTTCTTTTCTTTCAGTGATATTTTTTTCGATGGTTGTGTTTTGTTCATTCAATACTTTGTATAAATTAACCAAATCAATACTCATTTAAAAATACTATATATAATTTGTATTTTTAAAAAATCTACAAAAGACCTTGTCGGGTTGCTATACAAATTTTGAAAGAAATACTACAACCCTTCCCTTTTTCAACCCTGTAGGGAACCTAGACCGATTTACAAAAGGGAGGGGGCTACGGTTCCCTTCAATAACTCGAATAGCCATCAAACTCGTTCGGGGTAAACGATTGAGGCGACTTTACATTTTGTTTAACAACATTAAAACTATCGGCATTCACCTTTAATAATGGTTCAAACGGTTCAAAATTTTCAGGGGGGTTTAATGCACATAAATTATTGCTAGTATCCCATACTGTGGTAGGAGAACAACACGAACTTCCAATACACATACCAGCGGTCAAACTATTCAACAAGTTTGTACCGCCCCCGCTCGAAGCCTTGCTTTGGCCTTGTTGTTCGACTGGTATAACCGGTGATTTCATATTTATCTTTTCAAAATCCATATGATCACGGTTGGCAATTACCGTATAAACACTGAAACAGTAAATTAGCACCCCCGCAAACGTTATTATTAAAATTACGGTAGTTATTACACTCGGGATTGGAACAAAATTGTTTATGGTATACAAAATAATACAAATCGCTAAACCTATTATTACCGCAATCATCATTTTTTGATACTCTTGTTTTCTTGCAATAAAGTTTGAATTCAATTGGATCATTCTTTCTTTGGAATCAATCATATCGTCTACTGTTTTTTGTTTGTTTTCTAGCCGGGTTTTTTCATCATCAATAATGGCATTCATTTGAGTTTGTTTTTGAAGTGTGTGATCACTTACATTAGTCATATTAAGTGACATATCTTTTATAATAACTGATACATCTCTATCAACTGTGGTCATTTATAAATTGTATATATATAATTATATATACAATTACAAATCGCCGTTTCCGGTAAATAAAAAATAATACCTCTTTGAACTCCTCTTTGAACTCCTCTTTGAACTCCTCTTTGTTTGTGTTTTTTATGTAAAGTAGGGAACCTACGACCCCTCCCTTTTTCAATGTGTTTTTAATCCGCTTCACAAAAGGGAGGGGTCGTAGGGGAAAATACGGAAAGCGACCATAGGGAGCTGTAGTATTTTATTATTTACCGGAAAACGACCGTTGGAAAAAATACGGACGAGCATAGCGAGGTAGTATTTTTTTATTTACAGGAAAGCGACTGTAAGGAGCTTGTATGTAAATGGAGTTTGTAGGTAAATGGGAACCGTAGGTTCCCTACTTTACATACAACCCTCCTCATTCACGTAGTTTCGTTTTCCGTATTTTATTGTCCATTTTATATTTATTTCAAATGTTAGATTTTTTAAAATGAAATATAACCCGATTATATTTATAATAATAATAATTGTCGAGTAGTTCAAATATAATGTAAATAAACGTATTAAATTATAATTGGAGTACCAGGTATTATATATGCATATAACCAAAAATATACAAATATATAAACTATTACAATTGTATTCTTGATTAAATTCCGGCATTTAAAAACGACAAGAATGTATTGATATAAAAATTACTATTTACCAAAAAAGCGGTTTGATATTTATATAAGGTTGGAAGAAGGTTGTATATTTTTTTCAATTTTCCTACGGTTGCTTTCCGGTAAATAAAAAATACTACCTCCTACTTTTCAATTTTTAATAATAATAATACCAATAATTAAAAACCCGATTGCAATCCCCGATATTGTATACATATAGTTATTGTAGTTCATTATATTTATAGTGTCTTCTAACACCGCATCTTTTAACGGGGGAATCGTTTCTATGAAATTCATATTTTTTTTAAATAACATATTTCCTTTTTCATCAATCAAATCATTATTACTTAAATCTTGTTTTTTTTGTAAATAACTTGATATATTATTTGACAAGTCCGTATATTTTTGGAATATTGCGGTATTTTCATTAAATAAATTAAGCCCTTCTTTGACAGTGTCGTTGTTGGTTAAAAATAAATCATTTGCAAATTGTTGAATATAACCTTCTAAATTAGACGTGTTTTTTTCAAAGAATGAAAAAGTAAATGAATCCATAACTATATTATATTATACACACAAACTTTTTACAAAAAAACACCCCCGTCATCCCCCCTTACATCCACCTCGACTTACCCCCGCCCCCTTTTTACATTTTCACAATGACATAATATAGCATAAATGTTACTAATATCGTCCATATTATACCAGTAACTACGGTGGAATCTACGAATGGTTTATTACTATAAACCGACTCATAATCGTTTGTATATAAATCATATAATTGTTGGTCTAGTTTCTTTCTATCTTCAATCATTTTATTATACTTTTCTATAATTTCTTTGTAAAATTTTTGCGAGTTTGTGTTTGTTCCATCGTTTGTTAAAAATTTAGTTGTATATTTATCCACGTACGTTTTTATTAATTCTAATTGTTTGCTCATTTCCGTATATTCAGTATTTAAGGCTGAAGCTGTACCAGGGTTTTTATTGCCCTCATAACTTGAATATGCACCTTGATATTTTTGAAAATTAGTATTAAAATCGTTAAGTGTTTTAACTATTAATATTTCACAACTTTTGCGGGTTCCTTCATCTGTTTTATTATTCGTACAATCGTTACTCATATTAATATATGTAATGTATTTTATTTTAATACAAATAGGAAAAATCCGGAAAGGCTTTTATGATTTATTTTTTGTATTTCTTTCAATAAAGGGTATATATAACGAAAGAAAGCCCTATTATTCCTATTCCTAAATTTACACTTTTTATCATTTCCGTATTATGGTATTGAGTTGTATCATTATATCTTCCGCTGGAAGCGTAATGGGTCGTTTGTATTTTTTTCAATTTACTATAATTTTCATTATTTTTACACAATTCATTCAATACGGCACATTTTCGGTGGGATTCATAAATAGCAGTATCTATATTAACAAAATTACTACAGGTATTATTTTTATAAAATGTGTTAGTATTTTTATCTTTACAAAACGATTGTATATTTTTCGTTTTTAAACTTCCATCAATATTGGTAAATATATTATTTACTAAAGCCGGATTGTTACTATAGAAATCATTGTTGTTATAGGAAAGAACGTATTGACTAGTAGGGGTTACTTCACCATTATTCATTTTCGTTTATTCTATACAATAGAGTTTTATATTGCAAAAAATACAGGGGGGGAGGAAAATAAAATCCTAGGTTCCCTATAAGCTGTAGGAAAATTGATTAAAAGCTTAAAATAATAATCATAAGATATAATAATAGTATTTAATATATCATAACCACTCAATAACATCCCCGCACAACAAAATGAGTTCCAATAACAAAACGATTAATATTTTCAAGTCGAGAACAACCATAACCGAGTTATTATATGAACAAGGATATAACACGAAAGAATACGAAAGTTTCAATGTCAATGAGGTGGATGCGATGATTTTAACCGGTCAATTAGATATGATTGTTTCAAATAAAACGGACGAAGCAATGGATAAAGGCGACATTAAAAAGGTGTATGTAAAATATTATTTAGAAGCCAAACAACTACGAGGCCCCGTATTGGACGATATTGTAGAGGATTTATTCGTATCGCAATATGGCGGGCGGGCGGGAGAGACCATTCAATCCGCCAAAGAAAATATGGAAACTACGCTTACGAAAAAAGACACGCTTGTGATTATTGTGGAGAATGAACCGAATGAGTCAATCATTTCCAAGGTGGAATATTTGTACGAAAAAGACGGTATTTTTGTGGTCGTGTTCAATATTCGCCGGCTCCAATTTAATATTTTAAGGCATCGGCTGGTTCCTCCTATCCATATTCTTACCCCGGGTGAAAAGGATGAGTTTATGAGTAAATATAATATTAATAGTTTGAAGAAAATACCCGAAATTGGACGATTTGACCCACAAGCACAAGCGGTGTTTTTACGCCCGGGGGATGTTTGTAGATTTGAAAGAGAGAGTCTTTCCGCCTTGAAATATTACTATTATCGGGTATGTGTCTAGGTGTCATTTTCCTTTACATTCACCCATCCCCCTCAATGAAAATTATATATAGATTATTATGGATGGGGCGAGACGGGTGTTGTTTTGACTGGCTTTATGGATTTGTTTGTGTGTTGTTTTATTTGTGTGTTGTTTGTATGAATTGTCTAAAGAAAGAGTATATAGTAGCCTTTTTTCATTTTACAACCAAATGGAGTTTATTCAAAGAATCGCCAATATTAAAAATAAAAATGTTAGTTTAATGCAATCGGTAGGGATAATTGTGGTTCTTTCATTTATGTTATCTTTCATTTCAAGATTTATTGAAATGAAAGCACCTTTTCATAAAAAATATTGTGGGGAAAATGACGAATTATGTCCAACAATGCCGATTTTAGTCGTTCGTTTTTTACATTATATGACCACTTTTTATTTTTCATTATACTATTTTCTTTTTAATGAAAGCTACGATTTAATATATTTATGTTTGTATGTGGGGTTGATATTACACTGGATATTTGCCAATGACTGCGTTCTTTCCAACTGGGAAATGTCTTTTTATCAAAATGAAAAACGTTTAGGAGAGACGGGACTACTACACCCGCATTTACGTGTTTTTGTGGGGGATTTCACAGACTATATCATATTTATTCAAATTATAATTATGACGTTGAGTTTTATATTGGTGATTCATCGATTGAAAACGGTCTATTATCCTTATTTGTTTGGAGGGACGGTTCTTATATTACAAATGTATATGGTCTTGAAAGACCGCCTTCCGGAAAATACTATTTAATAATACTATTTTCTGGAAGACGACTGTAAGGAGCCTGTAAAGAAATTGAAACATAACCAGTGTCGGTAAGATGTCGCACGATTAAGCTGTATTTCGTGCCATTTATTATAATGAAAACACGCCTCTTTGATTTTTTTTTCATCCTTTGTTGTTTCTTCAAAATGAAGAATTCGGTCATAAAGAGTTTTATCTGATTTGTTAATTTTATTTTTCAAGTTTAGTCTATCCTTTGTAAAATCAAAGAATTTGTCACAAACAGATGTTTCGTCAAATTCACGTACATAAACAGAGGCGTTTATTCTGGAATCTATACTTTGTTTATGGCAATCAATTAAACTCAAATATAGCGTTTTACATTCCTCTGGAGTTGCCATTATTGAAAATTAATTTGTATATATAAACTATTAAACTAAACCTTATATTGAAAAAACTACCTCGATATAATCGTCTGTATCGTAGGGAACCTACGGTGCCCTACTTTATGTAAATATTATATATGAATAATAAAATTAATAAAACAATAATAAATCCCTATTTAAAAATTGTTGGTATTATACTTTTTCTCACCACCCTTTCTTTCATTTTTGAATTTCAAAGAAATATAACAATTGGAGAAAAGTCGAAGGAACCGGGGAAGCCAACGAAGCCAACGAATCCAACGAATCCAACAAGTTTTCATCCCCACCACCACCAACCATCCAATACAAACTATCCCGGTATTTTCATATTTCGGTTCATCCATTACTTGCTGCTTTTTTATTTTGCTGTTTTCTTGTCGTTTTTCAAAGAAAAAGGACAAGATGCGTATATATACATTTCATCGGCATTAATATTATCTTTTTCTTGGTTTTTCTTTGATTGTTGTATTGTCTCTTATCACGAATTACTATTTTATGGGGTCAATCATAATGACTATATCACCAGTTTTCACCCGTGTTTATATGTCATCTTTGATACTTATCAATGGGTTCCATTAATGATTTCCGGAGTAATAATGTTTTTTACTGTTTTCTATTTACTTTGGAAAAATACTGCGATTTCTTTGAGTTTGCGTGTAATTATAGGGGCGGTATTTTTCTTTTTATTTATATATAATTTATTTACCACCCGGTATTATGACAGTAAACTGAAATATCCATTAGATAGTGAACATAGACTATATAAATATTTCACTTTACCTACAAACGTGTTATAATTAGGTTTCGTCCGGATTATTCCAGTTTCTTTACTGTAATATTACCACCATTACTACTTCCCATAAAAGAATTGTTTATAGTTTGACTTTCCGTATTTGACCCCCCTTTTATCAAAGAAGAGGAGTGTGTATTGGTTGTTAAAATACCGCCATTATTTCCACCGGCCGCAAACCCGACTCCACCGCCTC
>Ga0247831_1008708_pt1 | contig 10550 bp, 8 predicted proteins | sample LaCruzMarch2015__9_FD_192406 | JGI IMG/M metagenome (GOLD analysis project Ga0247831, IMG submission 192406) | Freshwater microbial communities from meromictic Lake La Cruz, Castile-La Mancha, Spain - LaCruzMarch2015_1m | ecosystem: Environmental > Aquatic > Freshwater > Lake | place: Spain...
TGCCTGTACCCGTATCGTCATACCAATACAGACACTGGAGTCACGGATGTTTGAGTAATGGCATTCTGCCAGTATGGGCACGGCAGAATAAAGGACAGTACCCGTATCGTCCTCAGTCGAAAAGGCCAGTACCCGCACTAGCCGCCCGTACCCGCACAGGCATGTTGCGCATATGGGTACCTGCCTTCTTGCCAATGGTCATCATGGCATGGAGAGGCGTTTGTACGGCCTTGACAATGACAATGACAATAGCAAATGGCACAGGAGCAAGTCCTCGAAGCACCGTCGTCTGCGTCATAGCCACGCCATCGTGTCTTCGTTACATGTTGATTGTTGTATTGAAGGTGAAGAACGTCCTGACGAATCATCTTCTTGTGCCGTCTTCTCTTAGAATAGAAAGTAAAAATCCCCAAACCCACCCTAGAAGCATCAATGCCAACAACAATGGCCTTTGTGCCAGGCAGCCGATAGGGATCGGGCGAGGGGGTGAATCTACTAACCGCAGATTCCACACCCAACTCCCATTAGCTTTCGTAGAGAGAATGACGAGTTTAAGCCTCTAGATTTACACTTTTAGTGTAGAGGGCAGACAGTGGAGATGGAGAGTATTCAAGCAGGGGAGATGTTTTGCGGGAACCTCTCCCGCCAGGAGTTATGGCGCGCACCAAGTTGGTCTTGGAGGGATAATATTTGTGAGGAACATTTTTTTCATTTCACCTCACAGATAAAAGAACAATGAGTGCCGCCGCCGTCGAACCATTGATTGACCCCGAAACCGCTGATGATGCCATCGAGGAGGCGGTGGTTGAGACACCAGTCGAGATTACCTCCACCAACCCGAGTTTGAATCATAAGAATATTCTCAATCTCATTGCTTGTGAGTATTTTGTTACTGGTCTTGGTTGCTATCTTAACAGTGATTGATGCCTCATTGCAACTAACTAACGCAACCATCCATCACACACAGATGTTTTGAATATAACCTTGGTCTATGGAATTGGTAACGCGGGATGGATAGGCACTCCAGATAATGGAGAGCTATCACGCAAATATCAAACGCTGGTCACTCCTGCATCGACTGCGTTTGCCATATGGGGGCTCATCTTTGTATCACAGGCAATATTTGCGATTTGTCAACTATTACCACGTTTCCGTGCGAGTGCCATGGTACAAGAAGGAGTATGGTGTTGGTACGCAAGCGTCGCGGCTACTCAGATTGGTTGGACATTCACATTTGCGTATGAGTTAATGGCAGTCTCCTTGGTATTGATACTTCTCATTTGGTTTTCTCTAGTGACAATACTCTACAAGCAGTACTACGCTAAGTCAGATGGCACAATCCTGGAATTTTGGATCCTACGCTTCCCTTTCTCTGTTCATGCAGGTTGGATCACGGCTGCGTCGGCTTTGAATGTGAACGTGTTGGTTGTCTCCCTACTGCAGCCGGCCTATGTTCAGCTTGCGGTGGCCATTGTATCACTCGCAGTTCTACACGCTGTGTCATTGTGGGTCGTATTCTTCCTCACAAGGCCCAATTGGACAATTGCATGCGTCCTAGCCTGGGCCTTTGGTTATATCTACGTTGAGCTGAATGTCAACTCCGATCGTGTCATTGATACATTTGGAGCAGAAATCATCATTGGCGTCAAATATGCTGTTATTTCAGTGGTAGCTATTATCGGTATTCAGATGGTGGTACGTCTAGCACTGCTACTTCATCCCAGCTACAATCCATACAAAAAAGCTGCTGTAGTTGCTGATGAGAGTGAGGAAGACAAAGAGTGAGAATGAGGAAGACAAAGAGTGAGCTCAATATTATTTGGCTGCATTTATTTGTGGTTGGATATTTTAGAGAAAGTAGTGGTCAAGAGTGCTTATGAGTTACTTTTCTATTTTTCAGAGAACCTAAAAGTCTAAAATGAATCCCCACACTTCCAAATCCTCAATCTCAAAATATCCATCCTCACACAATGCCTCATTCTCAAACGTGGAGCAACACCCTGTTGTGCCTCTTTTAAAGTCATCCTCGATGCATAGACCAAAGTAACCATCGTCCCCACCCCCACCGAATGCCAAGGCACGTTTCGTGCTGTCACAAAGCTGGATATACCGATTAATACCAGACCATCGATATACGCTAACACTTATATTATCCTCGGTAGTAGCATCCGATGCACCACTAAGATCGAATCGGAAGAGGCAAGCCTGAGCACTTCCATAAAAATCATTTGCGCTACGACGGCTATGTTTTGCCTCCCAACGTGTGTCAGCGTATCCACCAAATAGTCTCCCGTGTGTAGTCCGTACGACAAGGACGGTTCTATCGTGTCCTTTGACTAGACGTAAGAATTGTTCAAATGAATCACCGTCCCGCGCCAAGCTGTACAAACGTTTCCATTTGCAATAATTGAGTGATTGAGGTAATGCACCAGATTCAATGAGAGCTGTCATGTGACACGAGTGGAGGATTGTCGGTGCGATGGAGATTCCCCTTTGTTCGGTTTCTAGTACAATTTTAATCACATTTGCAAATGAAGATGCATCGTTGTTTTTGTCGTCCACTACTCCTCCGCCATCATCATCAACATATTCTTTTTCTTCGTCAAAAATTGGAGTATTGCCATTATCAATGTGGCAAACTTCGTCATTGTCATCACTACGGGGATATTCCACCTTAACACTCATCCCCTCACCCGACGTTGTCAATCTTGGTGACGAGACACGATACGCCGCTTTATTCGCGTCGCAATTCTCAATATATACATCATTTTCGCTATCACTGCTGCGGATCATTTCGACGACATTGCCTGACTGATCGAAGCGTGGTATGGCTGGAATTTTATCTGAATTATCAAGGTTGGCATGCTGTCGTGGATCTCCAAAGCCACACATTAGGTAAGGCATTTCTGGAGAGTATATCAATTTATCCTCATCATTGTGGAATGGTCGTATCGGCGAGTGGTGCGTAACACTCATTGTCATCTTCGTTTTTGTTAGTGTGGTCGACGATGCAACATTGCCATTGATACGTCGCTCAGCGGCAAGTTCACGCTGCTTCCTTCCCTCCTCGAGCAGAATTCGTCGTTGCTCCTCTACTTGACGTTCTAATTCCATTTGATGTAATCGATCACGTTGCGATCGAAGCCAACTTTTGGCACTCGCAAATAGTCCCCAGTCATAATTATGTTCGCTATCCTCCTCCTCCTCATCGTTGATGTCATTGTTACCATTGTCATTGAGCAGCGGTTGGGAGGGCGGATCATCTTTGACCGATGCTGCCATTTGATAGGCACTGACTCTGTGATGTTGATAATAAAACTGCTCCTCCTCCTCCTCTAAATTCGATGCTGTGTCGTCATAATTCGTCGGTGTCGTCCCCCCTGACGTCCTCGTTTCTGGAGATTGACTCATGGTATACAGTGATGCTTTCTTGAGCGAGTTCTTAAATCGGCCGTCCGATGCATCGGATCGATCATCGTCACTAAAACCATGACTCCAGTAGCCTTCATCTTCAGTGTCGTCATCTTTCCCCCAAGCCTCCAAGACTTGTCTCACCTGTGAGGGTGAGAATGAACCCCGCAACACTCCCTCGTTATTGTTTCCATTATTATTTGACGGTGATGATAATGATGATAGATACCGCTGTTGGCCGTCATTTGATAAACTTAGACGCGTTGGCGATGAAGGTAGATCTGCCGCGGCCCTTGCCCGGGATGCAACGCTACTTTTTGTGGGTAACGGGGACGAACGAGCATTGTTGAAACTTGTCGATGACCGAACGTTACTGTTAGGGGTGGAACGTGGTGACGACGACGAAGTTGGGTACACAGCCACGGCCGCTTGCATTGCACGTGCTGTCTCCCCTACAAAGACCGCAGTGGCATGCACGGTAGCACGTTCAGCGGCCCGTTCAGCAATACGCTGAGAAGCTTTCACCTCCTCTTCTCTCGCTGCTGCAAGCTGGGCCAGTCGACTAACAGGACCGACAGTGTGGGAATTCTGATCAGACAACAACGGAGTTGCGGCAGCTCGAGCTTCCTTTGTTACAGGCCCGTCGTGTTCGTCGTCATCTTCCTCTATCATCATGTTGCCGTATCGTTGCTCCTCTACTCCGGCACAGCGGGGTCTTGTAGTTGCGGCAGCTCGAGCTTCCTTTGTTACAGGCCCGTCGTGTTCGTCGTCACCGTATCGTTGCTCCTCTACGTCGGGGTCTTGTACACGAAGTGTTTGTTGTTGATTTCTGATTCGTTGTTGTCTTTTTTTTCTCACACAATTTTTACGATACCTGCTGATATTCCCTTGCCCAGGGTCAGTAGCCCCACCTCCACTGCCTCCACTTCCACTGAATTTGAGGGATTGGGAGCATCGTTGTTTATCATTACCAAGAGATTTCTTATTGACATGGGTGTCAACTGCTTTGTACTAGCCTTGGCTGGAAGACATGTGGTATTATGAATAAGATGTTTGATAATATTGAACCAGAAGAAGATACAATCAACCCCCCTTCTGTCGCAATCGTCCATGTCTCTATCCTCAGGAAGTATAATGCCAATCCAAAGTGTAGCTCCAGGTGGGAATGATTCAGTTGAGTTATTGGAAACTGAACAACAGTGTATCAATGAGGCGATTGTGAGAGTCAGCATACGTTGAGTAGTATTCGTTACCCTGATGTCACAGAGCACAGGGGGGAAGAGTAAGAAATGGACAGTTCAGAAATGTTACTGTGAGAAAATGTTAATATCAATTGGTTCATTTCCAACCCTCAACATCGCCAATCTCGTGGCTTTGATTGCGTATGAGATGAAGAGCAACAATGATGATCAACCCTGGAAACATTTGAGAGGAGTATTTTACTGGCGAAATATGCAGCTAACAAGATGATTTGCGAGAACACCTTCCTCCCAACAAAACAAATGAAAGAGACTTCAAGAATAACTTGGAGGTGCAAAAGAGATTAAATGCTTGTGGCTTTCAACCTCATGCTCTCTTATGTCATCCTAGGATAATTACTACCTAATCATAAAATGTTGAGAGAAGTGAACGTAAAGTAGAGGAGTAGTAGTGAGATTTTTCTCTAGATCATCTTCACCAACTTTTGATATCGTACAATATGGAGGAAGAGCAAAGACAATCATGGGGGGGCGGGGGAGTAAAGTTCTCCTTCCCAACTAGGCATTGTTTGTGATTAGTTGAAATTCAAGTAAAGATTACTTATTATGCAAGACTAGAGCTGTTTTAAGGCAGCGTCGCATTTCTCCCATATCTCCTTTAGCAGAGCTTTCCTATTCGTTGCTGCCAAGCCGCCTGGGATTCCCCCCACGGCAGTATTTTCGTTGACACACAGCGTAGAAATATTGGTAAGAGCTTCACCCCTGAGATCTGTATACTCATCGCGTAGGGAAGATAACGTGTCGAGCATACGAAACATTACCTTTCTGCAGACGTAAGTCACATCTTGGCCATTCTCATCTCTTAATACACTCACAGGTACACCAATGGGTCCAACTACTAATGGAAAAGATTCCAGTAATACAGCCACTGAAGCAGAGATAAGATCCTTGTTAATGTGTCCTCCATGAGGGCTGAGCTCAGCAGCAATTTGCAATCCTGAGCTTGCGACGGTGAAATATTCTGTTGCCGTTAACAATCCATTCTCCTCCAAAAGAGCTATGATTATTGGTCCATCTAAAATCGATTCTGGAACGAATTCAATAAGCCAGTCGATGCAGCTTTCTTGAATGCCCTGTTTGAACAGAGCCGCAATGATACCTCGCCGTTTAGTAACAATTGAACGTACAATATCGACACATCTAACACAACTTCTTATACTTGGTGCCAACTTGCTTTCGCATGCCCCAAAAAGCAAGCTCGAACCACACACAAGGACTATACACCTGACAATGATTGTATCCCTGACAATCAAATAATCTTCAGCGACATCATTAGTCACTAAGCTTTGTCTAGTGAGACACTCATTAGCACTCATTAGACTATCAAGAATTCGGAGCAAGATATATCTTACGTCCTTTATTTTCCAAATAGATGCACGAGCCTTCAGTAGGACTAACGGGTCTTTGCATAGAGCTAGATAGCTGTAATATTTTGGTTGGGATTGACCCGTGGACATGATGGCTCGCACTGCTTCAACGTCGACATTTAATGAGGGATATATCAAGCGCGAACACAAGTAAATTTCCTCAACCGGCAGACATGATTCATGTGCATTCCTCCCATTAATACAAGCACAAATTGACTCATATACTTCCTTTGGGTTACAGATAGGTTTATCGCTGCCCAACAACTGAACGTAATTCGTTTCTTTGGCTTGAATAATATCTGGACACTGCCTCGTTATCAACTTCTCAAGCGTAGAATGTAGTGATCCTGAACCTAATGCTATTTCGTTGTCACGGACCAAAAATGCAAGCGACTCTTTTAGTGGAAATAATCTTGCATTAATAGCAAATGGAGACGTTGGATATTGCTCAACAAACTCTAACGCATAGGCAAGTTGTAGGATGAATCGTGAGAAGTTGGTTTTCGAAGATTCGACATTATTTGCAATTCCATCCCACTGTAAAGATTGAGCAAGTAGCTGTAATGAAAGTGGCATTACGATCGGAATGATAGGTATATCTGGAAGTTCAGCGTCATCTCGTTTTACACATAGTGTTTTGACGCACTCTTTTACCCAAGTACCCGCCCGACGTTGATGAATTATTGCACGGCACATTATCGCGTCGTTGAATACATTTTTGATCAACTTTTCATCGAAGATGTATGCTTGATAGTCCACTTCTGATGCAGCGTCGAGTGATAGCCACGCTAGAAGACCGTCGGACGGTTGCATGCTATCGACAATCATCCCTCACCCTCTAAAACCCCTCTTCTTTCTTCCTTCTCCGTTTTTTCCCGGGGAACACCCACATCAAACTCTGTCTCTGAATTTGTCGTTAGCGAGAAGTTACAGGCATAAACAGTAGGTAGGGTTCGTCGGTCTACGTGTCTATGATGTTGTCGTCATCATCACTACTCCTTCATGATCATAAGAAGGTATCTTCTCAGCGCAGCATTATCAGCCATGCTATCATTGTTCTTCTCCCAATCATAGGATCTGCACTCAATTTAGCAGCCTTCATTTTACTGATCGCCATGCTTGGTATAGAAAGCGTGACTGACGGTTCGGTCTCTGACGCCTTATCAGCTAATGAATCCAAAGTGGAAACTATGACATTGATACTAATTGGTTCAACGATAATTGTCTTGGTAACTATGATGCGGGACATTCAAATCAATGTCTACCATCGACGGGAGAAGAGTGATACTCAAACAATGCGTGTCTCGAATATTGTGGCTGCGATTGCTAATATTTTAGCCTACATTGGACTGGTCCTACTTGTGATATTCGACAGTAATGATCCTTCTCCAGCACCTCTTATCCATCTCGTCGGAGCTGGGATGTTCTTTGTCTTAAACTCAATGTACGGAGTCATTCACTCGTACCTATTGTGGAAACAGACGCAGAAATATCCTACATGGTGCAAGATTGTGTTCACGGTATTACCATTGACATCTATCACTTGTTATGGCGTTTTTATATACGGATACTTTGCTGCAGCTAGCACACTCGAAGACTTAAAAGACTATTTGGCTGGAGGCGAAGTAGGCTCAATTTACCCTGAATATGAGTGGTTATCAATTATGCTCTCAATTATTCTAAGTGGATTTATGTCCTACCTTTTTCATGTTGATTCAGTAGATGATGAGCTACGGGAATTCTTTTGTTTTCGACGAACTAGAAGCCAATCTCAGGAGAAGGGAAGAAATATTATAAAATGAAAAAAAACTAGAGATGCCTCAATGTGTGTGTGGATACTGACTATTCTGTGTGGAAGATCCCCTACGGAACCAAATATTTCAATTGTGTTCGTACTTGAATTTCTGCCGTTGATAAATAATACATGATTATATAAATGAACGCGCTAAGTAATCTTCTCCTCCATTGTCAAATGACTTCATACCTCAAGCACTTGACAATCTATGTCGTCCTCCCCCGTTCACATCTGCATACAGACTCCCCCCCCTTCCATCCATATTCATTCTATCCAACCGTTGTCTAACAGTTCAAGTAGCTAGCGGCGACCAACAATTCCAATGACTATATGGGAGGAGAGAAATAGGTATGCAAATAATTTAAAATCAATGACAGAATTATCATACACTGGCATACAATGCAACACATACCTCCTCAGGATCAATAACAAATTCAGGTATCCGACTGGCACTATTGGCATACCGATCACGGTAATATAGATACTTGACAACCTTTTCTAATGCACTATGACTAATATCAGGAAAACGTATGACACCCTCCTCGGATTCACGAAAATTTCCTTCGAGCATAACACGGAGTGTTTCGACTTGGAGTGCAATACGACGGGAGAGGAAGATTTCAGATCCTTCGGCTGAAACTAGTTTGATGTATGGCGATTCGTCGTTGTTGTTCTCCATTTTTTACGACTCGAGATCGAAAGCAAAGGGATGGACAATATGATACGATACGTTGCCTGCCGTATTTCACGGGTGTTACGACTCGAGTGGTTTAAGCGGGACGAGTGTCTCAACCGCGCCATTTTTTGGCGGGCCACAAGACTGGAAGAAACAACAAGGCGAGAAAGAGGGAAGCTTCGCAAAAGGGATGTTGAATACGAAAAACATCAATACTGCCTCGTAAGCGCGTAAACAGTAATACTTGCACCATCGATCCGGCAGCTGACGGCAGGCAACGCCAATATCATTGTCCTAAAATAAACAATGCCTTCATCTAAATCATTCGCGCCATCATCATCGTCATTGTTCAGTGGCGAGGAGTATGACGATGATCATCCCAAAAACAACAACGTATCCAACGTGACAGAATTCAAATTCGACGAACTACTAATACTCTCCTCTTCGACACATCGTACCATCGATCAGGGATTACTGACCTATGATCGTAAATCTATCTACGGTGGCTCAAGTGCCAATTGGAAGTTGAACCTTCGTGATATAAGTGATGTGCTAATTGAACAGTCGTCGACGGTCGATCATTACAACAACAACAATGACCGTCGCCGGCAGCAGCATTACCCAAAATTAATCCTTGAGATTGTGGGTGAGAAGTATACATTCAAATGTACAGCTTCTATCAGTGACAATCTTGAGTCATTTGTTACAGGATTAAAGTCGGCACATCGCAATGCTCGGGCAAAAAGTGGTAAAGGAGTGAAGAAAGAGGAGGAACCGCGACGTGTTACTCTAAACGCTTCGGGGGGTAGAGGTAGCAACATTAGTGGGGGGAGGAATCTACTTCACCATCATCACCAAAATGCAACGACGCAAGATCGTGGTCGAGTTGGAGTAACTGGTGGGGGAAGTGGTGGACGAAAACCATTGGGTCATCAACAACAAAAGGTTGTCATTACACCCGCCACACACAACCTTACGCCTATCATGTCCCCCTATACAAAGAAGAGAAAGCCTAACTCGGGACGGTATCAGTCTCCGCAACGTAGTATCAAGAGAATGTCGCATTATGATCCAGCAATGGAAGACGAACATGATGTAGACAAAGAAGTCTTTGTGCTACCCCCCAAGTCTCCACGTGGTGCCACACCCGTCAAATTACGTATGTCATTGACAACAAGTATGTCATCTCCTGCTGCATCTGTCGTTTTGCCCAATCAGCTTAGTGGGATTAGTGGTGGGCACATACGTTTGAAGAAAGGGCCACTGTTGGATGATGATGAGTATAAATCCATCATGGCCGAGGTTGATAAGAAATTGACGAAGAGTGATGCCGTGGACGACAATGAGGAAAACGATGCGGAACATTATGGTTCGCCCAGCTGTAAGAGGAAGCTATTAATTGATGATAACGAGGGTGTAAATGACGATGAGGTGGGTGATAAAGACGGTGGAGTTGAGGGATACACACCAGAGAAGACTGCATCGTCCTTGCCTCAGTCATCATCACTTGGCAAGCTGCTCATCACCGAAAGTGAAGAATTCATTGCGGGGGAAACGACGAGCGAAAAAGCCACTAACATTGATGTAAATTATGACCAGGTGTCGTCATCTTCTGTACCAGAGAAGAAAGCTCCCCTCAAATCAATCTCCAGCTTCTTTGCTCCAAAAGGGAATGTCAAATCAGGAAAGTCGGTACATGAGGAAATGAAAGTATCACGCCCCTCGTTGTCGACGATGACGACCTACAAATCTCCTTCCACACCGCCCAAAAAGATTCGTATATTGGAAGACTCGAATGTCCTGAGCACGCCTCCACAGCCCATCCAGCCAACGCCGGTACCGAAGCTATCACAACGCAAGACGGTGGGTTCTTGGTACGATAATTCAAGGAACGATATCGCCGCGAATCATTTCAGTGAGGAAGATGAAGACGTGTTACCTGGATATGACAGCATGGATGCACATGGGGGACGCTACGCTGATGAGAATGAAGCGGGTGGCGCGTCCCCCCACTCCCACGTTGAGAAGCTGGACAACATTCG
>Ga0247831_1008709_pt1 | contig 10549 bp, 2 predicted proteins | sample LaCruzMarch2015__9_FD_192406 | JGI IMG/M metagenome (GOLD analysis project Ga0247831, IMG submission 192406) | Freshwater microbial communities from meromictic Lake La Cruz, Castile-La Mancha, Spain - LaCruzMarch2015_1m | ecosystem: Environmental > Aquatic > Freshwater > Lake | place: Spain...
TGAAACATTTTAGTAGTTTTGGGCATCATGGTTTCGCTGGAAGATTTTAGGTTGAAATGCTTTCTGCGCCTGCCATAGGAACGTTAACCCCAAGCGGTTTTATTAGCGAACTCAACAGAATCTTAACTTATCAACATTAGTTGCAAATGTCCAATTGATATCTATATTTGATCCTATTCTTTCACTTCATTCGAAAAAATAAATACAATTCTATCGTATCTTCCACATTCATCATTAAAAACGACATTTATGGCATCAATTTACTCTCCTGTACAACTAATTCAAAGGATAAGTATTGCCTTTGTACTTTTTTTCTGTTCTATTGGGTTTCTGAAAGCCCAGTTACCAGCAGTATCCTGCACATTTGACGCAATATTACCTCTGGTGCCGTGTGTCAGTAATTTTTCTGCAACTATCGATTACAATAACTTACCACAAAATACTCAGGTGGACTTTGTTTTTCCTAACTCTGTTACTTTTGGCAATAGCGATGCTCAAATCAACCCTGCAGGAACAGATGGTCAATTTTATACTGGAAGTTTTTCATTAACTGGCAGTGGTCATATCACGATCCCTCTAACTTTTTCAACTTGTAACGTAAATGGCAATGAAGCAAACTATTCATTAGGTACATTGCAATTTGGATGCTTTGCAAGCCTACAAAATGGAACAAATATTAATGTCCTTTTATTTGCTCCACAGGGTGGAGGTTCATCCTTTGAACCTGACGATGGAGGGGCACTTGCATTAAATGTAAACAATAATCCAATTTCATTAACAGTTGTTCCTGCTAGTCAAGAATTTAATACAGTGCCATCCGCTGGCGCTAGGACATTTACTATCTCAATAAATAATGCCGTAGAATTACAAAGTTTTATTTGGAATTATTCAGTAGAATCTGATATTAGTAGTTCTTTGAACTCTACAATTATTAATGGCACTAATCAGGTGAGCACTTTACCATTCACTAACAACCAACTGACAATACCTGAACAGTACATATTAAATAGCTGTATACCTGACGTGGGCCAAGCTACTGTCACAATTGATTGTCCAGCTGAATGTCCCGATATTGTAAGGAGCGTAAATGTAAACGCATTTCTACAAGATGAGCCTCCAACGTTTTCTATTTCAGAATTCAATGTTGAAACTCCTCAAGAGCTGCCTATTGGCTGCGACCAAGAATATATTTTTATATACACTTTCGAAATTGAACCAGCTCAACCAATCACAATTGAAAGTTTAAATATTCCAATAAATCAAGACATTTATCCTGTAACAGATATACTCATTAACGGGAATTCAGTTGGAACTTCAATGAGCAATCCAATCGCACTTGATTCTGATAATAGCTTTGAAGTTGAAATTCAAACCGGCTTCAATTGCAACCATTTTCAGTCATGTGCCCAAACATCAAATCTAGTTCACAATTTATTTGATAATATTCAATTAGAATATTCGCGTGAATGCGATGAAGGAACAACTTCTGTTGAAATAAACGTTCCAAGTTCAAATGTTGGTCAAGAGTTTCTGGGGACTTTTATAGGAGGTCCTCAAACGATTGATTTTTCAGATGCAGAACCAACAGTTCCCGCGATGTACGAATTCATGACCAGCACAGGAGTTACCTTTGGTTTAAGCCAACCTAACAATTGTGATGTTCAATATCGTCTTGTACTTTCTGCAATAGATGGATTTGGTTTACCTGTTGGAATCGCCACAGATGGGGTTCCATTTTCAAATATCTTAGAAATTCCTTTTGAATATACTACCTTGGAACAATATGTGCAGATTCCCTTAAACATAACATTTCAAGAATGCCCCTATGAATTAAGTGATGAGCCTTTATTTCCGGCATCCGGCCCTGTCACTATTTATGCTGAAATTCAAGCATTTTGCAACGTATGTCCTTCATGTTACAGAACCCTAAGATGCTCAGAACAGCTAATAACGGCACACTGTAATGGAGATTGCACCGCTGACATAGGAACCTACTCAATGCCGCCAATAAAGCCTAAACCAACCATTCAACGAATTACCTTTGGGTGGCAGAATGAAGACGCTTATAAAAATAGTATGCCTTCGCTAAGTAATTTACCAATATCAGGTATTGAATTAACCCAGCAGCAAACTACGTTTTATCCTTATGACATTTTTGAGTTAGTTGCATACGGGCATTCTGAGGTTCCTAATCAGCAAATCGGCTTTGAAATAGCTTACCCCGCAATTGAAGGTGTTTCATTCCAGTTTATTGAAGGTAAAATAACATCGAATAATGACAATTCTACTTCAATGGACAACTCTTCTTGTTTTACCACCCAAACTGTTACGGGAGATGTTTTTGGATATGATAATGTAGAAAAGTTCAGGCTTTGGTATGATCCATCGTGCCCAGGTGGAACTCTCGATGAATTCAAAATTATTGCTAGAATTAGAGTTTTAAATAGTCGAGAAGTTGGTTTCGTTGAAGAAGATTTTCGCCTACAATTTATCGCCGACAATAATGGACCGGAGATTTTGCAAAGTTGTGACAGTTACGGGTATCGACTTACATTTTTAGCACCAGGTTATGATTACGAGAGGTATCAAATGCCAATAACACAGCCCAGTATATTAGTCAATCCACCTGATAATTTAAATCCACTAGACCCACTAAATCAATTAATTGTCGAGAACAATCCGCTCAGGTTTGCTCATGAAATAATCCCCAATAGTAATGTTGATTTATGCAGAACTACAGCAGGAATTCTAGTGAGTGGTTTTGGTGCCAAAGGTGGTAATGCACCTGATTTTCCATTCGAATATCGACCAATGATTGATTGGCCTGCTAGCGCAAGCTTCTCTAGATTGGTTTTAGCTGAAAGTTATAATAATTCAAATGACATTTATCTAACCCCTGAAAGTATTCAAGACCCTAATCCAATACCGGTAAGATTTTTACCACCTATCGATGCAAGTAATCAGTTGGAAAATATTGATGGCGTTTATTTAGAATTTTCTGGAGACTGCGCTAGCTCAGATGAAGTCCAAGTTATTTCTGATGATTTTAAAATCTATCATCATGCTTATGTTAATAATCCATCTTTCAAGTTAGATCCCGCAGTAGATCAATTCAATAACCCACCAATATATCCAGAAAATCCTGTTTTTTACGAAAAGCCATTCTCTTCGGAGGTAAACTTTTCAGCTAATCTCAATTTTGATTTTACTTCTATACTTAACACTCCAAATTATCCATTAAATGGAAACGATTACAGCATTCCTATCACGATAAGTCAACCACAAGTCCCTGCTGGGGATGTGATTTTGCAAAATCTTTTAGTGTATTATTACTTAACTGACAGTGAAGGAAACTCTATTGATCCTACCATTGACAATTCGAGTGTTGGACAAATAGATGCTTATTCAGCCAACATAGAAAATGACTATTCTGTTGTAAACGGTTTTGCGTACTATTTTGACAATGTAATCAATGGTAATATTAGCGGTCTTATTCCGGTTTCATTAGATTGTATTGAAGATAATTATAGGCTCGTAATTGAAATGCTCCATTTTTGCGATGAGAATGGTTTTAATGAATTTGTTGCTACTGGTGAAGAACCTTGCGACAAAACAACAAGAGTGATAAATCTTAACCCGCAAAACCCGAATGCAATTTCACAACAGTCTAACATTACATTACATCAAAGTACAAACCCAGATGATTGTTATATAGAGTGGAATATAACTTACACTAACCAAGCAGGTAGGCCAGAAATAATTAACCCGGAATTTATTTTCAACGCCCCTAACGGCTTGATTTTAGTTGATCAGATCTTATCTTATTCAGGACCTTCAGGTAGCAATAGTGTTAACTTAAACGAACCTGTTTTTGGCTTGGAACCGATGGCTCCGCCATTTCAAAATAACCTGCTTGCAACATTTAGTTTAAGCCCATCTCAACCCAATTTTACATTTGAGGCTGGTAGTACATTAGTTTATACCATTCGTTTTCAATACAGTTCTGATTTGTGCGAATCCGGAACTGTTGGATTTAATCTTTTAGGTAGGTTACGCGGAGAAGGTGCTTGTTCCGCGGAGAATGAAATTTTTAATTTAAATAATTTTTCTCAGTCATTACCAAATCCAAGTCCAGATCCCGCATCAACTTGTTGTGTTCAGCCACCGATAGAAGTTTTAGTGATTAATGCGTGTCCAGGTGACAACGGTCAAATTGTTTTAAATGCACTGAATGGAAATACACTTGATGCTACAACGATTGAGGTTTATGGAGTGAATGGTGAGTTAACCAATATTAATTTAATCGGAACATCAACATCAATAGACCTTCCAATAGGATTTTACGGTGTACTTGTAACATTGGGCAATGGCAATCAGATGGCATTTACTGCTAATATTCAAAATGGAGCGATTTCTATTCAGCCCAATATTGCCGCATACACAGTTTGTCAAAACACACTGTTCACTGGTTCGGTAGCAGATATAAATCCTCTAAATTCAGCACCATACACATACGCTTGGGTAGGCCCTAATCCACAAACCGATGTCGTAAGCGCCACTAATACTTACTCAACAAACCATCCAATTCAAGGAGAATATACAGTTTCAGTTACAAATGATTTAACAGGTTGCACAGCAAGTTACACATTTGACATTTTTGTAGATTTACCACCATCTGAAGCTGATGCAGGTGAGGCGCAAGAGGTTTGTATTGGCTCAGCACAATTAAATGCTACAATACCAAATGTTGGTGCAGGTTTTTGGACTGGCCCTGGCGTAACTTTTTTGGATGCTACATCTCCGAGTACTACAGTTTCAGGATTATCTGTTGGAGAAAACATACTAACATGGACAACTTCAAATGGTGTCTGTGATAATTCAACATCAGAGGTTATTGTTGAAGTTCTTGTAAACCCAACAATTGACGCTGGTGCAGACCAAACAATTTGCGGTACAACAGCAAATTTGACTGCAATAAGTCCTCAAACAGGCTACTGGTCGGTTGTTATTGGCTCAGGTGTTTTCACAAATGAAAACTCACCAACAACAGAGGTAACAGGGTTATCATTTGGTGAAAATGTATTTAGTTGGAATTTTGACAATTCAGTATGCGAACCAGTTAGCGACCAAGTAACAATAACAGCTATTGAAAATCCATCAAATGCATTCGCAGGGTTAAATCAAACTATTTGTCTATCGGCTGGTCAAATTCAATTGAATGCCACACCACCAACAGTTGGCACAGGCACTTGGTCTGGACCAACAAACGCTATTTTTGATAACAATTCAATCCCAAACGCAACTGTGACAGGCTTAGGAGTTGGAACCTATACATTTAACTGGTCGGTAAGCAATCAATCCTGTGTTTCCGGCCCAGATCCAATCCTTGTTACCATTCAAGCTCCTCCTGTTGTATATGCGGGTGTTGATATTTCAGTTTGTACAAACCAAGCTCAATTGAATGCCGAACCAATTGCAGATGGAGTTTGGTCTGTAGTTTCAGGAAATTCTACATTGACCAATCCCAATAGCAATATTTCAGTAGTTAGTGATTTAGAAATGGGAGAGAATATTTTTCAATGGAGTGTAACCGACCCTGTTTGTGGACTTGTCTCAGATGAAATGATTATTACTCAATTTGATCCTCCTACTGTTGAAATTATCTTACCGAATGAAATGTGTACTGAACAAAGCTTTGAATTAGTAGTTAGTCAGTTAGGCGGAACTTTAACAATAGATGGCAATCTTTATTCTGATAACGTTCAAGGTCCAATAAACGTTGATGGTTCTAGTTTCGCAATTGGCGCAGTCCATGTAAGTTATACTATTATTGCTGAATCAGGATGCGAGTTTACACAAATAGGTTCATTTCAGGTTATTCAGGAATGTTTGTGTTTGTGCCCGAATCCATTAATGACAAGATATCAAGTGCCTGCCAATGTAACTAACAGCGCTGATTTGATACAGGAATTTGGCAACGACCTCATGGAGCAAGGAACATACACTTTAGATGGAAGATGTCTTTACTTTAATTCTAGTTTAACATGGGACTTACCGGGCTCAACTTTGCACTTACTTGAATGCGATATTACTTTTGCTCCCGGTGCGGAATTCATAATAGAGTCGGGTAGTGCAACCACAATAACAGCATCATCATTACATGGCTGCGAGGCTATGTGGATTGGGATAAAGAACAGAGGAAGGACTTTGGTGCGTTCTTCAACAATAAGAGATGCAAGGATTGGTTTCGAAATGATTAGGCTTACTAATTTTGTTCCATCAACAATTCTCAAAGATGTGACATTTACCAATAATTTCATTGGGCTTTCAAACTCGTTCCAAGTAGGTTCTCACCAATTTAATGGGCCAAAATATTGTAATTTCTTAGGCGGTGAACTTTTAAGTGCTTATCCAAATCAGCTGCCTGCGCCAAATCCTCTAGGAGGCCATGCTGGAATTGTTGTTCTCAATAGGTTTTTTATGCCAATTGATTATTCCAATTCCTTTAAAAGCCTTTATAACGGTGTAATTGTATGTCACGCAAGTGCTCTTATTGAAGGTGCTCTTTTTAAGAATATTCAATATGACCCTAGTAATTTACTTTACCCCAATACAATGAATAACATGGCAGGCATTATGCAATATTGGAATCATCCTAGTTTTCCTTCTGCGGCAGTTAATATTGGTTTAGGTAGCAAAGTAACAATCACAGGTTTGGGTACCGACGAGCAATCGGAAGTTATGTTTTATGGCTGCCGTAATTCAATTACAAATCATCAAAGTGTATTGCAGGTAAGTGATGTTAAAATTGATGGAGAAGACGACATTCCATCGGATATCGGAATTCGTATTTTAAACAATAACAACGGATTCGGATTTAATATTTCAGACAACCGAATCCGCGCAAGACGTACAGGAATATTGTTAGAGCAGTGTGGTGATTTTTTGGGCGATACAGAAGGGGCTATTCGCAACAACAACATAACGATACTGGACCACTTTGACCTATCAGAACCAGACGATGTAACCATAAATATAAATTCGCTGAAATATGGTATTAGACAAATGTCTTTCCTGAATTCTTCAGGAATCTATTTTGTAGAAAACACCATAAACATTCACTCATGGTTCCTCAACATGGGAATTTATATCAATCAATCCCACTCTATGGGCGTTTCTGGCAATTTGGTGCGCCGCTTTACGCCATCAATAGGTTGGGGTATTGGAATTGAAGACAATCAGAGCTCAACAATAAGCTGCAACTCATCCATTGGGATGGATAGCGATGTGATGAATGTTTGGAATGAGGCATTTACCATTTCGAACTCCACGCTTACTTTAATTGATAACTTCAGTGATCGCACCTACACCGGTTTTTCTTTCAATGAGAATTGCGGTGGCATTGACATTGCTAACAACGAAATGCACACACACAGTTTCGATCTGAACTCCCCCTTTTCCACAGGCGCCCTATATCTGGGCCAGAATGCTGTTATAGGGAATCAAGTAGACAAGTACAACCGCTTTGGTCCAAACAGCTGGGCTGTCAGGAATGGGCAAAATTTCAATGGAAATCTTTTCCTAGTTGACCCTGACTACCAAAGCCCTGTCTTTTATCCGCCACACGATCCTGCTGACCTAAATTGCGCCGCTGATCCGTTTTTTAGATGTGAACCAAATCAATTTTTACCGGAAGAACCTGCTTCACCTTGTGGCACTGGCAATATAGGCTCCACCATTATGGGTATGGCGATTGCCAATCCGGGTGGTACAATTGGCTTAACTGAAGCTGCCGCCAAACGTGAAATCTCTTATCCTGTCTTTGATGAAGAAAGCCGTTTTTCACTCGAAAAAACATTAGAGCAAGGTCTGAAAGAAGGAAGTCTGAGTGTACCCGACACAGGAGTATTCTTAACCTGGAAAGACTCTTTGTATGCAAGCAATGCCTCCAAATTAAATGATTACAGCAGAACAATTCATGTTGAAAATGTTGATAGTGCACATATCCAATTGGCTAATCAATGGAAATCGGCAGCTCAACTGGCTTTTGATAGTTCTATAGCTTGGCTAGGGGAAATAGTAGAAATAGAAGATTTTGAAACCGACCTATGGCTTCAACGCCAAGGTCAACTAAATATTTGGCAAACTGCTGCTGATAGCCTGCAAGAGGAGCTGAAAATTGTTGATGAAAATCGAAAACTTAGCATTGTAGATAGTGCCGAAGCCAAAAACCAACAAGTTACGATGGAACGCGACTATGAAGCTATGGAACGCACCATCAATGAAATTTACTTACAAACCTTGGCAAGAGGTATTTTTGAATACACACCTGAGCAATGGAGTTCAATTAACTACATTGCCTGGCAATGCCCCTTAAAATCTGCATCTGCTGTTTATAAGGCAAGAGGAATGTATGGCATTGTTGAACCATTTACCCGCTTTGATAATTACAGTATTTGCGATTCACAGGGCATGCAGTATCGTTTGGCTCAGGAAAATCAGGAAAAAGAAGAGATTAAGCAGGAGAAATTCACTGTTTATCCCAACCCCAATGCCGGATTATTGCAAATTGAATTGTATGAAATTAATGACATGGCTAACTTTGAAATTGTAAACACATTAGGTCAAATCGTAGATCAATGGCAAAATGAGGATGCAAGACAATCGATTGATTTAAACAAATTGCAAATAAGTGCAGGAATGTACTATATTCGGGTAAGACAATTGGATGGTAGCAGCATGCAACAAAAGTTCATTTACCAAAAGCAATGAAAAATATGAGAAGGCTGTTTTTATTAGGGTTATTGCTTTGGGTTTCTTTTTATTGCAACGCTCAACGAGAAGCGGATGCTATGTATTTTGGGGGCTGTATCGGTAATCCACCTTGCTGGTGCCCCCCACCTTATCAGAATAATATTTTTTGGTTTAACGATGATTCTCTTCAACAAATCATTGATCCGGCTTGCTTGCCGTTAAGGCGGTATTTTTCTGGAGCTAGTTTCAGCGACCGTTATACTGGTGAATTACTCTTTGCTTGCAATGGCTGGCGATTAGTGAATGGTCAAGGCGAAGTGTTGTCGTATAAACTCTGGTTTGACGATATCCCTCATCCGGGCGATTCGGCGGATACCACTACGGTTAATATCTTTTCGGGGCCCTTATTCTTAAATGATCCGGGCGACAGCACCAAAGTCTACCTGTTTTACGGGCAAATGCGGTCATTTTTGATGGAAAGTGTTTCCTTCAGAGCCGATGTACACTTTACTTATGCTGTGTTAGACATTCCAACGCGGTCACTCATCAGTAAAAACAATGTCGTCTTTAGCGACACCTCTTCCATGAGCGATGCACAGGCCTGCCGACACGCCAATGGCAGAGATTGGTGGATCATAAAGCCACATATTTACACTGATTTTTACTACATAGGCTTACTTGGCCCCGGCGGTCTAGAAATGAATTTAGTGCAATTGCCAGGAGTACCACATGAACTTCGGGGCAATACAGTGTCTAAATTCAATATTCAGGGCGATAAATACATCCAATACACAGGAGGGTTCGGTTTACAGCCTGAATTGGTGCATGAATACGACTTCGACCGTTGTGAGGGTATGTTAAGCAATTTGATTGTACACGATCTTGGCGATTCAATTGCCGATAATGATAACCTATCCGCCATTTCAATTAGTCCCGATGGCAGCAAGTTTTATTTTAAACGGAATTCATCTTTTTCCAATAATATTATTCAAGGCTTTTTTCAATTCGATTTGAATAATGATGAAATGAACCTTATATCTAGTAATGTTTCCACTCCTCAAATGATGCCAAATGGACAGAAAATGCTATTCGGAGAATATTATTTTGATGAAAACAATATAATTCAAAATAGCGTAAGTGAAATAGTCAATCCCAATGCTCCATTTGATGAATTAATTATTAATCATTTTAAATACAATACACCCAATGGCATGCTTACCATTGCCCCAAGCAATTTTGCGTATTTTAGGCTAGGGGCAGAAACTGGGAGTATTTGTGATAGTTTAAGCGTTGGTGTGCCAACAAACTTAGATTATCCAACAATAAAATTTAAAATTTACCCCAATCCTACAGAGTCAGAGCTCACCATTGAGCATACTATTTCAGGTGCCTGCCAGATTAAAATCACCGATATGCTTGGCAGAACGCTTTGGCTAGGTACATCAAGCCAACAATCAATCGTTTTAAGTGATGAATTGAAAGAAATTAATGCAGGTATGTATTGGTTAGAAATTCAGGATTTAAAAACAGGTAAAAGAGGAGGAACAAAATTTATCAAGAGATAACCGCCTAGGGTTAACAGCGGTTTGCCAAAATTGCCGGGTAAGTTGCAAGTTTAAGCTTGGTTGCATACATTTGACTTTGGTTGCCAGTTGATAGGGAAGTGCACTAAAACCGGCAACTTCGGCAAGCCGCGAACCGTTACCTGCAATGCTAACACACATTTCAAAATGACAAAGAATATATACATATTGACTTTACTTCAGAGCTTGCTGACTTTAACTTGCTATGGACA
>Ga0247831_1008710_pt1 | contig 10549 bp, 11 predicted proteins | sample LaCruzMarch2015__9_FD_192406 | JGI IMG/M metagenome (GOLD analysis project Ga0247831, IMG submission 192406) | Freshwater microbial communities from meromictic Lake La Cruz, Castile-La Mancha, Spain - LaCruzMarch2015_1m | ecosystem: Environmental > Aquatic > Freshwater > Lake | place: Spain...
GCCTCATTGACCTTATCATCCATGCGGGTGGCACCACGCTCTGACAAGGTGCTGAGGCGGGTTTCAGCTATGATAGCGGCAACATCTGCTGCATCACTTTCAATCGGGCACGTGCACGTCATATCGCCCACGGTGCGGAAGCGCACGACGCGGTTTTCAATGACTTGCCCCGCTGCTGCTGGCGTTACAGCCGTAACTGGCCGCCAGAATTCACCATCGCGAACGACAGGTCGGACATGGGCGAAATAGAGACTGGGCAGCGCAATCTTCTCGCGCTCAATATAGGTCCAGATGTCCAGCTCTGTCCAATTGGACAGGGGGAATACACGGAAGTTCTCCCCCGCTTGAAGGCGACCATTATAAAGGTCCCAGAGTTCGGGTCGTTGAGACTTTGGGTTCCAAGCACCAAAGGCATCACGGTGACTGAAAACACGTTCTTTTGCCCGCGCCTTATCCTCGTCGCGTCTTGCGCCACCAAGCAGGAGGTCAAAGTTATGGGCTTCAATTGCTTCGAGCAAAGTGACTGCTTGAGCCGCATTCCGGCTCGCCAAGGGCGAGGCCAAGCGGACACTACCGCGCGCAATGGAGTCTTGTACATGGGCCACAACCAAGCGCTCACCAAGCCGCGTGGCGGTTTCATCGCGGAACTCGGTGACACCCTCAAAATTATGGCCGGTGTCGATGTGCAAGAGCGGGAACGGCAGCTTTTCAGGCCGGAAGGCCTTCAGTGCCAAATGCAACAAAACCGCGCTATCCTTGCCGCCAGAGAACAAGAGCGCCGGGTTTTGGCTTTGGGCGGCGGCTTCGCGCAGGATGAAAATCGCCTCAGATTCGAGGCGATCAAGGTGGAGGAGACGGCTAAAAAAGGTCATGCGATTGTTTCCTTGTTGGGATTATTCTGATGCAGGCCGCATTCTTTGGTGTCGGCATTTTCCCACCACCAACGTCCGTCGCGGGCGTGCTCTCCAGGGCGGATGGCGCGCGTACACGGGTCGCAGCCAATGGACAAATAACCCCGGGCATGGAGTGGGTTGAGCGGGACTTGGAAGTGTTCGGCATAGGCCAAAACATCCCCCCATTGCCACGAAGCCAATGGATTATGTTTGACCAGATTATGGGCGGCATCGTGTTCGCGCTCGTCCAGTTGGTCCCGTGTCAGGGCCTGTTCGCGTCGTTGCCCGGTGATCCAAGCATCATAGCCGCTCAGTGCCCGCCCCAAGGGTTCAAGCTTACGGACCCCGCAACAGGCTTTCCGTGCTTCCAAACTTTCGTAGAAGCCATTGAGGCTATAAGTCGCAACAAATTGAGCCAAAGCGTTCGCTTCTGGCTCAAACTGATGGACCTTCAGACCATAGCGCGCTTGGGTCCGCTCAATCATCGCGACCGTGTCTGGATGTAACCTGCCTGTCTGCAGGGTGAAGATTTCAATCGGCAGGCCCAATCGGGCAATTACGTCCGTCAAAACCATATCTTCAGCCGAAAGCGAGCTGGCCAGCGCGGCACGGGCAAGCCCGCTGATGGTGCGAAGACTTGCTTCAAGCTGCGCAATCAAACTGGCAAGCTGGTCCCGGTTTGGGCCTTGGTCTGTTGCGCTGTGTGGCTGATCGAGGAGGATCATGGTCGACTTCTTTCCTGAGGCGTCGACAAGAAACCGGCGCTGGTTGAGCCGACATAGGCAGCGCGAGCGCATTAAACGACATATGAGAGCTGCACGCTGCCATTAGTAAACCTATCAAAACCTCACAAAATCCCCGGTTTCAGGTGATCTATCAGCTCTTCTAATAGACACCTTAAGCGGATCGGCATTGCTCGCGCGCGGGGGAGCCAGGATATAGCCCTCAGATAAAGGGCCCTGAATGTACATTTATAATGCCATCGATCAAAGCATCGTAGAGGCGCGGGTTAAGCAGTTCGCCGATCAGACGGAGCGTTATTTGAGCGGCCGGATCTCGGAGGACGAGTTTAAGCCGCTGCGCTTGCAGAATGGCGTCTATGTTGAGCGTCACTCGCCGTTGCTGCGGGTCGCGATCCCTTATGGCCTGTTATCTTCGCGCCAATTGCGCATGCTGGCTCACATTGGGCGCAAGTATGACCGGGATTTCGGGCACTTCACCACGCGCCAGAACATTCAATTTAACTGGGTGAAGCTTGAGCAAGTCCATGAGATTTTGGCCGATCTGGCCAGCGTGCAAATGCATGCGATCCAAACCAGCGGGAGCTGCATCCGCAATGTCACCACCGACCATTTAGCCGGTGTCGCCCATGATGAGCGCGTTGACCCCCGTCCTTTAGCAGAACTGATGCGTCAGTGGTCTACCCTGAATCCAGAGTTTGCCTTCCTGCCGCGGAAATTCAAAGTTGCCTATAATGGGGCGATTGAAGACCGAGCGGCGAGCGAAGTTCACGATCTTGCCTTTGATGTATATCGCGATGAAGCCGGTGACGTGCGCCTCACCGTAAAAGTAGGTGGCGGTCAAGGCCGCACGCCGCGCGTCGCCCCGGTGATCAAGACCGGCCTGCATTGGCGCGACATGCTTTCCTATACTGAAGCTGTCTTGCGCACCTATAATCGTTGGGGCCGGCGCGACAATATCTATAAGGCCCGCATCAAGATCCTCGTTGATGCGTTAGGCGCTGAACGCTTTGGCGAAGAAGTTGACCAAGAGTTTGCGCATGTTCAGGGCGGACCCGCGACCTTGGCGGCTTCAGAGCTCGAGCGCATGACCGCTTTCTTTGGCGCACCTGCTTATCACAGTGCAGCCTCGGGTGATCAAGACGAAGCGCGGCACCGCTTGGCTGATCCCCGCTTTAATGCTTGGGTGAAGCGCAATGTCGCCAAGCACAAGCGCGACAATTATGGCGCTGTTACCATCAGCTTAAAGCCTTTGGGGATCGCGCCGGGTGACGCCACCAGCGATCAGATGGACGCGATTGCAGACTTGGCTGACCGCTTCTCGTTTGGCCAAATCCGCGTTTCCCATCATCAGAATTTGGTCTTGGCCGATGTAGCACGATCCGACCTTTGGGCGCTCTATCAAGCGCTGGAAGCCCTCGGCTTGTCGGAACCCAATGTCGGCTTGGCGACAGACATTATCTGCTGCCCCGGCGGGGATTATTGTGCTTTGGCAAACGCCAAATCCATTCCTGTCGCCGCTGCTGTGCAAGAGACCCTTGCCGCTAAGGCACAAGACATAGGGACGCTGGCGATCAAAATGTCAGGCTGTATCAATGCCTGTGGCCACCACCATGTCGGCCACATTGGCATTCTGGGCGTCGATAAAAAAGATGAGGAATGGTACCAGATCCTCATCGGCGGTCGCACAGATACCAAAACGGCGCTGGGCCAAATCGTTGGCAAAGCCATCCCGCGCGAAGCGGTCGCACCGACAATCGAACGCATGACCAACTTTTATCTTGAGAACCGCAACAGTGGTGAGTTGTTTATCAATGCCGTAGAACGCCTCGGCAAAGCAGCCTTCCATGATGCCGCTTTCCAAGCCGATCCAACCCAAACTTCCCCCTCCCCCCAAATTCAGGAAGCAAACTGATGAGCACTTTGTTGAAACTTTTCGCGTCGGGTGACGTGGTGACGCTTGCTTTACCAGAAGGCGCATTCCGCGCAGCGCCAGCCCCAAATCCACTGCCGAATATGGAATTGATTAATCAGGGCCAAGGCGATGTGCGCAGCCTCATTCGCCCAAACGTCAAACAACCTGAAGCACCCAGTGTTGCCGCTTGGGAGCACGGCACCTTGCTGACGCTTGCGGACTGGCTGGAGCGGGACGCTGCCAATGCTGACGCACCTGTTGGGATTGTGTTGATGCCAACCGATGACCCTCTTGCTTTGGCTGGTCGTTTAGATGGCTTGGCCGTCATCGCGGTTGAGTTTGCTAAGTTTAGCGATGGTCGCGGTTATTCAATAGCCACGCTGTTGCGCTCACGCTTGGGCTTTAAGGGCGAAATCCGAGCTGTCGGTGACGTCCTGATTGACCAATTATTTGCCTTGGCCCGTTGCGGCATCGACAGCTTTGCCTTGCGTGGCGACCAAGATGTGGAGGCTGCCAAGCGCGCCTTTGAAACCTTCCCCACCGTTTATCAATGGGCCGCCGATGAGCGCGACTTTGTCTTGGCAACGCAGGCCAATCTGGAAAGAGAAGCTGCGTGACCGGTCACGTCTATCTGGTTGGGGCGGGACCGGGGGCTGCGGACCTTCTGACGGTGCGTGCGCTTCGATTGATCGAGCGTGCTGATGTCATCCTCTATGATGCTCTAGTGACTGACGAAATTCTAGCGCTCGCCCCTCAGGCAAAGAAAGTACCAGTCGGCAAGCGCGGCGGCCGTGTCTCGATGGATCAAGCGCTGATCAATCGCCTATTGGTGTCAACAGCAACCAAGCATGACCTTGTGGTGCGTCTCAAAGGTGGCGACCCAATGCTGTTTGGCCGCGCCCACGAAGAAATTGAGGCCTGCGTGCAAGCGGGTATCCCGGTCTCGGTCGTGCCGGGGATCACGGCCGCTTTTGGTGCCGCTGCGGCCTTGTCGACGTCGCTCACACAGCGCGGGCTCTCTCGCTCGGTAACTTTTGTAACGCCAACTGTGGCGCGTGGCACGCAAGCTTCACCTGCTTGGGCTAAGGCGGTTGTGGCGGCTGAAACGTCGATCATCTATATGGGGCGAGGTGACGCGGTCTGGATCCGCGACAGCCTGATTGAGCTGGGTATGTCTTCCAACTTGCCGGTTGTGTTGGCAGAGGATGTGTCGCGCGCCTCAAGCTATAATGTCAAAGGGCGGCTGGCAGAATTGCCGGATTTGGCTCTACAAGTTGGATCTGGACCTGTCTTGATGATGATTGGCGAGGTGTTTGCGGAGGTCAAGGTCGCGCTTGATTTGTTTGATGGCAAACTTGGCAACGGCGAGGTCGTTGGCTTGGATACGAGACGCCATGTGGTGGGCTGCTAGGCTTTTGGTTATTGCATGAAGAAAGTTGGCAGAGCGAAACACAGGCTATTTCATAATTCCATCCACGGGTTGACCACAGTAAGGCCCAAGTCAGCAAAGTCTTTTACATTCCGCGTCGCCAATACAGATTGAGTAACGTTTGCAATGCCTGCGATCAGGGCATCTCCTAGCGTGATTGGATGGCCTAGGCTTTGGCGGGTTCCCCGCATCTGCCCGCTTCTGGTTGCCGCGTCCTCCTTGAGGTCCAGGACAGGGATAATTCCGTCTGGTCCGACAAATGCGCGAAAGGCCGATTCCAAGTGCACTTTGCGACTACCATCGGGCAGGCGAGCTAAGCCAAACATGATCTCAGACACTGTGACGGCTGTGGTAACCAAAATTTTGTCGTCCTGGCGAGCCAACCATTCATGAACAGCTGCATCAGGCTGGGGTTTCATAAGCTCTGAGACAACATTCGTATCTAGAATAATTAAAGTCATGAGAAGTTAGGGATAGGTCGATCATCTGCCCGATTGGGCAAGCTTAGGACAATTCCATCATCGCCGGAGAAGAGTTCGCGGGAGCGCTGCCAAACCTCACGCGACGAACCTTGAGACACGACACCCCGCAAAATTACCCGCACTTCATCTTCCATCGAGCGCCCATGCTGGGCCGCACGGACGCGCAACTTATCGCGCACGTCATCTTCTAAATTCCGGATCGTCAACGTTGCCATTATCGGCCTCCAGCCCTATGTTCAAAATGATAGCACTGAAAGCACTGCTGTCAACTTGAATCCTAGTGCCCAGCCCCAACCAAACTCGACGGCCATCCGATGCGAACCAGCAGACCATCGGGTGCAGCGACGGCGAATTCATACATACCCCAGTCGCGATGGCGCAAATTGCCTCCGGGGCCAATGATTAAAGCATCAACGCGCGCCGCAATGGCCTCGACATGCGGGGTGCGGATGAAGACGCCAAAGGGGTTAGGATCGACTGGGACGGCCTGCTTGGGTCATGTGTACTTCGCAGTCCCAGCCAGTAAGCATGATATAGTGATGGTCTCAAGCTGCCCGTACAAACCCTAGGCGCTCCCAGAAAGCAATTGTGGAAGGCAAGTCGTTGGTTGGGACGATCGCGAAAGCACCTGTGGACTTATTTTTAGACATGGGCGCTCTCCTTGAAGGTTCGCGGAGCTAACTGGCGGCGCGTATAAATGAGCCCGCTTTTACACTCAGTCCGTAAGTCAAGAAAGTCGTAACTAGTCCTGCTGCGTAAACCTAAGGTCCGAACCAATACTTGACGAAATGTCAAAATTGGTACTTTATCAAAAAATGACAATCGACTTTAGCATCCTTCATAACTCCAAGCGGGCTAGAACGCGTGACCAGCTCTTGGTGGCTGCGCAGTCCTTGTTAATGACGCACACGGGGGCTGCGCTCAGCATTCGCCAAATCACTGATCACGCCGGCGTGGTGCATGCGACATTCTATAATTATTATCACGATGTCGCGGCCTTGATTGCTGATTTGGGTGAGCTTGTGGGGGCCAGCCATGCAGCAGCAGTGGCTGGATTTAATTCAGACCTGACCGATCCCGCACTTCGCTTTGCACGCATCACACGCCAAACGCTTCGAATGGCAGCCAGCGAGCCGGGCTTTGGCCGTTTGATCTTTGATGTCGGGTTGCCAGCTGACATTCTTGTTTCCGAACTTCGCTTGCGACTGAAACTTGACTTGGCCGAAGGCTTGGAGCTCGGCTGCTTCAGCTTCGCTGATCTCGATCTCACGGCAAGCTTGGTGTCGGGTGCGATTAGCGGTTTGGCGCTCGATCTTCATCGGTGCCACCTGCCGATAACTGCCATTGAGCCAGCTACAGCGGGTCTGCTGGAGATATTAGGGCTTGATCCAGCCTATGCAGCCTTGCTCAGCAACGAACCTGTTTCATTTCCGCCCTCCCCACCGTTACCTATGCGCTGGCTTGCTCTGCCACCTAACGGGCGCCCATCTGGAGACTAGCTATGAAACGAAGTGCCGGTTCGGGCCGAACGATAACAAAGGGCGACGCCGGGTTTGATGCCGCGTTGCTGGGTACCAGTTTCAACGCGCAGGATCCCGGGCGGCGTCCGGCATTGATCGTTCAAGCCAATAATGATGCTGACGTCTTGTCTGCCGTTCGCCAAGCTCGCGACCTTGGATTGAAGATTGGCATCTGTTCGGGCGGGCACAGCTGGGCTCAGAATCATATTCGTGATGGCGGCATGCTGATCGATCTCTCACGATTGAATAGCATCTCGATCAACGCGGCTGAAGGCATCGCAACGATTGGCCCCGGCTGTCTTGCCGGCGAACTCAATGCTGCCCTTGCCAAGCAACATCTGTTTTTTCCGGTGGCCCACGCCTATACGGTGGGTATGGGCGGGTTCCTGCTGCAGGGCGGCTTTGGTTGGAACAGTCGCGCTTCGGGCCTCGCGTGCCAGAGCGTTATCGGCATTGACGTCGTTCTAGCCGACGGCACTTTGGTGCATGCCAGTGAGACCGAAAACCCTGAATTGCTGTGGGCTGCGCGTGGCTCTGGTCCGGGCTTTTTCGGGGTGGTCGTGAGATTTTATTTAAAGCTCCATGCGCGACCAAAATTCGTTGGCCTGAAAATTCAGGTATTTCGTATCCAACACCTTGAAGCCGTTATGGCATGGGCGGACCGCGTTGGCCCTTCAGTGCCAGCTTTTGTTGAATTTCAACTTGTCTTTAATCGCAGGGCCATGGGGATATTCTCGCACGGCATCCAAGTTCTAGCGCCCGTAATGGCAAATAGTTGGCGCGAAGCCAAGGCGGCAGTGGACTTCATCGATAAGAGCCCAATCCGCAACCTTGCCAGCTTTACGCTCCCGTTGTTGCCAGTCTCCCTCGAGATGATGATGAAAGGCGGGGAAAGCACGCTGTTCCTGCCCAATACCCGTTGGACTGCAGACAGCATGTGGATGAACACGCCAATCGATCCATTATTACCTGCATTGCGGCGCATTGCCGATACACAGCCTGCGGCCCCGAGCCATGCCCTTTGGCTTAACTGGAACGGACCAGCGACACGTCCCGACATGGCTTTTTCGCTGGAGGGTCGGACCTATCTAGCACTCTATGGCGGATTGCGCGGCAGCACGACAAATACCGCCGATGAAAGCTGGGCGACCGATCATATGAAGGCCATGCAAGCGCACAGTATTGGCATCCAACTGGCCGATGAGAATCTCGGTCGCAGGCCGGCCCACTTCATGGCTCCTGCAAACCTTGCAAGGCTTGACGCATTGCGGACACGATTTGATCCTGACGGGTTGTTCAATCCCTATATGGGGCGCATCGCATGAAGAGCAGTAAACCAATTCCCGGGCGGTATTTGGGCTATCGTGCCGAGGATAGTGCGGAGCCGTTTAGCCACTTCTTCAATCCTATTATGGCCCCACCTGCGCCACATGTCTGCGCCGCCCTCGACCGGGGCGGTGTGCCGGCTCCACTATTGCCTGGGTTTGAGGATGCAGCACAGAATCTGTTTGGCGGTGACTCCGTGTTGGAGGATGGCTTTGTCCTGATGCCCGATGGCGGGATGCGAGTCAGTGTGCGCACAGCCATGCCGGGTGTTACCCCGGCCATGGTTGATTGGTGGTTTGGTTGGCACGGCGATACACCCGCCAAATACAAGCTCTGGCATCCTCAAGCCCATGTTCATGTCGGATGGCGGGAGACGCCACCTGCTGGCGCAAGTGGCCGTGCGCTCTATGTTGGACAAACCTCGATTGTCGACGAGTATATCGGCAGCAACTTGATCCGTGGCGCGATACGTTTTGTGTCGCCGCGTTTGTTAGGTTTCACGGACCGAAGCCTTGAAGACGATCGGCAAGCCACCATCGTTTGCGCGCGGATTGGTCTTGGTGATGCGCCAATTGATGTCGGCTATCTTGCACACCATGTACGAGCGGTGTCCGGGGGCAGCGAAATGCGGTCGCGGTTCTGGATGGGGGGTCGCCATATCAGCGGTCGTAACCTCATGGGAGGCCTTGGCGCAGCGCTAGCAAAGCGCTTGCTTCACCTTAATGAGGCTGATGCCCGCTCGCTATTGGTTCATTGCGCTGAGGAAATGCCGCACCTCGCGAGCTTTCTCCCCGCGTTGCATGCAGAGTTTTCAGGCGGTGACCAAGCGGTTCACAGCAAATCTGACGTAAAGGGTTGAGGGCAAGAGATGCGCATCCTATCTTTCTTAGGTCTCGGACTGCTACTGGTTGTAGCTGTGATGGCGCTGATCGGGTCTCGGCCACAGGCCGTGCGCATGCCACCGCGGCCTGCCCCGCTTGCGCCGCTGCAAGCGACAATTGCCATAGCACCTTTAGACCAAGCCCTTACTTTTGCGAGACTGGGTGAAGGTGCCGCCGCCAAGACTTTTGTGGTCAGCCGCTATCAAGATGGCGTGGTGACTGGGGTCGATTTGTCACCGCTTATGAAGTCAGGTGAAGATTCCATTGCGGCTTACAACCGCCTTGGGTATGAGCCAATAGTCGCTTTCGTTACCGCTGCAAAAGCCAATGTCATTCAGGAAGCGGCAACGCTAGCTTTGCCCGTCGATTTGCGGGCCGTACATGCGGCCGCTGCGACGAATTATCCCGAGCACGCGGATGAAGCCAAAGTCAAAGACGGCCCATTCATCTTCGCCAAGATCGCCCAGCCAACATCAGCGCGCGCTGATATCCCTGCAAGCAAGGGCTTGCTGGATTATGAGGTTGAGCTTTGCCTCGTCACGCTCTCTGCATTGCCCGTGTCCGGCGGTGCCAAGGGAGGCTTGATCCTGTGCAATGATGTCACTGATCGAGCAGCTTTATTGCGCCGGGCCGACATAGATGACGTTGCATCTGGCAGGGGCTTCACCGATGGCAAAAGCGGAATTGGTTTTCTGCCTGTTGGCGACCTATTCGTTATACCCCGCGACCTGAAGGCTTTTGTTGAACCATTAGAGCTGCGCCTGTCTGTTAATGGCGAAGAGCGCCAGCGCAGCCGCGTGACCAAATGGATTTGGGATCTTGACCGCTTGCTCCTCGAAACGGCGAAGCGAGCTGGCGTGAGCTGGAGTTGGCGTGAAGGCACAGCGCAATTGCCAGTTAGCCGCGAAGGCGTGCTGCCAGACCGAACGCTGGTTCTGGCGGGCACGCCGGCCGGTACAGTCTTCAAGGGCCCGGGCGCTGCGACGATTGTGCGTGGCGGCTTTGACTGGCTAACAGGTTTTGGCAAGGGTGATATGATCAAAACGGTGATCGAGCGAACGATCACGGATGACATCGCCTCCGGCGGCTATCTGCAGCAAGGGGACGTTGTGACCATACAAGCCGATAAATTGGGCACTTTGGAAAATCGCGTCAAATAGAGCCTGCAGGCACCTGCCCTATCGACAACGCGTTTACGGCCTCGTGAAAATCAGCACCCCACCAATAGGTCCTTTAGGGGCTTGGTCGACCATGGGGCCTTGAGCAGTCGCCGTAATGCGGTTCTCGGCGACACCACGGCTTACAAGAACTTGGCGGATGATCGCCGCTCGTTCTTCCCGGTTTTCTAAGCTGGACGGCGGAC
>Ga0247831_1008714_pt1 | contig 10542 bp, 7 predicted proteins | sample LaCruzMarch2015__9_FD_192406 | JGI IMG/M metagenome (GOLD analysis project Ga0247831, IMG submission 192406) | Freshwater microbial communities from meromictic Lake La Cruz, Castile-La Mancha, Spain - LaCruzMarch2015_1m | ecosystem: Environmental > Aquatic > Freshwater > Lake | place: Spain...
ACGGCCACAGCGACCTACAGCCTGGGCGACGATAGCGTGACGGGTGGTCTGGCTGGCAACTACACCTTGAGCGACAACAGCCTGCTGAGTGCGACCATCAGCCCGAAAGCCCTGAGCGTGAGCGGCAGCACTGCCGCCGACAAGACCTACGACGGCACCAGCACCGCAGCCATCGCCACCGGCACCTTAAGCGGCCTCATTGGCTCTGAGAAAGTCAGCGCCAGCGCCAGCGGTACCTTTGACAGCAAGAACGCTGGGGCCCGCACGGCCACAGCGACCTACAGCCTGGGCGACGACAGCGTGACAGGCGGTCTGGCTGGCAACTACACCTTGAGCGACAACAGCCTGCTGAGTGCGACCATCAGCCCGAAAGCCCTGAGCGGCAGCGTTGTGGTGGCTGGTAAAACATACGACGCCAGCACGGCGGCGAACATCAGCAGCCGCAGCCTCAGCGGCGTGATCGGCGTCGAAGATGTCAGCTACGTGGGTGGAGTGGCCAGCTTTGCTGACAAAAATGCGGGCCTAGCCAAGGTCGTGACGGCCACCGGGCTGAGCCTGGCTGGGGCTGATGCGGGCAACTACAGCGTCAACAGCAGCGCCAGCACTACGGCTGCCATCAGTAAAGCTAATCTGACGGTATCGAGCACGGCGGTGAGCAAGACCTACGACGGCAGCCTGAGCGCGGCTGGCACGGCGGTGGTGAGTGCGGGCACCCTGTTTAGTGGCGACACGCTCAGCGGGGGCAGCTTTGCCTTCACCGACAAGAACGCGGGCACCGGAAAGACGGTGACGGTGGCAGGCGTTACGCTCAACGACGGCAACAACGGAGACAACTACACCCTCAGCTACGCCAGCAACACGGCCAGCAGCATCAGCCCGAAAGTGCTGAGCGCCACAGCCAATGCTGCTGGCAAAACCTACGACGGCACCGCCACGGCCAGCGTGAGCCTGAGCGGTTTGATCGGGCTGGTGGGCACGGAGACACTGAGCGTGAGTGCGGCTGGCAGCTTTGACACCAAGAACGCCGGCACGGGCAAGACCGTCACGGTCAACACTGTGGCGCTGCAAGATGGCGCTAACGGCGGCCTAGCCAACAACTACCAACTCGCCAGTGGCCAGACCGCCACGGCCGACATAGCGCGAGCCACGCTGAGCGTGAGCGGCAGCACTGCAGCTGACAAAACCTACGACGGCACCAGCACCGCAGCCATCACCGCGGGCACCCTAAGCGGCTTCATTGGCGCAGAGAAAGTCAGCGCCAGCGCAAGCGGCAACTTTGACAGCAAGAACGCTGGCGCCCGCACCGCCACAGCGACCTACAGCCTGGGCGACGACAGCGTGACGGGCGGCCTGGCCACAAATTACATACTGAGCGACAACAGCCTGCTGAGTGCGACCATCACGCCCCGAGCCGTCTCCACCTGGATCGCAGGGACGACTGGTGCCTGGAGCAACCCGGCCAACTGGGATGCCATCCCGGACCGCGCCAACGTGCTGGATGTCACCATACCGGCTGGTGTCACGGTTCAATTTGACAGCGACGCTGGTGTGACGCAGTTGCGCAGTCTGACCAGCGCGGGCGCCCTGAACCTGACTGGCGGCAGCCTGGCCGTTGCCAATAGCCTGAGTACCCCAATCTACAGCCAGACCGGCGGCACCCTGTCAGGTACCGGCGCCCTGATGGTCAGCACCAGCTTCAGCCAAAGTGGCGGCATTATTGATTTGGGCGGGGCAGTTGATATCACCCAGCTAACGGGTAATCTGAATGTGGGGGCCATTAGCGCCGGCAGCATTCGGCTCGCGGCTCAAAATGGCGCCATCAGCCAGACCGGCGCCTTGGTAACTGCTGGCCTGTTGGCCACTCAGGCAGCGGGGTCGACGGTTCTGACCGATGCAGGCAACCGTGTCAGCGCGCTCTCGGCTAACAGCACTGGCGACCTGGTGTTTACCAATACAGGATTGCTCGATGTGCGAGGGCTGCTGTCTAGCCTAGGGAATATCGTCATTGACAATACCGGTGGCATCAGCAGCAGCGGCGCGGTGGCAGCGCCCAGCGGTGCCATCGCCCTGACCGCCAACAGCCCCTTGACCGTGGGTACAGCGGGGGTGCAGGCGCTGGGCGACGTGAACCTCACGGCGACTGACCTCACCAGCGCAGGGAACATCACACTCAATGGCAGCATTGTGTCGACCAGTGGCTCGGTCATCATGGCAGCGGCCAATAATTTGGTTCAAAACAGCGCCATCAGTGCCGCGCTGGTCGTCTCCGGCAGTGCCGGCCTGGCTGGATCGGGTGGCGCGGTGAGTTTTGGAGCAGGTGCCACCACCGACGCAAAGTCCGTCAGTTACCTGTTGAATGGTTTGGCCGTGACCGCCCCCCCCCAATTGACCAAGCCGGTGGTGGTGGCCCCCGCTAATTTTGTGACTGCTTTCCTTGAGGTGTTTGAAAAGGCCCTGAGCGAGCCCGTCGAGGTGGCTGCGCCCGCAGCAGCGGCTAAGAGCAGCACCGCCGATACCGAGCCCGATGGCAAAGGCAGCGCGGCTGATGCAGAAGGCACTGGTGAGAAAACCACTGACGCAGCGAAAGAAAAAGCCAAAGAGAAGGAAAAAGAAAAAGAAAAAGAGAAGACTGAAGTGGTGATTGGAGGCAACGCTTGCACGCCTGGATGAGCACCTTGCTCAGGCTGATCGGCCGTCTGCGGCGGCCGGCCCTTTGGCTGCCATTGCTGGCCGTGCTTCTGACACTGCCTCTTGGTGCTCACGCGCAGCAGGCTGGCGAGGTGGAGTTTGTACGCGGCGTGGCTTTTGCCCAGACTGGCGCTCAACTGCCTCGCGCCATGGGCAAGGGCCTGGCCCTCAGAGAAGGAGACCGATTGACCACGGGTGAGGGCGCAACGGTGATCTTTAAGCTGCAAGACGGTACGCGTATGACGTTGCGACCCAACTCAGAGATGGTGGTGCAGGCGTTCAAATACACCGAGACCGCCGTTGCCGAGGACAACAGCATGGTGCTGCAACTGCTGCGCGGCGGCTTTCGGACAGTGACTGGCTTGATTGCCAAGGGCTCGCCCGAGTCTGCCAAGATACAGACCGCCACCGCCACCATCGGTATTCGCGGGACCGACTTTGACGCCCGGCTGTGCGGCCAAGATTGCAAGGCCGAGTCGTCCAAAGTGAAGCAGCAGGCCAGCCCCAACGCCGTGACCGCCAGCGCCAAGCTGGTGGTAGCAACGGGCGATATTGCCGCGCTGGACCTGGCCGGTGCACGCCGCCGGCTGGTGGTGGGCGGCAGCGTGTATGTGGGTGAGCGGGTCGAGACGGGTGCTGGCGCCAAGGCAGTGTTGGTGTTTCGTGATGACAGCCGGTTGACCCTGGGTGCGAGCACCCGGTTCGTGGTCGAAAATTTTGTCTATGACGAAAAGAACCCCGAAGACGGCCGGTTCTTTGTGTCCTTGTTGACCGGCACCATGCGCGCTTTGACCGGCTATGTGGGCAAGGCCAATACACGCAATGTGAACTTCACGACCTCAACCGCCACCATCGGCATCCGTGGCACCGGGCTGGACTTGGACTGTGGCAGTACGGGTAGCTGCAGCTTCTTCACTTGGCTGGGCTCGATCGCGGTCACGCCCAACGGGCAGACCGCCTTGCAGGTGCTGCAGTCGGGCCAGGGCCTTTTTGTGAGCGCCACAGGCATTCGCCCCATCACCGCGCCCACGCTGGAAAATCTGCCCCGCCCCGACACGGTGCCGGTCAACACCAAGGAGCTGTTTGGCGCCGCCAAGGCCACCCCGGCCCCGACCGCTGCGGCACCGGCTGATGGCAAAACAGACAGCAAGACCGATGACAAGGCTGACACCCAGGCCAAGAGCGATGCCCCGGCGGGCGGCACACCAGCCAGTAGTGCCACCACCAGCATAAGCAGCAACACCTCAGCCTCGCCGCCTGCCGCCCCGGCGATTTCACCCGATGAGCCTGGCCTGTTCGTCACCGTGCGCGACGGCCACGTGGAGGTGACCTCGCGCAATGAAACCATTCACCTGGGTCGCGGTGAGACCGGTTTTGCTGCAGCGGACGGTCGCACTGGCCGCCCGGCCAGCATCCCCTTGTTCATTCAATATGACAAAGTGCCCCTGCCTAGCAATACCAATGCGGCGGTGCAGGGTGTCATCAAGCAGCTGAGCGAGAAGCCCAGTAACCAGTGCCGTTGAGCTCGCAGGCACACAAGCTTCACACCCAGACCGATCCATGACCCAGCCAACCCGCCCCAGGCCCTACCGGCCCACATTCAGCCTTGTTGCTCACGGCGGTGGTCGGCCACGCGCTGCCTTGGCGCTGGCCGTGCTGATCACTGGCGGGTCGGTGTTGGCGCAACCAGCCCCTGCAGCCAGCGCCGAACCCGCCGCCGCGCCGGCCATGCCGCAGGCCACTGGCGCCACCAGCCGGTTTCCGATTCGCGGTTTTGAAGTGACCGGTGATGTGCCGATTTCTGCGGCCCAGATCAATGCGGTGCTGGACAGCTTTATTGGCGAGGGCAGCCTGATCACCCTGCAGCAGGCCACCGAGGAGCTTGAAAACGCGCTCAAGGCGGCCGGCTTTGAGCTGCACCGGGTGTCGCTGGTGCCGCAGGATCTGGGTGGGTTGGTCAAGCTAGAGATTGTTAAATTTGCGCTTGGCAAGATCACTGTTGAGGGTAACAGCCGTTACAGCGAGGCCAATGTGCGGGCCAGTCTGCCCGAACTGCAGGAGGGGCGGGCGCCCAATTTCAAAACCTTGGCGGTGCAGACCGCGATCGCCAATGAGAACCCGGGCAAACAAGTGCAGGTTTCGCTGAAAGAGTCTGACGAGGCCGACCGCATTGACGTGAAACTGCTGCTCAAGGAAAGCGACCTGACGAGCCTGTCTTTTAGCCTGTCGAACACGGGCTCCGAGTCAACCGGTAACAACCGCGTGTCGCTGGTTGCGGCGCACGCCAATGTGCTGGGCATGGACCACCAGGCGTCGTTGGCTTACACCACGGCTCCTGAGCGCATCAAGGATGTGACCCAGCTTGGGCTGAACTACCGTATCCCCCTCTATGCCTTGGGCGGCATAGTGGGCTTCAGCTACACCCAGTCCGATGTGGTTGGCAGCTTTGGCGCCTTCACCAGCAGCGGTGCCGGCAGCACCTACGGCGTCAACTACAGCCACTACCTGGAGCCCCACGGTGGGCGGCGGGCCTTCCTCACGGGAGGGCTGGACCAGAAGAACTTCAATGTGGCGCTGATCAACGGTGTGGCTGATCCCACCAAGGTCGACCGGGTGAGCCGTCCGCTGACCCTGGGCTATAGCGCAAAGATTGAGGCTGATAAGGTGGCATGGGGTTACAACGCGGACCTCAGTTTTAACCTGCCAGGCGGTCCGGGCAACGACCTGCAGGCCTACCAGAGTGAGGACAGCAATGCCGCCACTAGCAGCCGCATCAGTACCGTGAACTGGAAACTGCTGCGCGCTGGCGCCAATTATTCGGCAGCCCTGAGTGGTGGTGGGCTGCTGAGCCTGCGTACGCAGCTTCAATACACGCCGGATGCTCTGATCTCGGGTGAGCAGTTTGGAATTGGCGGCGCCAGCTCGGTGCGCGGCACAGGCGAGCGCCCGCTCTCGGCTGACAGCGGTGTGTTTGCCACCATTGAGCTCAGCACCGGCGAACTGGCGCCGGGTTGGCGCATGGTTGGCTTTGTCGATGGCGGCTGGTTGAGCAACAACAACGCCAATGCAGCGGTCGGCAAACCGGCTTCGGACCAACTGGTGGGTGCTGGTTTGGGCCTGCGATATGCCGGTGGCGCCTACGGGTTTAGCCTGGACTGGGCGCAGATCTTGACCGGAAGCGTGTTACCTTCTGCCCCAGGCTCGGGTATTCCGCAGGCTGGGGACCAGAAAATCCACCTCAATTTATCGGCCCGCTTCTAGGCGGGCCAGTCGGGCACAACATGGCAGGTTTTCAATCAGGCGCTCCAACGCCGCAATCGATCACGGTGCACAGTGCGTCCAAGGTGCTCGAGGTTGATTTCTCTGATGGTGCGGCGTTTCGAATTCCGTTTGAGCTGATGCGCATTTACTCCCCGTCCGCCGAGGTACAGGGTCACGGGCCTGGCCAAGAGGTGCTGCAAACCGGCAAACGAGAAGTCGCCTTGACCGGGCTGGAGCCCGTGGGCAACTATGCGGTGCAGCCGGCGTTTTCGGACGGGCACGACACCGGTATTTTCTCCTGGGACTACCTTTATTTTCTGGGCTCGCAGCAGGAACGTTTGTGGGCCGACTACACAACACGCCTCGCGGCAGCGGGTGTGGAGCGGGATTCGCCCATGCCTGAAAAAGCCGGCCACGGCTGCGCCAGCCACTGAGATTGCGCCGACCATGACCAGTACTCATTTTGGTTACCAATCGGTTGACGAGGCCGACAAGGCGCGCCATGTACGCGGCGTGTTTGACTCGGTGGCGCCCAAATATGACGTCATGAACGACCTGATGTCGGCGGGTCTGCACAGGGCGTGGAAGGCCTTCACCGTGCTGGTTGCCGATGTGCATCAGGGCGACGCGGTGCTGGATATCGCAGGCGGCACAGGCGACCTGGCCATGGCGTTTGCCAAAAAAGTGGGCAAAAGTGGCCAGGTGGTCCACACCGACATCAATGAAGCCATGCTTCGTACCGGTCGTGATCGCCTGCTGGACGCTGGAGCCGCGCTGCCCACGGTGGTGTGTGACGCCGAGCAGTTGCCGTTTCCTGACAACCATTTTGCGGTGGTCAGCGTGGCGTTTGGGCTGCGCAACATGACGCACAAAGACGCAGCCTTGGCGGAGATGCGCCGGGTGCTTAAGCCTGGTGGTAAGTTGCTGGTGCTGGAGTTTTCAAAGGTGGCGCCGCCGCTGCAAAAAGTTTATGACTGGTACTCGTTCAAGGTGCTGCCACGGCTGGGGCAATGGGTGGCGGGGGACGATGCTAGCTACCGCTACCTGGCTGAATCGATCCGCATGCACCCGGACCAGCAGACCTTGAAGACCATGATGCATAAAGGTGGTTTTGACCATGTGGACTATCACAACCTAACAGGTGGCCTGGTGGCCTTGCATGTTGGAATCAAGTGCTGATGCTGATGCTGATGCTGATGCTGATGGTTTTGACTATCATCCCAATTTCTGGATGATCAATTAGGAGACGGTATGAAAATCTGGACACTTGTATTGGCCTTGTGCCTGTCATTGGTGGGCTTCCATGCTGATGCCAAGCGCATGGGTGGCGGCAAGTCGGTTGGCCAGCAATCCAATAACGTGACTCAGCGCCAGGCAGCGCCTACCCAAAATGCGGCTAAACCTGCAGCGCCTGCGGCGGCACCCAAACGGCCTTGGGGCGCCATGTTGGGCGGCCTGGCGGCCGGTCTTGGCCTAGCCTGGTTGGCGAGTTCGCTGGGTATGGGCGAGGGCTTTGGCCAGATGCTGATGTTTGGCCTGCTGGCTCTGGGCATCATGATGGCGGTGGGTTGGTTCATGCGCTCAAGAAAGGCAGCCCAAGCCCAAAATGGTGGCGCTGCCTCCCCCTTCGCTTTTCAAGGTGCCTCGACCGCGCCAGTCGCTGCCACCCCAGCGGCCTACAGCCCGGCCAACGTCGGTAACGATGCTTCCGCCCGGCCTTGGGAGCGCAACAGCATGGCGTTTGACAGCAGCCCTGCCGGCAGCGAGTCTGGCTCGATGATTGGCTCGGCCCTGGTCGGTTCCCATGGCTGGGGTGTGCCGACCGGCTTTGACACTGAAGGTTTCTTGAGCGCGGCCAAGGCCAACTTTGTCACCCTGCAAGCGGCTTGGGACAAGTCGGACATCCATGCCCTGCGCGCCATGATGACTGACACCATGCTGCTTGAAATCCAGACCCAGTTGGCTGAGCGCGAGGCCCACACCGGCGTACCCGCCAACCAGACTGATGTAGTCAAAATCGACGCCCGGTTGCTTGGCATTGAAGACCTGGGTGAAGCCTACATGGCCAGCGTCGAGTTCAACGGCATGATCCGTGAAGAACCGGCATCTGCGCCTAACCCATTCCGTGAGGTCTGGAACATGACCAAGCCTAAAAACGGCCAAAGCGGCTGGCTGGTGGCTGGCGTACAAGCCCTGCTGTAGGGTCTGGGCATCTTTCCGGCCGTCGGGCTGGAAATTCAGGGAATAATTGGGGACTATGGCAACACAGTCCCCTTTTCAATTGCTCGAGGCTTTTTTGCAGAAACTACCCTTGCCCAAGGTTCAGCCGCCCGCCTGGGCCGTGGATGAAGTCCAGCGCCGGCTGGTCTCTCTGTTGAACCATATTCTGTTGCAAGAGCCCGAGGCGCAAGCCCGACTTTTTAGGCAAAAAGGGCGTGTAGTCCACGTCCAGTGGCGCTTTCTAGCTATCTCTTTGATAGCGACACCAGCCGGGTTGCTGGATCTGGCGCCGACCGGCGCCCGCACCGACCTGAGTCTCGTCTTGACCGAGGCCTCGCCGCTGGCCTTACTGCAGCAGGTGATGAGCGGCGACAAGCCGGCGGTGCGGGTTGAGGGCGATGTGCAATTGGCGGCTGAGGTCAATTGGCTGGCCGACCATGTGCGTTGGGAGCTTGAGGAAGACTTGGCCCGCGTGATTGGCGATGTGCCCGCCCATGCGCTGGCAGAAGGGGCGCGCAACCTGCGCCTTGCGCTGCGGCAATTTCTGGTGCCTATGGCGTCAAGCTCCCCGCACCAGGCCCCGACATGACTCGCCTCTTCCGAGGGGTCTACATTGTTTGGGTGGTGCTGCGCTATGGCCTGGACGAACTGGTACTGACCAGTTTTCAAAAGCCATGGTTGCGCGTACTGGCGCGTATTTTGTCGATCGGGCGGCGGTTGGACGCGCCGCCAGGGCAGCGCCTTCGCGAAGCCTTGGAGCGCCTGGGTCCTATTTTTGTCAAATTCGGGCAGGTCTTGTCCACCCGTCGTGACCTGCTGCCGCTTGATGTTGCCGATGAGTTGGCGCGCCTGCAAGACCAGGTGCCACCATTTGGCAGCGACGTGGCCATCGCCTCGATTGAGCGCGCTTTTGGCAAAAAAGTGGGCGATATATTTGAATCTTTTGAGCGCGAGCCGGTGGCCAGTGCTTCGATTGCCCAGGTTCACTTTGCCGTGTTGAAGGACCGGCAAGGGCGCCGCCGCGATGTGGCGGTCAAGGTGTTGCGGCCGGGCATGCTCAAGGTGATCGAAAAAGACCTGAGCCTGATGCGCCTGATGGCCGGCTGGGTGGATGGCCTTTCGGCGGACGGGCGACGCCTGAAGCCGCGTGAGGTGGTGGCCGAGTTTGACAAATACCTGCACGATGAACTCGATCTGGTGCGTGAAGCGTCCAGTGCAGCGCAACTGCGGCGCAACATGGCCGGCTTGGATCTGGTGCTGATCCCGGAGATGATCTGGGACTACTGCATGACCGAGGTCATCGTGATGGAGCGCATGTATGGCATTCCGATCAGCCAGGTGGACCGGCTGCGGGCTGCCGGCGTCGATATCCCCAAACTGGCGCGTGATGGGGTCACCATTTTCTTCACGCAGGTGTTCCGCGACGGGTTTTTTCATGCCGACATGCACCCTGGCAACATCCAGGTCAGCATTGAGCCGGCCACCTTTGGGCGCTATATCTCGCTGGATTTCGGTATTGTTGGCACGCTCACCGGCTCAGACAAAGAGTACCTGGCCCAGAACTTCACAGCGTTTTTCAGGCGCGACTACAAGCGGGTGGCTGAGTTGCACATTGAGTCAGGTTGGGTGCCGGCCAGCACCCGGGTCGATGAGCTGGAGTCAGCCATCCGGTCGGTGTGCGAGCCCTACTTTGACCGGCCCCTGAAAGAAATTTCCTTGGGCCTGGTGCTGATGCGTTTGTTCCAGACCTCGCGCCGCTTCTCGGTTGAAATCCAGCCGCAACTGGTGTTGTTGCAGAAAACCCTGCTCAATATTGAAGGCCTGGGGCGCGAGCTTGATCCAGAGCTTGATTTGTGGAGCACGGCCAAGCCGTTTCTTGAAAAATGGATGCTTGACCAACTTGGCCCGGCCAGGTTGTTCGAAGAGTTGCGCAATGAGGCGCCGCAGTATGCCAAGCTGTTGCCCGAGCTGCCGCGTCTTCTTTATGAGTTTCTCAAGGGCCGTAAACCGCAACCGGACCGGCTGATGGCGGACTTGCTGGCCGAACAAAAACGCACTAACCGGCTGCTGCAAGGCTTGCTGTATGGCGGTTTCGGTTTTGTACTGGGCTTGTTGGTGATGCAACTCTGGACCCGTTTGAGAATCTTCTAGGCGGGGCCAGCGCCCTATAATCACAGGCTTTGCAAGCTGACCCCGAGCCATATCGCCATGCCAATTTACGCCTATAAATGCGAGTCCTGCGGGTTTTCCAAGGACGTGTTGCAAAAAATGTCTGACGCACCGCTCTCGGATTGCCCGAGTTGTGGAGGCAGCACCTTCAAAAAACAGCTGACCGCAGCCGGCTTCCAGCTCAAGGGCTCGGGTTGGTACGCC
>Ga0247831_1008716_pt1 | contig 10537 bp, 7 predicted proteins | sample LaCruzMarch2015__9_FD_192406 | JGI IMG/M metagenome (GOLD analysis project Ga0247831, IMG submission 192406) | Freshwater microbial communities from meromictic Lake La Cruz, Castile-La Mancha, Spain - LaCruzMarch2015_1m | ecosystem: Environmental > Aquatic > Freshwater > Lake | place: Spain...
GCGGCCATCCGCCAGCAGCCGGGCCGCGAGCGGACGGCTCTCGAGCGACTCGAGCTTCGGCAGTGGAAGCGGCCCGGAGTGAGAGGCGAGCAGTGCGGCCAGCGGATCATCGATGCGTGGCAGGAGTGTTGCCATCCGCGCCAGGCCAGTGAGTCCCAGCGGTCCTGCATGCTGGCCGAGTGCGGCAACCACGGCGTCGTCCACTGTCTCGAGTCCGTCGAGCGCCAGTGGGCCGGAATGCCCGGCCAACGCCACTGCAACCTCCGCCGACAGCCGCGAGATCTTTGCAAAATTGTCGCGGCCCTCGCGCAGCAACCGCGCTGCGAGCGGCCCGGACTCAATCGCCACGAGGCCGGAGAGTTCGAGCGGCCCGCGGTGCGAGGCCAGCGCCGAGGCCGACACGGCGGACAGCTCGCGGATCGCGGGTAGCCGCAACGGGCCGGAATGCGCCGCCAGCGCCGCCGCCGCCTCCGGCCCGAGGGACTGCAGGCCATCCAACGTGATCGGGCCGTCGTGGGCAGCGAGGGCTGATGCCGCAGATGCATCGAGTTCTTCCACCGCCGGGAAAGACAGGCCGCCGGAGTGCCGCGCGAGAAGCCGCGCCCGATCCGCCGTCAGCGAACGGTCGTCCCCTGCCAGCGTCACCATCGCCGCCAACCCCAATGGCCGCGGACTGCCGGCCAGCACCGCTGCCGCCGCCGGGCTGATGTCGACGACCGCGTTGAAGTTGGACTGCCCGGCCGCCAGCAGTCTTGAGGCCAATGTCGCCGCGCTGAGTTCCTCCAGGCCATCGAGCCGTAACGGGCCCGCGTGGCGGGCGAGCGCCTCGGCCGACGGCACGGAGAGTCGGACCACCTTTGGCATTGCCAACGGGCCCGCGTGCGGCGCGAGCGACTCGGCCACCTCCGGTGGAAGCACGACGGTGCCCGCCAACTCGATCGGCCCGGGATGCCGCGCGAGCAGCCGCGCCACCGATGGCGAGATCGCGTTCGCCGCGCGACTGCGGATCACCATGCCGGCCACCGACACCGGCCCCCGGTGGCGTGCCAGCGCATCCGCGGCAGGGTCGGTGAGCGACGACACACCATCGAGAAACAGCGGGCCGTCATGCCGCGACAACGCCTCGGCGGCGGCAGGGGAAAGTGTCGCGAGTCCGCCAAGGTCGATCCGCCCCGGAAACCCAGCGATCTCGACGGCCCGCTCCGTAGTCAGCGCACGGACCGCGGAGAGATCGAGCCTTTTCGTCGCGGCCGTGCGACGGCTGACCACCACGCCCCAGACCAGGCCGGCCGCCAGCAGGCAGGCAACCAGCAGACTCAGGAAATGGGAACGGGAGCGATTTTCCGCTCGCTCACGGAGGGGACTGCCCTGCTTCATGAAAATCGCTCCGTCCCCATCTTACTAAAAGGCCAGCTCCAGGTCGACGAAGGCCGCGAACAGGTTGTCCAATGTGCCGTCCAGATTGCCGTAGAGCTGTTTGAACCCATTGCCCGGCAGCAGCCCCGAGACACCACCGCGGAAAATACAATTGTTGTTGAGCAACGGTCGGTGCTCCATGCCCAGGCTCAGGTCGGTGCCGATGCTCCTGGAAATATTGTTTTGGAACACGAGCGCCTCGAGTGTCTGCGTCGTGTCGAAGAACAGGAAGTTGCAGTTGGTGATCAGCCGCGTCCGCTGCGTGAGCTCGAAGTCGACGCCGACGTTGTACAGCTGCAGACCCGGATTCACGAAGTTGGCCTGCGACTGGAACTTGTTGCTCGCCCGCAGGTCGGGATAGATCGAAAGCAGGTTCTTGAGGTTGGTTCCCAATAGTTTGATCTGCTGACGCACCCAGAAGCTGAACTCGCCGCCCGCAAACTGCGTGTTGTCGATGATGGCGTCAAACCCGCCCCCCTGGTTGTCGTTCACGTTGTTGTCGCCGGACGCGTAGAAGACCGAGCTGCGAAACCGTATCCAGTCGGGCGAGTAGGAGAGTTCGAGAGCCGCCATGGTGGCGCTGATGTCCACCGGCTGCAGTGCCAACTGGTTGAGCGAGTCACGGCCGAACGCATAGTAGAACGCGCTGGTGACATTGAGCTCGTTGATGTGGCCATCGGTGGCGAGGCCCAGATAGGCCGCGTTGACCTGATGCGGCTGGGCGATGCCGACCGGATCGGGACGCACGAGGAACCCGTTCTTGTCATAGTGCAGTGTGGGGGCATCGAGGTCATAGTGGAAGCTCGCCTGCATCGTATGGCCCGGCCAGATGGCGTCCTGCCGGTAGTAGTTCGCGATGAGGATCTGCTGCTCCCGAGAATCGAACGTGTTGAGAAAGCTGTTGGTGTCCTTTTCGCGCTGGTCGAACACGATGAGGTTGAACTGGTCGCGATTGGCCTCCCGCGTGCCGAACAGCCGGATCGAGCGGTTGAGATCGCTGAAGATGAAGCCGCGGAAGTCGCTGGTGAAAGGCTGCGAACCGCCGCGAACCGAAATGAAGTCGTAATCGGGGCTGAGGTCGGCGATCTTCGCCTCGATGAACCACTCCTCGATGGTGGCGAAGCCGCGGGACCGCCTCCGGCCGGCGGCCACGTCGGGATTCACCACGCCGAGTTCGTAGACCTCCAGGTAGTTGGTGTTGAACACGGGGGCGATCTTGATTCGCCAGTCATTGGGCTTGAACGCCCGGTCGCCGTGAATGAGATCGAACGAGAGGGTGTAATACTGCAAGAAGAAGAAGCCGTTGGGATTGCCGTAGAAATCCTCCTGCCCAGGTGTCGGCGTCGACTCGAACGGCGTGTCGGGCGTGGGCACCTGCCGAAAATTGGCGATGGTGCGACTGATCACCGCCATATTGAAGAAGGTCTCCTGTCCGATCAGCGGATAATCCTCCTTGAGGAGGTTCTGCGTGTATGGATTGAAGCCGTTGCCGAGCGCATAGGGATAGTCCTCCAGCCGCGGATGCCCGCGGCCATACCGATCCCACGGCCGCAGGCCGATCCGCCAGCGGTCCTCGATGGGGACGAAGTGCGACGTCTCCTGTTCCTCGCTGGGGAGCACGCTGGAACTGCCGGTGAACCCCGCTGGCGGATACATCGGATACCGGAGCAGCGGATCGACCACGGTCCGCTGCCCTGCAAGATCAAATGGATTGTCAGCCGGATCGCCGAGGATGGGGGGCCCGAGGGCCGTCGATTTGAGCCCGTCCGTGGCGGCTTCCACCCCCTCGTCGAACGCCACCCGGGCCATCCCGCCACGATCGTCATAGCTGCAGCGTTCCGCGAAAGGAGGAGGCCGCTCGGTCCATGTCCCGCCGGCATCCACGTCGGGCAGGGGCCTGGGCCACGAGGCCTGCGAGGCGTTCAGAGCCGCGGCGAACCGTGCAGTTGCCGAAGGCAGTGAAATGCCGCTTTCCTCGGCCTCGAACCAGAACCATTCCGGCTCATCAGCCGCCACAGGAGTGACGAAACCGGCCGCACCGAGGCAGAACGCCCCCAGCAGGCGCAGGATACGTCGCCAGCCGGGCAGTTCCCTGCTCGTTGCAGACCGTTCAGAACATGAAGGCAGGGGGCTGTATGTCACCCGCGCGACTCCACAAGCGTGGCCTCAGTCCATCCGGCAGCGACAGCGCGACTACCGGCGCACCCCTCATCGGGGGATCCCTGCCATTTGTATCGGTTGGTGGGGTATCGCGAACTTCGACGATTCCTCCGATTAATCCGCCGCGCGGCGGAAGGATGGGCTGGCTGGCAGCGATGGGGCGATTTAGTGAGATCGGTCGGAGCCCTGGCGAGAGGGCGGAGTGAAAATTCCGCGACGGGAGGGGGTCTGAGCGGGAGTGCCACTTCGGGGTGGCCAAGCAAAACTCGATAACTGGGCCGGGAAGGGAAAAGGATCGACATGCAATACGTCGCGCTTCGTAATCGCTGCTTCGCGGCAGTGGCGCTGGCCTGCATCGACACGGTCTTCGGGCTCATCGGGTTGGCCGAGGCCCACGATCTGACACCATGCATGGGGCGACCCGCCACGGAACGTGTCCATTTCCAAGGCAACCAGTTCGATCGCGCCGGTAACCCTCAGTGCATCTCGCCACTCGCGAAGTCGGCCGAATCACCGCACGAGGAAGGCTACTACGTGGGCGGAGGTGCCAGGGTGGGGAGCCGTTGCGGCGAAGAACGGCGGGAACACGAGGGCACGTGGGGAATGGACTACACCGGCATCATTGTCCGCAAGCGGACGAACCTCGGCTGGTGGCACGGCAGCCGCTACCAGGGAGGAGTCGGCTCCTACCAGACTGACGGACCGCGGCTGGTGCACAAGCCGTAAGCCATCCTGGCCCGCATAGGATCGCCCGGCGGGTTTCGTCAGCCACGGCCAACCCACGGCTCCTGGGTTTTCGCACCGACGGCCGGGAAAATCGTGGATGGCATTTCCGCCGCACGGTTCGGCTATAAAAGGTGCTACCCCAACGGAGGGATTCCCTCGTATGGATCCTCTCGACCCGTATTCCACGGTGGTGCCACCGCTGTCGCTGTACGCGACCCGGGCGCCCGACGAACCGCCTGAACGCCAAGCGGCGGCGGGCCGCACGGTCGGCAACTACACCATCGAGCGTGAACTGGGCCGCGGCGGCATGGGTGTGGTCTACGCGGCTACACACCGGCAGTTCAGCGATCGTCGCTACGCCCTGAAACTGATCTCCGCTGCGGCCGCCTCGCCACTTGCCTGCGCGCGATTCCAGCGGGAAGTGGATGCGATCGGCAAGTCGCGACATCCCCATCTGCTCTACGCGGTGGACGCCGGCGTCCACGAGGGCGATCCCTATCTCGTGACCGAACTCGTCGATGGCTACGATCTCGGTAGGCTTCTCCGCCACCACGGTTCGCTTCCGGCATCGGTGGCCTGCGAGATCGGCCGTCAGATGGCGCTGGGGTTGGAGTTCGTCCATGCGACCGGCATGGTCCATCGGGACATCAAGCCGCACAACGTGATGCTCCAGCCGAACGGACAGATCAAAATTCTTGATCTGGGTCTTGCAACATTGCTGAAGACGGGCGGTGAGACACGTCATGCCGACGGCGGGGTCGTCGGCACGCCAGCCTACATGCCGCCGGAGCAGTGGCGAGGGGAGGAGCCCAGTCCGGCATCCGACGTCTATGCCTTCGGCTGCACACTGTTCGAGATGCTGACGGGCCAGTCGCCGTTCCCTGCGTCGCAGCACCGGAGCATCGCGGCACAACGGTCCGCCCATCTTGAGGCAGCGGCGCCAACGATCACTGAGATGGCTCCCCGTATGCCGCCCGACGTGGCGAGGCTCATCGACCAGTGCCTGCAGAAATCGCCCGATCAGCGGCCGCAACACTGCGGTGAGATCGCTGCCGTCCTGGAAGAGCACGCAGCACCGATCGACACCTCCAGGGTGTTCGCCAAGATCGTGGGGCATGGCGGCGACACCGGCGCCAACGAGATCCACTACGACCAGTTCGTGGAGGAAATACGGTTTCCCAAGGGCACACGCCGGGAAAGGACAACGTATATCGCGGTGTTCCTCGTCAGCCTGCTGACGAGCCTCGCCAGCCTCGCTGCCGCCTACTTCGGCCCATCGACGACGGCAGCCTGGGAACTACGGTTCGACCGACTGGCCGGGCAACCGGTCCCGCACGGCACAGGTTTCGCGATCGAAGCCATCCGCTCCACGCTGTTCCTGTCGTGCACTTTCTTCGTCGGTTACTCGCGGTTTCGGCTGCCCCTGGCGCGACTGTTCTCGATCCATCTGCACACGTGGCGTGTCTGGTTCGCGCGGCTCCTGCTGGCCGTGGTGCTCGGAGGATTCCTGGGGCTGGAATGCTGCAGGCTGTGGTATCCCGAAAATGCCGCCTCCAACATGGTGGCGTGGGCGACCGGCAAGGGAATCAACACGACACCCGACATGGAAGTCGTGCCCTACCGCTGGTACCTCGGCTATTCCCTCATCCAGTACACGTTCAACCTCGGCGGGCTCCTGATGCTGCCCGTACTGCAATTCGTGCTCTCCGACTTTCCGTATGTGCAGCGGTCGCTGTGGCTGTTTTCAGCGGCGCAGCGCAGCGAGCCGAACGCCATGCAGGCAGTCGACCGACTCTACAACCTCGCCAGGCACTTTCGCCGTCTCGCCACTCGATACGTCGACACCGCCGGGATGCTGGCAATGTTCATCCAATACGAATACTGGATCGGCCGCTGGACCCTCTCGGAAAACGGCTACCTGGTCGAGGTGGTCGGTATGCTCGTGACCGCGGGCATCATGCTGGCGATCATCACCTTCATCGCGATGCGGTACGGGGAGGCCGTCGAGGTGACGTCGTACAGCCGGGGAGACAGGCCCGACCATCGCGTCGAGCGGCAGATGGGGGAATTCAACGTCTTTTGGCTGATCAAGTCGGCAGTTTTCTCCCGGCCCAGTGGATTTGCCATCGTGTCGCTATTACTGTTGCTTCTTGAATCGGCACGCAAATCAGGCCTTTGACCATCCCGAAGGAGCCCTTTTTCCATGCATCACGTCGCCAACCACCTCGCACGTCTCGGTTTCATCGTCGCGGCATGTCTCACAGCCTCCCTTCAGGCTGCCGACCCCATGCTGCAGTCCCGCCCCTGCGGACCGGACAGCGTGACAGGTCCGCTGCGTCTGCTCATCCCGCAGGGCGCGTTCGGTGCTGACTTTCGCCCCGCCTGCCGCAGCCATGACGCGTGCTATGACACGCCCGACGCGGACCGCGCAGCCTGCGACAGAAGGTACCTAGAGGCGATGAACTGCGCCTGCGAGCGATCACGCCACCCTCTGCTCTGCCGCATGGTTGCCCGGGCCATGTACCGCGCGACGAGCCAGCACGGCGAGGAGAGCTTCCGCAGCGCCCAGTCGATCGCCCTGCAGAAACTCGCGGTCGCAGGAGAGTAAGCCTCACTCCGGTCGCGTTTCCTCCGGCGTCATCGACCATGCAGCAACCGCGACGCCTGTTTCGTGAGCAGTCGAAGACCGACTTCCGGAGCGTGGGGGCGATCGCGCCGAGCAGCCGCTGGCTTGCCGCAGCGTTGACAGCCGGTCTGGCGGCCAACCGCGGCGCGGCAGCCGAGCACCGCTCCCTGCTCGAGGTGGGCGCGGGCACGGGAGCGGTGACGACAGCCATTGCCGCCGCGTTGGGGCAGCAGGACACCCTGCTCGTCGTGGAGCAGAACGCCGCCTTCGCGGCCCACCTCGAGGCGAGGCTGGCTGACGATACGGCGTTCCGCAGCGTGCAGGGTCGTGTCCGTATTCTCCAGGCGTCTGTCAGCACGCTCGAGCCCGTGTCGCGGTTTCACGTGATCGTGTCATCGCTGCCGTTCAACAACTTCACGCCGGAGGAAGTTGCGGGCTATCTGAGGCTGTTTCGCAGCCTCCTGCTCCCCGGCGGCGAAATCCGCTTCTATGAATACCTTGCCATTCGCCGCCTTCGAGCGGCCTTCTCGTCACCTTCGGAGAGGCGGCGGCTTACGGGCGTGGGCCGGGTCCTGACCACGGCGTTGGCGTCCGGCACTTCGCAGAGCCGCGTCGTGTGGTGCAATCTGCCGCCGGCCGTTATGCACGTGCTCCGGCCCTGAGCGCCGGCGCAGCAGGGCTTCCCTCCGCCAGACACCAGCCGCGTCCAGTTTGGTCGGGATTTCCCGCCGCTCGTCTGAAAATCGCTGTCACTTGCCCGGCAGCCGCCAGACCACGGAAAAGTCGGCTGGTTCGTTAACCATCGCATCCACGGCCCGCGACAGAAGCAGGAGCGCCGGCCCATCGCTGGGGAAACCGTCGAGCAGCCCGCCCAGCATCCGGGCGGCGTTGGAGAAATTGGCCGCCTCGAAGGCGGCCAACGCCTCCTCGTACCGTGAAAACAGCTCGCCGCAACGAGAGGCGTCGGTGCAGTCGAGTTCGAAGAGTACCACCGGTTCGGCGATGTTCACCACCGCCACGCTGCACAGCCTCCGCACGCGAAACGAATCGTCGAGCAGCCGTCGGGTGGCGCCGGTGATGAGCGTGTTCACCCGCAGATACTTGGTCGCTCCCTGCACGCGGCTGGCGAGGTTGACCCCGTTGCCCAAGGGCCCATACTTGAATTTTCGGGCCGAGCCTGTGTTGCCCACACGGGCGGCAGCGGAATTGACCCCGATGCCAAAAAGGGTCGGCCCTCCGATTACCCCCTGCCAGCGTTTGTCGATCTCCGGCAGCGCCGCCACCATCCGCTGCGCTGTGCGGCAGGCCAGCACCGCGTGGTCGGGTTGCACCGAGGGGGCACCCCACATCGCCATCAACTCATCCCCGATGTAGTCGACGAGCACACCGCCCGTGCCCGCCACCTCGTCTGAGAGCGGGTTGAGCACGCCGCCGATCCATTCCATCGTCTGCGTTGGGCCAAGCCGTTCGCTCACGGCGCTGAATCCGCGGATGTCGCAGAAGAGCACCGTCACCTCGGCATCGCGACCAAGGAGCAGGTCGGGCTCAGTCTCCAGCCGGTCGGCCAGTTGCGGCGAGAAGAACTGCTCGAATTGCACCTTCTGCTTGACAGCCAGCTTTTCCTGCTCGAGCCGGGCCAGCCCCGCCGCAACGCCGCAGGCAAGCGTCTCGACGAGCAGCGCTTCCAACTGCGTGATCTCGGAACCATCAGCCGTCGCGCTCACGCCCTCTCGATGACCGTACAAGGCGCCCAACACCGCGCCATCGCGGTCGAGGATCGGCGCCGCGACGTAGGCATCGAGAGCCGCCATGCTCGAGAGCACGTCCACCTGCTGATTGACCCGGTTCCAAAAGGTGCGTTTTTCGGCGAGCACCCGCGACAGGACGTTCATGCTGGGTCGCGCGTTCGCATGCGCGCTCGAGGCGATGGCCGTGGGCTTCCATGCGCCGTCCGTGCGGAGAAACACCGCGCCCAGGCTGAGGCCCACCAGATCAACGATTCCCTGGGCTGCCTTGTGGAAGAAATCGTTGGAGTTGGAGGCACTCTGCAGGACCGCGATCACCTGCCTCAGCCAGCGGACGACTGCCTCGACGTCCCCACCTTGCGTGCCCGACATCAGCGTGGTGATCGTCTTCGCGGAAAGGTTTTCACCAGCCGTCGCGCCGCCGACCATCGGAAGCGGCGGCGGTCGGTCGAGCGTCTGGAAATGGGAAGCCGGCTCTGGCACCTGCGCATCGCCGCCAGCGACCTCCGCATCTGCCGAGAACACGATGCGGCCGATCTGAAAGCTGACAGGCAGCGGATACTCAGTGATCTCCCCTGGGGCCACGTCGGCATGTCCGAAACAGCGGACGGCGACGGCCGAACTGAGATTGGTGATGCGGACGCGGCCATGGGCCAGCGGCTCCAACCGGACCTGGCGTCGCGACACGTCGCTCTCGCTCGGCTCGGCGATGGCGACCCGTACGCCCCCATCGATCGCGACGGGCTGAAAAAGGACGTCCTCTTGCGACCGTGAGGGATCACACCGGCCCAGTTCGATCGGTTCGGTAAATGTCGCGGAAAACCGCGACCGTTCGTTGTACCGGATCGAAAGTCGCAGGCAGTCGTTCACGGCGGCTCCGGGGACGTTGCATGGCAGGCCGGGACGCCTGGATGCGTCACCCGTCGCCTTGCGGTATGCTGTGCCATCTTTCCGGTGCCGTCAAGCTGTCTGCGAGAGCGGTAGCTGCCGCACGTGTCGCGTGCTGTTCGAGGACTCATCAATCATGAGCACAACCATGGGCACAACGTTGACCAGACTTTCACCCCTGGTGCCTCCACGGCGCCACCGTAGCGTGCACGGAATCATGGTGGCGGCTGGTGCCATCGTGCTCACAGCGACAACCCTCTGGCCGGCACATGCCGACGAGCCGCCTGTCGAGGAGGTGCGCGAGCGGAACGTGATCCGCAAGCAGCTGCCGAAGCACGTCAAGTCGCTCGCGCTCGAATACACGGTGATCTCCGTCGATGACAACGGCAGGGAACGTCACGTCGATCCCCATGCGCACACGTTCGCGGTCGGTGACTCGTTCCTCGTGCGCATTCGCCCCAAGGACGACGTGTATGTCTACGTGTTCAACGAGGGGCCGACTGGCGATCGCGTCTGCCTGCTGCCGTCCGAGGGAGAGCAGCCGCACCTGGTGAAGAAGGACGCCGAGATTACGCTGCCCGACGACGGCGGCTATTTCACGTTCTCCGAACCGGCGGGGGATGAAAAACTCGTGGTCGTGGCATTGACCGAGCCCGACGACGATCTGCGACTGCTCGCAAGCGCCGTGTTCAAGAGTGGGAGGTCGGCGGCAGCGACCCTTTCGTCAGAGCAGCGTGAGGCGAAGAAGCAGGCCGACTCCGGCATGGATTCGTTGCGGCAACGCGCCGGCAAGGGCGTGCAGTCGCGTGGCCCGGTTCGCAAACTGGTGGAGCGCACCGAGAGCCTCGGCGTCGGCGAGCGAGTCACACATGTCGAGCGGAACGTGTCAATGACTTTGAGACAACTGCGGAACGAATTTAGTGTCGCGGGGTAGTTCAAGTGTGCGGACGGTTGGCCGGTTTTCGGGTGGGTTGAT
>Ga0247831_1008719_pt1 | contig 10533 bp, 9 predicted proteins | sample LaCruzMarch2015__9_FD_192406 | JGI IMG/M metagenome (GOLD analysis project Ga0247831, IMG submission 192406) | Freshwater microbial communities from meromictic Lake La Cruz, Castile-La Mancha, Spain - LaCruzMarch2015_1m | ecosystem: Environmental > Aquatic > Freshwater > Lake | place: Spain...
TGGGAGAGCTAGAGTATAGTGATGCTGGGAGATTTCACTTGGTTTCTCACTGGTTATATATATATATATATGTATTCTGTACACACACCTCCCAAATTGTCGTCAAAACCCAGGAGAGAGAGAGACGAGAGAGAGAGAGCATTTGATTTTTTTTGTTAATCATTTTTTCATTTTTCCCAATGCCATGTATGAAACAATTTATCCCAAACCAATGTCGAATTCTGTTTGTCCATCCCTACGTAATGAAATGCACATGCCATGGATGAACAACACCCCCGTTTCGAACTGTACGGCGTCCAACTGAATTTGGCATACCATTCCGGTTCCTCGTGTTTCTCGTTGTTGTTGGCATCATATTTAATTAATACGTTCGATGTACTTACCGATGGTATCGAAGGATAATGATCCGTGGGACTATAATGCATAAACCGTTCGTGACGACCCGAATCGTCACGTGTGTAGGATGGATAGATACCCAAACTCATTAAACATCGGGAGAGGGTGTGATCATCCGCGGCACCACCAAATACAAATCGTTCGGCCGAACATTCATAACTTTGCTGTTGGCGCTTCTGCTTATTTGCTGCACCACCACTAGTAGTAGCAGCAGCAGTAGTACTAATAGTTTCGTCCTCGTTGTTGTTGTCGTCAACGTTGACATATTGTAATATCGATGATTGCGAAAGCAATAGTGATGTAGTAGCCGTCGATAATGTCACACTTAGACCGCTAACAAATGGATCATTGACATTGCCCTCGGTTTTAAAAACACGACCAATATATGCATGTTGTTGCGGCGTATAATAATCATGTAAGTAGGATAAATAATTATCCATTATCATGTACGTATCAGGATCGACCTTCATGATATAATCAATATTGGAACCGTCGGCTGTTGTATAATTGGAGTAATGTCGGGATAGATATATCCAAGTGTAGAATGATTTTAATGATAGATGATTTTTAGTTTCCTGCGACGGCGAGGGGAATGTTATGTATCCCGCATGACGACCTTCGGTAGCATGTATGCTATTGTGCCAATTCCTTATTTGTAATTCTTCTCGTATGATATATTGTATATCTAGCAGGATTGTCGTATTATTATCAAGATACTGCGGCTCCCCTGCTCCTTCTCCTTCATCTAGGCCGTTGGTAATGATGGCAAACATTGCACAACGCTTGCCCCAAATGCCGTACCGTACGGCCATTGCATCTACGAGTGAATTTCGCGATACCATGAAGAAACACAAGACGCGTGGATACTGCGGCTGCTGCGCTGGCTGCGTAAGAGCAGTCGAAGTATCGTGGCGATTGGCAGCGGCGCGCGACGTTCTGCGCAATGACGAAGACGACGGTGGCAGTTGTAGCATTGGCAGATTATTCTTGTCTTCGGTCGCAGCATTGCTGTTAGTGGCGTTGTTGGAACACACGCTCACTAAACGTAAATTAACAATGACAGCCAATATGCCGAGTAATAGCAGTATGAACCATAAGTTCTTTTGCTGTCTGCCACCACCGACACTCATGACGATGGCTTCTCTTTGGGCTATGGTGTAGTACTACAACATCTTGATACAGAGAAAGATTGTCAATATGGCGGGATGAAGACCGGGGGGATTCTCCTTCGTGCGTTGTTTCCAAAAGACACCAAACGGAGTAGTATTTCCCACCGAACGTTGACTTTGATGACACGTAGGAATAGTACTGTAGACCCTTTCATACGATTGATAAATTTCATTTTCCCGCCACAAGAAACCAATGCAAAAAGGCGCACCATGTTCCTCCACACAAACCGAACAACACAACACAATGAGCAAGATGAACGCCCTAGTTGTTGCAACGGTTGTCCTATCGGCCATGTCGGCCATGTCGGTGGCAGATGCCAAGTCCATTCCCCGGACCATCATCCAAACCTCCAAGGAGACCACGGTCGATCGTCCGGACTGGCTCGCGTACCAAACGTCCCTGAAGGCGGCCAATCCGAACTTCGAACTGATTCACTATTCCGACGCCGAGGCGCGCGCCTTCATCGCCGAGCACTACGCCGGCACGATCCTCGCGGATGCGTACGACATCGTCACGCCGATCATGCGCGCCGACATCTTCCGTCTGGCGGCCATTTACAAATTGGGCGGGTTCTACATGGACATGGACATGCTCGGGAAGGCGTCGTTGGACCCCATCGTCGCGGCCATGGACGAGGACGAATATCAGGCCGTCTTCCCCAAGGAGTGGTGGATGAGTACCGGATATTATACCAGCATCTACCCCGGACGCACCCCGGAGGATGACGAGGATCATTGGCAGATGGGTCAGTATGCCTTTGGGGTGAGTGTCTTGTTGCAATGTTTCACTGTCATCATAATAGTATGTCCAATTGTTTGTGGTTTACTACTACTTGTCATCGTGATGATGTGATGATCAGCTTGTCATTGTGGCTGCTCTTTCCTCCACAATCCTCCTGCACCGTCTTAATAACTCTCGATCCCTTTCCTCTTTCACCTCACCCCACAAAAACACCCATAACGAATAATATACATTTTAGGCCGTGCCAGAACATCCCTTCATTAAGGATGCACTCGAAGAGGCCATTGTCCGATCTGTCAATCTGATGACATCTAAGGGCGATGCTCCCGATACTATCCGCGACGTGGACATCTTGGCCGCGACTGGTCCGTACCTCTTCACCGAACTCTACCACTCTGGACGTAAGGAAGGACGATACGCCGATGTACACCACCTCGCCGGGAATGACGATGCGCCCGTGCTGGCCAATCGTCACGGCGGCCCCGATTGGCATAAATTCGGTCCCTACTGCGAACACATGCTAAGTCATACGTGGACCAAGCCCGAGATGATAACGGCATCCGAACGTCGTTTGGAAGAGGGGATTAATGGTACGCTTAACGCGACTTCGCCGACCGACGCCAGCAGTGCGTACACTGCAGGTGCCAGTGTTATGACGGGCGTTGCTGGTCTACTTGGCTTTGCCCTACTATAGAAAGAACGACGATGAATTTATCATTATTATACGTACCTGCATGTGTGTGTGAGCGCGTGATGGTGTTAATCCAATGTCTCTGTTGGTTGATAGTTTAGGAGGAGGACGCTCTGCCATGTTCTTGTATAGAAAGAGATTTTTTTGTGTGCTTCATACGCTAGTTCTGGGTTTTGTAATTGCATCAGGAAGGTTGAAGTATAGTAATCTTTTTGGTCAATGCATCAGTGAGGAAGTAGAAGTAATATTTTTAGGATTTTTATTGTTACAATGTGTTTTCTTATTCCGGAGAAGCTTATTCAATATTATTTAATCTCCTCTTCCTGCTGCGGGGGAGCATATGTGCCAACATTATCAAAGATATCACTATCATCATCACTGTCATCATTGGTGTTGTTGTTGCCAACGCTTTCTCCATCGTGAGTAATATCATCATTGTAACTTCTGTTGAGGACAGCAGCAGTCTCCACTTCTCCATTCTTCTTCGTCATTGTCGTCTTTCCTTTTCTGCTCACATCATGGGAGGCAGAGGAATTGTTTCTCTTTTCATTGTTAGTTAAAGAAGAAGAAGAAGAAGCTCTACTATCTAATTTCTTAATAATGGCCATGATGATGTCTTTACTTAATGGACTCATATCTCCCCTACCACTTGTCGTCGTTGTCGTCGTTGGTAGTATGCTAATTGAAGGAACCTTCCATGCATCATGTCGTTGATGTACATTTGAAGTTTGTACAAAGTTGTATATAGTTTGTTGAATAGATCGTTGTACCATCAATGTCGATGATGATGGATTACCATGCTGTATTGGCACTGCTGAAGTCATTGCTGCTTCTGCTGCTGCTGCTGCTGCTGCTTTTGATGATGTTGATGCAGATATACCTCTTTGTTCCTTCTGAAACAGATAGTTCAACATTGACGATCCAAGTTCCGTCCGTGTCTGCTTGGTGGATCTCCAATCGGGTTTCTGTTGCTCCTTTTGAGTAGTATTACTATATGCATCTTCTAACATTTCATCTAAATCAAGGGTGTCGTCTAATCCTATAGATTGCTGCTGCGGCTGCAGTCTTGTTGTCATTTCCTCTCTCCTGACCTTCTCGGCCAATGCCTTATCCAACCCTTTCACTAGATGTGTATGCTCTTCATCCCCACCCAAATATTGTGACAGTTCGACTTGTCGTTTGCGATTGTCATCGTCATCTTCATCATCACTATGATTCTTCATGTCTCTTCTATCCATCGCCGTCGACGATGACAATTGACCACTTCCCACGTCTAGTAATGCATAGTCAGCATTCGTCCCCTCTCGACGTTCCTTGGCCCGATCTCTATACTCTGCTAATGGCGCTATGCCTGCACTTGTCGCTGCTTGTAGCTTCTTTTCCTTGCGACGACGTTTCCATTCTGGCTGTTGTTGCACTTGCTCCTCTGACTCCTCGTTTTTCTCGTTTTGGTTCTTCGTTGCATTGTCGTCAGAGGAGGACCCACCATCACTGTCCTCCACATCGTCATCATTGCTGCTGCTGCGTTGTCGACTTCTCCTCCTACTGCTGCCTCCCCCACCACCTCGTTTCTTCATCAAGAACTCATTCTCGACAACCTCACGTGCAATTTCCTTCGTCGTCCAGCGGCCAGCGGATTTCTTGACCAACAACGCACGAAAGTCATCATTGTTCATCCTTCTTTTTGATATCGTAATGGCAAAGGCTAACAACGACCCCTCCCGTTTTACATACGACCGCGATCACGGTGAGATTTTTCCCGCCTTGATAAGTACCGATTTACGTAGATTCCGCGCCTTACTTACCACTCCTCACACAGCGCAAAACTCGCCTTGTCTAAAAAGTCATCTCTTGGCATGTCTCCGTGCCTCCATGGCGATGACATCAACATTATCTGTCGCCTCGCGTGATCAGGCACATCAACGACTGCATAGAGTCACCCCTCTCCATACTTTTGTATTGGTCGTTCTTGCATCGCCCCCGGGACGGTGAATGGAGGATGAGAGCGGATGCAGTGGCTATCTTTGCCCACATGGTGGCGTGATGGTCATCGACTGCTCCGTGTTCAGAACTGTCGTCGTTGGTTGGTATGCCCACTGCTTCAAGACCTCGCAAACTATCGTCGATTAGTACAATTATGAACAATCGACGAAACCACAAACTTCGACGTTGAAGATGAGACAAAGAAATTGGCTCAACTCACGAGGACAACGGGGGAGGAGGGACGTGCAGAAGATCTGCGTGAAAATACTGATAATCATGCAACAATCATTTGACAACGAACGGGAGGACTCAGCATTGGATTCGTGAGGACAAGGATGAAATGATCATTATGCAATAATACACACTCGACGCAACAATAAACAAAGGATATTGGACACCAGAAAAGCTAAACTCAAGGTCGGACCGACCTTCCGGGGGTCCATTTTTCTTCTTGCCTTTGCCCAGAAACACATCACACAAGACACAAGTAAAGGCTATTGCGACGATGCCATCCCAACAACGGCGGTGACAATCTATCTCAACGTCGGACTCAGCGGACTAGTTTCGCTGCCAATGTAACTGGCATTGCGATGGCTGCTGGACCACGTGGCGTATCCAACCTCCCAGCTTGGATTACGAAGGCAGACGCTGAGAAGGGTAATGCTGCTATGCTGACTTGTCTTGATGACCATGGTGGGGGATGATACCTGGTGTAATATACGTGACAATCAACCATCGGTGTATGGATGGGTAGTTGTGGGTCAAGAGGTCGTACAGTATAATCACACTGTCTCGTTTCGCTGCATATGATAGCATGTTACAAGATAGATGTAGGCAGATGTCTGCCACTTTTGATTGTGTCATTGCCTCACATCAGTGATTATATATGATGATCTTTACTTGTCACTCTTTACTTGTCACTCGTCGACTTGATGGATAGTAACGATAGAGCATACCGACAACAACAGCAGCAGCAGCAGCCAATTTTATCTGCTGTCGAAACACCGAGGAAGGGAGGACCACATTTGTTCACCGGGTGTGGTCGTGGCAATGACAGTTACACGTACTACCTCGTCGGATAGTAATTCCTCAACTGATACTCTTTGACTCGATGGACCTGTTTTGCCTGGACGGATAGTAATGCCTCATCGGATAGTTATGCGTAATGCCTCGACGGACAGTAGGATAGTATGCCTCGTCGGATAGCATGGTGGGGGAAGTGGCTCAATCATTGAAACCTGAAAAGGTATCATGCGATGCTAGCAATGATGCTCTACAGTCTCCTATCCAGGAGTTAGACATCAAAGCAAATATCCATGATGGGGTAGAGACCTGCTTGCAACGCCCTATAGTGTTACAAATGTGTGATATTTTAAAAGCTCAATTTCATTAGGTGAGTATATTCTAAAACTTTTTATACAAGACTACACAGATGGTACATATAAAATCCCAGATTCTTGCATGATGACAAAACACAAGGGGAAAACTCTAGGTGAGTAGATATTACTAAAACCGAAAACTTTTGGGAAAACTGTCCAAACACTTCACAAAATAAAAAAATTGCCCCCTGGAACCACACTGAAACTCAAATCCCACCCAGCACTTCACCTCACGTCAACAATTCTGTAGTTTACTTCACGAAATTAATTAACTTGTTGTTGTACTTCACAAAACAGTTTTCACTGTTATTATATCTCACTAATTCACTATCTGTGTTTTCTTCTGTCTCACAAATTAAAATTGACTGTTACTTTACCTCACGAAATGTATCTTGCTGTTGATCTTTTCACCAAAGACTGTTTCTTGACATTTTGTCATTTTCTTGTCACAACTCCCTATGTTCAGAGAAGCATTTCGATAGTGTAATCATCATTTAGTGAGGCAAATAGACAGTGCAATTTTTAATGTGAAGCATTTCAGTAATCATCATTTAGTGAGGCAAATAGACAGGGCAATCATCTTTAGTGAGGCACTTGGATGTAAAAGTCTGGTTTTCTCCGGTTTCAGATGATTATCTCTTGGGTGCTCTGTAATTGATTAGTGAGGCAACTCAATTGATCATTTTCCTTTTAGTGAGGTATTGGAATAGTGCAGGCTTTCTTTTGGTGAGGTGTTAGAAAAGTGGCTGTGAGGTGAGGTGCTGGGTGGGATTTGAGTTTCAGTGCGGTCCCGGGGGGCAATTTTTTCATATTGTGAAGTGTTTGGACAGTTTTCCCAAAACTTTTTCATCTTTCCAAAGACAAACCTTTCAGTTGTTTTAGGGTAAGTTTTGCTTTACATTTATTAACCTACCTAATTCTCATCAAAATTTTTAAACTCTCTTCACATTCAATGATTACTCTTCTCCTTACTCTTACGGATATATAGTCGTAGAGGAACTAAATTTCTCCAGCCCATTATTTTTGATCAACAAACATTTTCAAACAACAACAAAAAATGTCTCCACACAAGCACACCTACCAACAAGTACAAATATTCTTCCTTACTTCTTCTCCTGAATCCCCACAACATTATTGATATTGTTGTAATTAGTCTTGTACATGAGATGATAAGTTAACACCTTGGCCGCATCTTGGATGAACCACCAAAAGATGCAGTAGAGCCACACGAAAACAAATACCTTCATGTTACTCCTTAGACCCTCCGTCAAAATACCATCCGGCATTGACAAAGGCCAGAAAATAGCGAGGAGGGAGGAAATTGTCAACGCCATACAACCTCCAGCCATGAGTATAGGGGCTGGCTTGATCTGGAAGAAGAATTTGGGACCCGTCCTTGCACTAAAGAGCGTCAAAAAGTCAGACACAGAGACTTTGAGGTAGATTGCCGTAGTAATTTGTCCATACTCCACTGCACCAATACCAAATTTGTGAAACATTCCATTGGGATCGTGACTAGTCAAGAGGATCCAAAGAATAAGAAGCGATGAAAGACATGAGACCATGCCTAGGACGGTACTTGTGATCATTATTGCGGGAATGTTCCAGTTGCATGGAGTGATTGACGCCTCGGCATAGTCATACGCGATGGTAATAAGTGTTCCATCGTTAAGAAGTGTGATGAGCATGAGCATCAAAACAGGCATGAAGAAATAATCAGGCCATTCCTTAAAGTCTGCTGGATCACCACCACCCCCAGCGCTGAGAAGACGCTCGGCCTCGTTGGGTACAACATATTGATCGTAGTAGTTAATTGGGTGGAATGCAAAGACAGCAATGAAGAAGAAAATAAGCAACTGAAGTGTCGCTGAAATCTGTGAATAAAATCCAATGGAGATACGAAACATAATGAGTGATCAATCGCAAATTATTACAGCAAAATGATCAACATATTGATCCGCCTACATACCCTGTACGTGAGGAAGTTTGACATACGGGCGAAGATTTCACGCGCAATGACAATCCCAACGACGATGGTACTCAATCCTTCGCCTGTCAAGACAATGTCTGCGGCAGCATTGGCAGCATCAGTCGCACCCTTCACGGCAATACCAACATCGGCACGTTTTAACGCTGGAGCATCGTTAACGCCGTCTCCGGTACATGCGATATGGTAGCCACATTCCCGCAAACATTCAACAACCAAGTACTGGATGGAAACGAATGATATTGAAGTGAGTGCGGAGCGAGATTGGGTTTATCAATATGAAAAGAGAGAGTCAATTTGTAAACGGATACACTCACCTTGTGCTCTGGAAACATTTGTGCAAATCCATCTGCCGCAATGACCATGTTACCATACGTCTTGCCAAGGTCAGGAGGCTTCTCCTTCGTTTCCGGATCCAACATGGGTAAGTTCTCCGAACCAAAAATCTTATCCCCCATGGCCAGTGTCTTGGCGGTCTGCTTCGCTATCAACAAGTGGTCACCAGTAATCATCTTTACATTCACACCGTACTTATTGGCGTCAATGATCGTTTGCTTCGTGTCGGGACGGGGCGGGTCCAAGAATGTTAGTAATCCCATCATCTTCCACTCACCATCCCACCCATCCATCTTGGCCACGGCAAGTGTACGAATACCCATCTCACCAAACGTTGCTACATGCGATTCGACACGCTCCTTAATATCCGCACTGGACTCGCCCAACAGATTAAGTATGATGTGAGGAGCACCCTTCGTCGTCTTGAACTTTTCACCAGTCTTAGTGTTACGGAGAGTACCCTCAGTACGCTTGATCATGGGATCAAATGGAAGGAAATCAGTCTGTTCGTAATCCACAAGTAGTTCCTTGTTCACCGAGCCGAGTGTGAGCCTATCTAATGCATCGCGTGGTGGTTCATTCCACTTGGCAGCAAGTGCTGCATACACAAGGACCTTCTCCTGAGTCTCACCTGGACTGTACGTTGGAGTATCATCCTGCAATACCATCTGATTCAAGGTGAGCGTCCCCGTCTTGTCTGAGCAGAGGATACTCATCCCGGCAAGATCCTCAATGGCAGATAAACGTGCAACGATAGCACCGTGCTTCGCTAGGTTCTTCGAGCCAATAGCAAGAGTGGTATTCGTTACAATTTCAATGGCAAGGGGGATGGATGCGACGAGTAGTACGACCGTGTGCGATAGAGCCTCACTCAATTTGACTTTTCCAACAAGGAGGTAAATGAAAACGATGAGACAAAGAGTCACCGATAGAACAACCAATATGATCATAAACTTCATCAACACCTTCTGGAGATGACTGACTTCACCGTCCGATGCGAGGAGACTTGCGGTTTTACCAAAGAATGTATCACGGCCAGTAAACTCCACAGTCGCCTCGACCTCACCACGTACAACAGTCGAGCCCATCTTACAGGAATCGCCCTTGTAGAACGTAACGGGGAGAGATTCGCCAGTAAGTGCAGCCTGATCGACATCAATCTCCGAGTTGTTCACACGACAATCGGCTGGGATGGCAGAACCAGATGCTAGCAATACCAAATCACCCGGTACCAACATTGTGGCATCAATGACATCCCATTTGCCATTACGCTTGCAGGTTGCGTTCGGCTTCAAACTATTCTTCAACGCGGCCACGGCATTCCCTGCCTTGTTTAGTTCGTAGAAGCTAATACTGGCATTAGTAAACTGGATAACAAGTAAGATACCCATATCCAGCCAATTCGTAATCGCAGCCTCAATGATAATGGCAATCCATATCATAATAGGCATGGGTGCACGGAATTGATCAAGGAAGAGTTTCCACTTGGGGACGACCTTCTCGGGGAGCATATTCCGACCAAACTTTTCAAGTAGAGCGGCAGCCTCGGGATCATCGAAACCTTTATGATTGTACACAAATCCATCATCAACGATAGACTTTTTATTCCCATGTTCGTCAATGATATCGTGCGATTCGACCATTTCCTTAATCGACATACCAGAAATGTTTGACACTTCTCGTTCATTGTCACGACGTTGGACCGCCTCCGCCATCCTGAAGAAAAATACATGGAAAAGAGGTAGGGTATAATATGTTGATGTGTGAGTATTTGAACGAGACATAAATATGAAGTATTAGCACAAGGATGATGTTGTGGAATTAATGCACCACACACGATGAGAAACATA
>Ga0247831_1008720_pt1 | contig 10532 bp, 8 predicted proteins | sample LaCruzMarch2015__9_FD_192406 | JGI IMG/M metagenome (GOLD analysis project Ga0247831, IMG submission 192406) | Freshwater microbial communities from meromictic Lake La Cruz, Castile-La Mancha, Spain - LaCruzMarch2015_1m | ecosystem: Environmental > Aquatic > Freshwater > Lake | place: Spain...
GGGCTTGAGGACATACCCTTGCTCATCATCCCTCCTCCAATGGAAGAGCCCATTGAGCCTCGTCCTGCACCCATCCCTGGACCGCTCATACCCTTGTTCATTCCTCCCATCTGACCAGGGCTTGAGGCCATTCCCTTACCCATCGAGCCTCGTCCTGGACCACCCAAACTTGGTCCACCGCTCATCATACCCTTGTTAATACCTCCCATCCCTCCCATATTGTTATTATTCATCATCCCTCCTCCTCCTCCTCCTCCTCCTCCTCCTCGACCCATATTATTATTATTACCAAATGATGATGATGACATGAATAATGCCGTTCTGCCCAATCTAGAATTCGGATAATTATTAATGTTATTATTCCTCATATTACTTCCACTGACATATCCTCCTCCTCCTAGTCCTCCATCATCATCATCATCATCGTGATGATAATTGCTAGCATAACTGTTAGTATTTGAAGAACCCCTAGTCGTGGGAAGCCAACTTGCCAATACCGACAGACCATTATTATGATTATTGCCAATATTATTATTGTAACCGCTGCTACCGCCACCATTGTTGTTACTGTCGAAGCTGTAATTATCATCATTACCGTTGTTGTCGTTGTTGTTGTTGTATTTATTATTGCTTTGCAATGATGCTGATGCATCCGAGCCAACAATTACCGGTAATTTGTTATACTTATTATCATATGCCGATGTACGTTGTGTGTCGGGTAAATAAATCGACAATAACGATGTTCGTTGTTGTTGCCGTTGCTGTTGCTGCCGTCCATAATCAAGAGAGGAGAAGGCGGTGGCGGCCTCGGAACCAACAATGACGGGCGGAGGATGGTACTTGATGTCCGATGCCGAAAATCGCGTCGTGTCGGGTACGTAATTGGATAATAACGATGTTCGCTTTCCCGGCCCTCCCGTGCCTCCTCCCAACCCCAATGCCGCGACTGGATCATCGCAATTATTACCACGCCGCGCAGCTGCCGTTGTCGTCATGTGGGACGAGGAAGAAAAAAGCGAGGCATCCGATCCAACGATAACTGGTGCAGTATTATACCTCGTCGTAATGGCCGAGAAACGTTGCGTCTCGGGTAATATCTCCGATAGCAATGATGGCGTCTGCTGTCCTCCCAAGCCGCCAAAACGACCATTGTTGTTGCCGCCGCTGCTGCTATCATTGTTGTTAGTATTGCTGTTGCTATTGTTGACCTTGTACAATGATGCATCTGATCCAATCACGGCTGGTGGTAGTATCCCTTTAATATTGTTATTGCCATCTCGGATAGATGCTGCCGAATAACGTCGTGTATCGGGTAGTATCTCTGATAGGAACGATGCTTGTGGTGGTGGTTGTGGTGGTATTATTGATGATAATTGTAGTACAGGTGGATTTGGATTATCACTATTTCTATTCCTTCTCCTGCTCCTACTACTACTATTACTACTACTATTACTACTGCTACTACTGCGTATGTTATCATTCCTTCTCTGAATATCATTAACGACCGCAGCCGTGATACGTTTCGTATCTGGTAGTAATTCAGATAGGAATGATGATGATGATCTAGATGGAGTAGTTGATGACGACGCTGGTGGTGGCGGTATAACTTCTTTATCTCTATTATACCTCTTCTCCTTCTCAAAGAATGATGAATCCATTCTTCCCCTATTATCATAGAAAATGTTTTCGTTGTTGTTGTTGTCGTTGTTGTTGTAGTAATAGTTGTTGCTGCTGCTGCTCCTTCTTACTCTTGTTGATGGTGGTAGATTGTGACTGCGGCGAAGATCATCATGATCATCATGATCATAATTATCATTGTAGTAGTAGTCGTAGTCGTCGTTGTTACTACTATCGTCATCGTAGTCATCAGCCTCGTTATTGAATCGCCGCCGCCGCTGCTTTCTTCGTTCGTCAAAATCATCATACGGCCGCTGCTGCTGGACACGAGCAACAATGCCACTACTACCACAGTCGAGCAGTAACCCACGTTTGAATCCCTCGACGAACCCATTATCATGGTCATCGCCTCCCCTCCTCCTGCCCCTTTGCCGCCGTCGTTCCTCTTCTTCCCCACCTCCATGCCGCCGCTGCCGATTTTGGCGATCATTGTAGTTATCGGAGTATCCGCCATCGTTGTTGTTGTTGGTCTTCCCGCCGAGAGGTTGGCCGAGAAGGAGAAGGGCGGCCCTGTCCTTCACGTCGTTGAAGAAATCATCGAGCGATGATGACGGGTTGGTCCCGCCGTAGTTGTCGTTTTTCATCGCATCGAGCCTCCCGGGCTCGATGTCGTCGCGGCCGCTAAAATAACCGTGGCGGGCGCCGAGCGATGTCGGCATCATTCGCGGCGGCGACGGAGGGAGCAACGCGGAGCAGCCGCGCGGGAACGGCGTCGGCGTCGTCATCATCATCGTCAAGACGACGCAACCGCCGCCGAGACGACCGACGACCGAGAACGACGATGCCATCACCGTTATCAGGCGGGAGGCCGTCGACTTCTCGCCAAACTTCTCGCTAAAAAGTAGCGATACTTTTGTACGTAAGTAGGGTATTCAGAGGACGAACGAAAATGACCGTTTTCGCAACGATTGAATTGGTTATTGCTGCCAAGCGCGGGCGCCAGGCGCCATGTGTGTGTGTGGAATATTCGTTGGTAATCCGTATCTTCTTTGCCCCGAGACCAACGACTACTGTACACCCCGAGACCAACGACTGCTGTACACCCCGACGCGACTTGAATAAAATATGAAATCTACACTTTCTTCATTCGAATAAATAATGCATGATATTATCATCTATTGTCTCTGTGCTGGCGCGGTAGAATAGTGACGACGACGCTACTATAGTTGCAATAAAAGACACACCGCACACTCTTCGATTTTGCCATTTTCAACGAGAGAGACCATTTTAGTGCAAGTAAATGATCATAATAATAATTTAAAGACGGTAATATTATGAGGACTCGATCGCGGGATGAAGGAGAAGGCAACCGCGGTATTGACGTCGACGTTACGTGCGATGACGAAGCCGCGTCGACCGTTGCGGCTGCGACTGCCGCGGTCGACTACGATGACGCCGCCGCCCTCGTCGACGGTGCGGGCGGCGGACGAATGAATGCCGCTGCCGCCGCCCGAGGAGGAGGAGGGCGGAAGCAAGGAGCCCATGTGGCGAAGAAGACGACCTCCTCCGAATTTGCTGCTGCCGAGCAGCACGCGGCAGAAGACAAGTTAGCGACGAGGGACGACAATGACGACGACGATGACGAGTTTGTCGAGGAGGGAAACGACGAAGAACAACACGAAACGGCCGATGCCGCAACAGCAACAACACGTGGCGGCGTCGCGACCGCTGGACCAGTCGTACGTAGGATTACTCGCACAACAACTGCCTCTGCTAATAGCGCTGCTGCTACTACCGTGACGAAGAGGAGTGACGACGAAGTGCAAGATGACGATGACAACAACAACAATGGGGAGGAAGAGGGAGAGAAGATTGCCAGCGATATGGAAGACGACCACGATGATGATGTTGCTGTTACTGTTGGGGGAGGAGAAGATTCAGATGAAAGCGCAAATGATGATGATGATGATCATCATCATCATGACAAAGAAGGATTGACCAGTAATGATCATCCTACGAGGTCAAACAATGACGCAATAATCGTAGAAGGAGGGGAAGAAGGAGAAGGAGTACAATCCCCCGCCATGACAACTCCATATCAAACATCATCAGGAGCAGAAATGCAGCAGCAACAGATGAATATTCCATATCCTGGTGAGTATTTACTGTAAACACTGGGGGAGTAGTCATCAAATCTGCATGAACGCAATCCCCAAACAACTCACTTTGTTCCTCTTCGTCATTATACAACTTATACAGGTTATCCACCCCATCATCATCATCATCATCAAGGCTATCATCCCTACCATCCTCACAAACATCCACCACCACAATATCCCTCTTCTGCAGCCGCTGCTGCGGCCGCGGCTGCAGCTGGATTTTGGCAACAGCCACCACCATCAAATAATACGTCGTCGTCATCATCAAGTAATGCTGCATCTTCTTCCTCCTCGTCATCATCAAAGCAGTCTAAACAACAGCCACCACCACCATATCAACTACCCTATCATCATCATCATCATCATCATGGTCATAATGCACCACCGCCACCACAATATCCACATGCCGCGCAGCATCATGCCGCATCAAATCCACATGATCCACATGCTCAAGCCCAATTTCGATTGGCATATAATAGTTATTATAAGGCATATCAAGCCTATCATTTACGTGAACAGAAGCAACAAGTGCAGCAGCAACACCATGCCGCCAATGCTGCTTCTCGAAAGCAGCAGGGATGGCCAGTGTCGTCGAACAAGGATACGAGTACTACAACAACCTCCGAAGAAGAAGTTCCGCCAGCAGAAGACAGCAACAACGAAGAGAGTGACAAGACTAATACTACTGGTATTATCTCATCCTCCTCGAATGACGTACCATCGAATGACAAGGCAAAGAAGTACGTTGCCGTTGCTAGTAACAACGATGAGAATGTAATCTTGAGTAAAGATGAGTCGGAGAGGAATAATTCTACAGAAGTAGTAGTATTAACGAAGGATTCTCCTTCTTCTTCCTCCGAGAAGGATGTCGTTGCAGTAGTAGTAGCAGAAGGAGAAGTGAAGGACGAATCTGATGATGAAAATTGTCCAAAGCTGGACCCAGCCATTAACCACCACCTCTATGCTGGACATTTACAGCATCAGACTCAGGCACAGTACAATGCGGCTGCAGCAGCCGCCGCCGCGGCAGCTCATTATCATCACTATGGATGGCATGCCGTACATGCTGCTGCCGCGAGTGGTAGGGGTGGGTATCCTCACCCGTATGCTCAGCAGCAGGGAAGCCATCAGCCACCGCCGGGATACCCTCCCTATCATCATCCATATTGGGCGGGGTATGGACATCCTGGCGGTCATCCTCCTGGTGGTCTTTCAGGTAGCAGTGGACAACAGCATCCTCATCACACTGCACCTCCTCCCATAACTTCAAGACAGCACCAACGCAGTAGTAGGCATAAAAAGGGCGATTCATCAACAAGTACTATTGATCTATCGTCGACCACAACTGGCGATTCATCTACTATCATCACCTCCAAGAGTAATAACAGCAATAGTACCGGTGGTGGTGGTGGTAAGAAGAAACGTCATCGAGATGAATCATCAATGACATTATTGAACAACAACAACAACAACAATTGTGGATCAACGACCTCATCGACACGATCGACGGATGCTGAGTCACGCGATGAACGTAATAATCTATCAACGTCTACGTCTCATCAATTCTCACGTGATGCAGAAGATGATTATGATGATGATGAGGAGTACAGTGCATCATTTATTGGTGATGAGCATAGTACGGCAGATGATACCGAAGCAGGTATGAGTTTGGGTGGGTTAAGTTTTGGTAGTTTGGGTGAGTTAGTTGTTTTTTGAAGAGTTGGGATTTATATATATATGTATACACCTCACTTTGATTTGCTTCTCTAAACCTTCCTATCACTCTATAATTCGCTCAATTCCACACACACGCACACACACAAGGTCGAATACCTCATGTCGCAGATTTATCATCTCCTGGTGGTAAACGTCGCAAGGGTCCATCAAGAAGGTCAGATCGTCGGAGTCAATCGATCCATCGTGCCATGAGTCACAGTCTTCACGGTGACGATGAGGAGGAGAACCTCAAGCTACTTGGCCTGTCATCGACGTTGTCAGATGGGAAGTCGATACTTAATAATCTAAGTATCAATTCAAGCTACTCGGCCGAGTTTGCTGATCTATGTCGACCCAGTCCCACGAATGCTGGTTTTACTAGGGGTCAACAGCAACAACCCAAAGTCATGAACTCGAAACCAACTTCGAATGATGATAAGGCTACGAATGATAGAACACCCAAGAAGCGTAATACAGTTGGTAAATGGAGGTATGCAGGATCGGCGTTTCGTATTGATACCAATGCTGCATCTGGAGGCGATGGTGGGGCAAGGTCGTTGTCCAACGCAAGCAACATTCCAAGGATGACCAATTCGTTGCAGCAGGATGACAGTCCAACGATGTTTGACCTTATTGGTGGTGCTGAAACTCCCACGACTGGTATGCTAATGCACAGTCTTATTGACACGGGTGGCCTGTCCGATGACATTCGCAGTCTTAACGGTCATTTGCGTGGTCAAAGCTTCACTCCACTCCCAATGATGACAATGGTAGGAGATCATCGTGGTGAGCGTGGTAGTGGTGGCGTAAGTAGTAGTGGTGGTGGTACGAACGGTGGTATTAGTGGACATCACGACCCTTCTAGCGGACACAGTCTCTTGGGAAGTGTGGGTGGTGGGCATGGTACATCACCTCAATTGAGTTGGGATATACGGTCTGATGGTGAAAGTCCACTCGGGGGACTTAACACACCTCGTTTCCGACTTGACAGTACAAAGAGTGGTCGGAGCTACGGCACGTCCGGTGGGAGTGAACCATTAGGTTCACCGAAGGGCTTTTGGAAGGATAGTCATCTCCCCGATAGTAATAGAAAGGATGGCATGGGTCAGGGTGAGGTCAAGAGTATCCTATCATTGCTATCACCAACCATGAGAGAGATGAATGATGATATGAGTCATAGTGGGACTGGTGGACTTGATGGAGAAGACGCAGATGCAGCAGCTCGATCAACGTCACCGTTGCCACTGTATTACGATGATCGACCAGGACAAGAGAACAAGAACGACAGTAGTAGTGTAAATACTCCACTGCGGATCAGACCTCCTGTCATCCCGAATGGTGTCCAGTCATCATCATCGCCGTACCCTCCAGGCGGGGTTCCACCACCAGGTGGTCATCCACGTCCAGTGCATATGCACGGCTCGCCATGGGGCGATTATTGTGGTGGCAGGCCTCACAATGGAGGATTTGCGCCGCCTGGTAGTCAACTCCCACCCCATGCCCATCATCCTCATCACCCTCCTCACGGTGGTGCAGCGTCACCTTATCCTGGTGCAGATGGTCATCCAGCATATCATCATCATCATCATCCACCACAGGGCATGTATCATCATCCAGGGTACAATCCAAATGATCGGGTACGAAACTTACGAGGCAATGGTCCGCCACGACATCAGCTCCCACCGCAGCATCATCTACCACCTCCTTCCTACCATCATTTCTCACCATTGACGAATGTCATGCCTGGTGGTGGACGTGTAGGCGGACGATATGGTGGATACCTCCTACCGGCACATTTGGATATGGCAGGTTCGGGTGGTGGGTCGTCAAGTAAACGTAAATGTATACCCATCAAGCCACCGATACCAAGTAAATTCCAGGGTGATATTGAAATATACAAGGATGCACCCATACCCGAGTTTAACAATTTAGTAAACTTTCCGGGACATATGAGTAATAAACCATGTCCAAACATTCCCGATGGCATGCGATGTTGTGTAATGTGTGGACAGGCATGTCCTTGTTCCATGGGTGGGAAAACGACAAAGAAGATTAATAATTCGTACAACGTGCTTCCTGGTGGGAGTAGTAGTAGCAATATTTATAGTGGTCCAATCGAGGCTGGTCGATCTTCGTCAATGTCGAATTCGACTATAGAGGATTTACGTGTTCCTGTTGTTACTTCAGGATCGTCAGCGTCGTTGTCAAGTAGTGGAGGAGGCAACAATGGAACCGCCACTGTGGTTCCACTAGGTGATAGTACTGTCGGGAACAACAACAAGGGCGTTGGATCATCATCGTCATCATCTACGTCTGCTAATGTTCAGCCTCCGCCGCCACCACCACCTCATCAGTACCATCCTCCTCCTCATCTCCATCATCACGTCCCATCCAACATGACCGGCACTGGTGCTGGTGGGTATGCTAACATCCCCACCCAGAACAAGGGTCTGTGTACCATATGTGACGTGAATGTATGGATCGTGGCATCGTCTGGACTCGAAATTAAATGGTGTAAGGGGTGTAAGAACTTTCGTCCATGGGCAGCCTTTGGCGATAAGGGACTGGCAACCAAGTGCGTTCGGTGTCGTGAACGACAGCGAGAGAAGTATGCCTTACAAAAAGAGGAGAAGGATAAGAAGAAGTCGTCGTCGTCACTCCATCATCATCATCATCATCCACACCATCCTCATCATAATTCACACCATCACTATCCGAATCAGCAGCAGGTTAGAAAGGCTGCTAGTTCAGGTGACATGAGCTGTGATGTTACATTGAGTAGCCCATGGATGCACTAAAAAAAGGTGGAGCTTTTTGTACAGAAGCTCAGAAGCTGAGCGAAAAAAAAAGCAGGCACCAACATTTGTTTTATATATATGTGTGTGTTATTTTGGTTCAACTCTCTCTTTCAACCCTGCATATCATTTTGAAGTGAACAAAAGAATCACAACCCCATCATCATCTGTCTGTGAGAGAAGATGACGAAGGACAGGGAGATGATATATTTTCTCAGGCTAAACCAGTCTTTTTGCTTGCTGGTTTCGAGCATTACCTTACAGTTTCAACGAAATTTGTGTATGCTCATGATCCAAATATGTTGGACAAAAATGTTGTGTGAAAGAGAGACTTGATATAAATATCGAAATTAACGATTAAAAATATATTTCTTGTGGATTGATTGGATTAATGCAAGGGATTAGTGGATTGAAATATGCTTTCAGTGTTGTCTGCTCTTCAATTTCGTCCTTTACAATCCACATCTCCACCGAAAAACCATTTTGTTTTCGGATATGACTTGCCAATCCGCAACCTGCTACAACATATCCTCAAAACCCTTGATCCCCAGATGATGTCAGTGGTCGCGTTTTCACTCTTTAGTGTTTATTTGTTTTTTTGGGCCATGCGTGATGAACTATCCCCTTCTTGTATTTATCTGGTCTGGTACATCCCACAAAGCTGCATCGCTTCACGTCTGATTCTCCATACCTGTTGACACAGAGCCTTCCTTCTTTCCCCCCGAGCCACGATATTGGGTAATGCGCTCCCGAGAAGAATAATGCAATAATGCGCAAAAACTCTCGGGCATACTTCCTCTTTGGCTAACATGAACATGAACGGCGTTTGCTTGTTTGTAATCACACGCTATTTTCCTTCAATCATGTGCTTTTGTACGACGTGCAGCGCTCGATCAATATACTAACGCTGTCCGTCTACCAATATTATTTCAATTGACAATTGACGCCTTATTAAACCGCAACAACCGCAGACAAGAGAAGAAAGTACGAGAGGTTCTCTAGAGAGAGGTGATGAGAATGAGCGCATGGAAGGGTTGATCCACATAACTACTACATAAATATTTCATTAAAGCATCTGCGTCCACGAGAGAAAGCTCTCAACTTTCGATACCAATTCCTTAGAACAGTACATTTCAAATCACTTCAAAAATGTGGCCGTTATTTGAAAAACACCACAAATGGAGAAGAGGCATTGAGCGCCGAGGGGAAAACAACATAGCGCGAGGTTGATTTTGAACGCTAGGCAGATGATTTTGAAATCGCCTGCATGGCCCATCCTCGGCTGAAACTTTTTGTAGCCTCATAAAATCATCTCTTCCTCCTCCTATCGTATTGATCCATCCAGCACTCATCGTCACCATTTTATATAAAGATGAAATCGTCATTCCTTCTACCATTGGGCATCGGCACGCTGTTGGGCGGCGTCTCCGGTCAGGGGGGGAGCCGCGGCACCGACAAGACGCTCGCGCCGACGCCCGGCGTCACGCGTCCGGACTCGTTGCCGCCCGTCACGCCCTTTCCCACGGAACCCTCGACGGTGCGTGTTACCGGCGAGGTCACGCCCTTTCCCTCGACGGTACGTGTTTGTTACCGGCGATGTCGTGTCGTGCCATGGGAGTATTTTCTCCCGCGCGCATGTGCGAGGACGACATGACGATGATTGACGAGGGATGTGTATGACTCCGCGATGGATTGAACGATCGCTTCGTCCTTCCTCGTGATGTATATTATTCGAATGAAATCGCCGTATTGTGTGTTATCCTAACACCCCTCCACCCTTATTAAAACTCTCCGCCCGCGCACTTACACAATCGCCCACCACGATGAACAACAACAACAACAGGGGGAGGTGCCCAAGCCAACTCCGCCGGCGCCCACGCCCTCCTACACGCCGCTCATGTCCATGGATTACGGCGTCATCGATCACTATGGCGGCGACGATGATGACGGATACGGCGGTGGCGGACACCACCACGGAAGCAAGGGGGGGAAGGGATCCGAGGGTTCCGACGCCGGCAAGGGCGGCAAGCATTCCAAGACGCATCATCATCATCATTCCAAGGGTTCCAAGGGTGGTGGCGGTGGACATTACGATAACGACGATGAAAACGATGGTGGCGGCCACGGCGGCGGTTATGGAGAGGTCGTCGACGAGACCCACGGCGACGGCGGCCACGACGATGATGGTCATTCGTACTACTCCAAGGGTTCGAAGAATGATGGCGGTGATGATGGACATTATGAA
>Ga0247831_1008721_pt1 | contig 10530 bp, 7 predicted proteins | sample LaCruzMarch2015__9_FD_192406 | JGI IMG/M metagenome (GOLD analysis project Ga0247831, IMG submission 192406) | Freshwater microbial communities from meromictic Lake La Cruz, Castile-La Mancha, Spain - LaCruzMarch2015_1m | ecosystem: Environmental > Aquatic > Freshwater > Lake | place: Spain...
CGACAGTCCACAGTCTTGAATTGTATCAACTCATGGTTGCTAATTATCCCGACAATTTGATTGTCAAAGACTCTTGGGGGGCAGTACCACTGCTGTATGCTCTATGGGGGGATGCACCAAGCGAGATTCTTCAGTACCTTGTGAATAGTTATCAATCTATCTACCCGGATCACGAATTTGAGTGGAACTCTATGGTGATCGCATTAGGTCGTGCTAATGCATCATTAGCCGTGATACAGAACCTGCTGGACGTACAACAAACTTTGTCTCCTGGATACACCATTATGTGGGACTATGTTCTTCATGTGTTGGCAAGAGCAACATCTTCGACGGAACCTCATACGTCTTCTGCAACGTTTTGCTTTCTCACCAGATGCAGCATTGCCACGCGTGTCAATGCAATTGGTGTGAAACATTTTCGAGACGCCATGGATGATTATTGGTGGGGTGACAACGTTGATTTTAACAGAGAAGCTTGGTATAATGAGACTATCACAAAACTTGAGTATTATGAATATGAATATTTGACGTTGAAGGAATCAACATCATTGCTTGAACTGGCTCTTTGGAAAGCAAGGATTGATGATGCTAGCGTGGACCACGGCAAGGTGATGAGGGCAGGCAATAAGAAAATGAAGATGGATCTATCAGATTTCAGACTGCAGTGCAGAGTCAGTTGTGGAGCAGATCATGTACTTGAAAATGTGTTTCCGTATCTTCTGCCTCCCGATTATGTGCATTCCAATGTCAATGAGGATGACGATGACGATGATGATGCCTATTCTCAAGCTCAAGATTGGTCTGTCGACGAGGATGGCAATGATGACTATTCTCAAGCTCAAGATTGGTGACGATGACAATAATCATAACTGCAACCAACATCATACTGTTCTCTACTAAAATCAAAAATTTAATGCCATTCATGTACATCATAACAACTGCCTAATGTAAGAAAAACAATCAAAGTCGACTCCTCACTGGTGACTTGTCAACTGTAGCAGCTCTAGCAGATTCAATAACATCTCTACCCACAAATCGTTGTATTGAACATAACTTAGCCGCATCCAATTCCTCGGGCCGAAAGTCACGATATCCCAATAATGCCGGTGCCATACCTGCTATTGCCGATAAGGATGCCTGTCCCCATGCGTTACACCCTACCATATAACACACAGCACTACTATTACGTGTCATTCCCACTAATGGTAAAAAGTCGGCAGTTTCGGAATATATACCATATGATTCTGGATATGGCGCGGTACTATCAAGGTAGGGATACTTGTTATGTCCCCATGATGCCAAATTAGTATTACGTTCTTTTGCACGTGGACATTTTAAACCACTATAATGATCTTCGCCACTAATACGTACAAAGTTATTTTCGACACACCAATCATGACTAAACCCAAAGGTATAAAAGTTTGATGAATCTGGTGCTGTCATCCCTTCTCCTCGTCCTCCTCTTCCGGCAGTATGACCGTGTGACGAAGAAGGAGGATGAGGCAAACCAACAAGGTAACTATATCGTGGTGTTAGTAAGCCAGATAAATTTTCATCTACATGCATCCCACCAGTAGCAACTATGGCATATTTGGCATGTATTATCCGTCCATTGGCAAGTTGAACCTCGGCATATGATGCTCCAGTATTACTATTATTGCTGGATGAAATTGTTTTGACACTAATCATAGGTGCACAATTCTCGACTACTGTTACAGTACCTTTTGCTACTATAGCATCAAGTAATGCACGCGCATATGCAGTCGAATTAATCCTCGCCTCATCTGGGAACCATATCCCAGCTTTGAAATTAGCAGCTTGTCCATGTGCGGCATTGACCTTGTCTTCATTCCACCATTCACAAGTAACAATATTTAATCGACATAAATGTTGATATTCGTTATATAATCGATGTACATCCTGTGATTCACATACCATTAGACTGCCCAGACGTTTGACCTGTTGTGTTGGGTTTGGTAATACTCTTGTGGCTATATCAACTTCCATTTCTAATCCACGTTTGGCCATATTCATGTAGGAGGCCACACCGTCCCAACCATGATGTTTGGCAAATTCTTCCAGTTCGAGGTAAGGTGGAAGTGTAACAATCATTTTAATCGTTGCTGGTCCAGCAGGCCCACCGTCAAATACGGCCGAGCCGGATTTTTGTGGCATGTAGCGTGTTTCCCTTTCAGTCATCGCCGTGCGGGTGGATGGGGTGTTATTCTCCAGGGGGACGGCACCGGAAGTTGACAGGCCCTTCCCCGGCGTGCCCATATCCAGTACGAGTATGTTTCGCACTCCATGCTGAGCTAGATGGTAGGCTGCCGCGGCACCCGTTGTTCCTGCGCCGACTATTATAACCTCGTACATTGCTTCTGGTTCAAGCTGGTGTTGTTCGGTGTTGAGCAGGTTGTTATCGTTGTTATTGTTGATGTTGGGCATATTCCTCCTCGTGCTAGTAGCTGTCGTCCTCCTCTTACTGCTACCTCCGTCGTTGTCATTGGTGTAGTAATTTGTGCGTGTCATCGTCGAGGTGCGGACTACTTCGTACATCTTATCAAATAACCGTTTGGCTGACGTCTTTGTGGAACGGCTACCGACCTCTACCGACGGAGGCGGGACTCTTCCTGCCTGGACGAAAATCTGGATAAAGTGGGGTGGTCCCTCCGTGCAAGATGGCCGACGACAATGCCACCGGAGTATTTGTCTACACGGGGGTGGGCGAAGGAGCTGTTGTTCCACAAGATGTTGTTCGTGTCCGGATCGATCAAACCGTGCTGGCTATACCAATCGAAGCATTCATGTCCAAATATAAATTACAAGAGGTTCAGCTCCATGACGGATTGTATGGCATTGGTAAACAGGCATTCTTCGCTTGCAAAGCATTGAGGAAAGTACAACTATCTGATGGAGTCGAGAGAATTGGGGGATTTGCATTCTTCGGTTGCAACTTCACCAAATTCAGATGCCCGCCACTCGTTACAACAATCCCTTGGGGATTGCTCGCCGATTGTAAAGGAATGTTTTCGTTGGAGATGCCAGAAAACACAATTCGGTTGGAACACGCAGCGTGTTGCCATTGTAATTCCTTGCGAAATGTTGCCATCGCGATGAACACTGTGGTTGGGGAGAATTCTTTCAATAACTGCACGGACCTTTTACACATTTTAGGTACAGAAGAGGCAATTGTCAATGCCTCACGACATCGATTTAATGAGCTTCCATTTCACAGGAAGATGTACTACATATCTTACTTTGACCAAACGACTGCGGAGGAAATCCGCAATGTAATCACCATTGGCGAGAATGATGAAATTGATTTAACTGGCTTTGAGCAGGACTGTGTGGGCATGACTCCACTTCATATTTTGGCTTGCTCAACTGTCCAGCGTCTTGAATTGTATCAACTCATGATTGCTAATTATCCCGACAATTTGATTGTCAAAGATATGTGGGGGGCAGTACCACTGCTGTATGCTCTATGGGGGGATGCACCAAGCGAGATTCTTCAGTACCTTGTGAATAGTTATCAATCTATCTACCCGGATCACGAATTTGAGTGGAACTCTATGGTGATCACATTAGGTCGAGCTAATGCATCATTAGCCGTGATACAGAACCTGCTCAACGTTCGGCAAATGTTTTTACCTGGATACATTATTGATTGGGACTATGTTCTTCGTGTGTTGGCAAGAGCAACATCATCGACGGAACCTCATGCGTGTTCTGCAACGTTTTGCTTTCTCACCAGATGCAGCATTGCAACGCGTGTCAATGCAATTGGCGTCAAACATTTTCGAGACGCCATGGCAGATGATTGGATGGGTGACGATGAAGATGATTTTGATAGAGAGGAGTGGCATAATGAAACTCTCACAAAACTTGAGTATTATGAATCTGAATATTTGAGATTGAAGGAATCAACATCATTGTTGGAGCTTGGGCTGTGGAAGATGAAGCTAGATTATAGCAAGGGTGGCATAAAAATGGGTGGAGGTAATAAGAAGATAAAGATGGATCAATCAGAATTTAGACTACAGTGTCGCATCAGTTGTGGTGCCGATCATGTGATTGAAAACGTTTTGCCGTATCTTCTCCCTCCTGATTTTGTGCGTTCCTATGTCGACGTCAGCGACGATGACAATGATGATGATGACAATGACGATGACTATGTTGACGATGACAATGACTATGATGTTGACAATGATGTTGACGATGACGATATTGAAGATTCTGATGGCGAAGTGGAGGATGGTAGTGTAGATGATAATAACGAGGAAGAGGAGCTCCGGCTGAGATAAAATAGTTATGATTGATTTGATATGAAGCATTTTTTTAGTGTGAATGAATGTTGTTCTTCAAATAAACATATGTAATTCATGGTATTATCTTTATCTGTCAACTCAAAAAACTAAAATGAAATGCCACGGCGAGGTCTCGTCTTTTCAAACAGTGTTCTATAGAAAAACTAAGTATGGCCGGAGACAATGACATATTGGAGTGGAGCACCCATCAACAGAAATGTCAAACAAAGAGATTATTCAACATTATATTTCGACTTCAATTTGCCAATGAGCCACTTGAGCTCCTTCGTTGCACCCCTCGGAAAGATCTCCATACTCTGAACGGCACTCATCCCCGGCTTGTCCTTGAAATGCATGGACATCATCCTTCCGTAGGTACTATGACCATGAAAGAAACTCAGAGAGCGGGAGAAGGGTGCGTCTAATGGCTCAAAGAATGGGGCCACGAGATCCCTACCTCCAAACTTGACAAGTCCTGTAATGGCCCGTTTCAACTCCCCCGTTGCGCAATAACTGGGACTTCCGCACCCTTCCTCTTCTTTTTCACAGAAGACCCAGTATAGGTATAGATCGACGTAGTCACCCAACAGTGTCCTTGGAAGGAATGCGCGTGGAACCCCAGCATATCCGAGACTTTCAACTCTCATTACGTATGGATCTTCGAGGAGAATGCGAAACTCTTCGGGTGTGCTTGGGACTGGCATATCACAATCCCCTACTCGGATCGCTGCCACGCCGCTCTGATTGTTGGACATCCTCTTGCGACGATTAAAAATGTATGTTCTTTCACGCTGAGATTGATATACACGGGGCAGATTCAGATGAAAGAACACCTCGAGATTAATGAAAGGTATGTTGAAGACAAAGAGTTGTTACAAGGGGCGAGAACTTCTCCTCACTGCAAAAGAGAACGACGCCGCCGCGACAATCATGAAATAGGACGGCTTACCTCGGCCAGGAACAGAAAAAATGACGAGCCATTTCATTTTCATTTGGGAGACCACGGCGGGTCCCTCCCGCCCATCCGTGCTGAACGACCCATAATGGGTTCATAGTCGACGATGTCTATCCAACTAGAAACAACATTCGGTGACATTGTCATTGATCTTGATATATCCGGTTCCCCTGCATTATGTAAGAACATACTCAAGCTATGTAAGGCACGGTATTATACCAATACACTAATATATAACATTGTCCCTGGAAAGTATTGTCAATTGGGTGATCCGCGCGGGGATGGCTCGGGCGGGTGTTCCATCTTTGGTCTACTCGATGCGACTACTACTCAAACATCTGGTAGTGCACCTATCGATGTAACGAAAAGTCGACGACGATTCTTACGCAGTACCGGTCGATTATTGTCCAAGTCTGAATTAGGACGACGAGGCACAGTTGTGGCTATGGAAATGGGCAACATACAAGATACGATTGGGTCGCAATTTTTAATTACCTTGGGGAATTCGGGTGATAATGGTCTACTGGGGGTAGACTCAGTCGACAATGATAACAGTGTACATGATAGTGATGCTACTGCTACAACAAAGTATCTCTCACTGGGTACAGTCGCTGAGGATCAAAATGGGGTATTGGCAAAGCTTGATCGGAGTTACTGCGATGATGATGGGCGGCCATATGCCGATGTACGTATTGTGCGTGCATTGGTGATATCTGACCCGTACGATGATCCAGATGGGATGGACGACTTGCTCGTGACCAGAGGTGTGTCAATGGATGATGTACCAAGACATTTATTAAACTACAAATCAACCAATAATGCTGACGAAGAGGATATGCTTGTGGAAGGTTGGCCATTGGCACTATATTCACCAACGTATGATCGTCCACCAGAAGAAATTGTACCTATTCGAATAGCAGCGGATGATACAACACTCTTTGCTAATGCCGGTTGGGATGATGATAATGTCAACAATGACGACGAAGAAGAAGAAGATGAAGTTGCCAAAGCAGCACGTTTTGACTTACAAAACAAACAAGAGGAGGAATGGCGTAAACGACAAGATACAAGTCGAGCAGTTGTACTAGAAATGTTAGGTGATCGTCCCACTGCCAATGTTGAGGCACCAGATAATGTACTATTTGTATGCAAATTAAATCCATACACTACTGATGAGGACTTGGAATTAATATTTGCAAGATTTGATTCATCTGCCAATGCTGAGATTGTACGTGATCCAGACACGGGTGTAAGTTTACAATATGCATTCGTAGAGTTTACTAGTAGTGAGGCATGTAATGAGGCATACTTGAAGATGAATAATGCATTAGTTGATGACCGGAGGATAAAGGTTGATTTCTCTCAATCAGTTGCCAAGGTATGGGATCGATATAATAAGAGATATAGGAAGGGTGATCGGTCTGGTGGGATTGACAGAGGATATGTCGATGGTTTTGGAAGAGGAAATGGTAGAGGAAGAGAAGGACGGGGAGGTGAACGTGGTGATGGACGAGGATATCTTGGTCGAGGACGTGGATATGTTGGCGGTGGGAATAGTAGTGCCAGTCGTAATTCAAATTCGTTACGGGATGTTGGACCGTCTTCGCAGGCTCATCATCACCGTCCCAATCAGCACAAGGTCGATCGTAGTCCTCCAGGTATCGATCGTAATGAGCGAAGAATGGAGGCTGTTGACAACTTTGGCAGGATGACGCGGCCTATGACGAATGAGACACGACGTGATCGTCATCATTCGTCAAGTCGTCATGACAGAAATAACAGCCGTAATCGCCACTCACGGGACGACAGTCGAAGTCGGAGTTCCAGTCGAGATACAGTCGAGGAAAAGAGGCGACGACAACATAGTGAGAGCGCCAACAGACGTCGTGATCGTAAGACTAGGTCTCGAAGTGGAAGTCGATCATCATCGTCGGACAGCGGTAGTCATCGTAAGAAACAGAAGAAACATCATAAACACCACAGTCGTAGTCATGAACGAGAGAAGAAACGACATCGAAAACGACATCACCATCATCGTCGTCGGGATGATGATTACTCTGTCGACGACGAAGATGAAAGGCAACGCAAAACAAAACACCATCGCAGTTAAAGATGATGAGGACAAATCCATCCGTTATTTAGGAGTTAACACTACTTTTTAATGCACAAGAAATTTAACAAATCGATCACGACCAAAACAATCCTTACGTCTATCACAATATTCAACACCATGTCGAATTGATTCCATTGATCCAGGTGATAACCATTCTTCCAATATGTTAGGGTGAGTATCATCCACTTCCATCCAACAATATCTCGGAGTACGTTGTTTGCTGTGTTTGTTTGTATCTACTACTAATACTGCATTATTATCATCAATCACTGTTGTTGGAGTTGTCCATTCCGGTAATCGATGTATTATATCTCGAACAACGTCTAATCCATCATTACCACCACATAATGCATCATAGCTTTCATAGTTGGTTACATCTTTTGTTAGTGATGTCATATCTTTCTTGGGAATATATGGTGGATTTGAAACTATAATATCAAAATCCATTTCCCATAACTGCGTTCCAAATGATGATGATGATATACTAGTTTTCTCTTTCGTTTTGTTGTTTGTAAAATCTTTTGCGGGGCATAAAATAGCACTGTACAAACAACCGACACCATCCTCTAACTCCTCCTCCTCCTTTGCTCTTCTCATGGATGAAAGGAAGTAATTGGCATTCTCATTCGACAGCTGTATCGCTTCTGATGAAATATCTATTGCAACAACTTGTACATGCTGCGGATATGCATATGCAATTGCTATCCCAATAGCACCTGTACCACAACCAACATCTAATACACGTATCTTCCTTCTTCTTCTTCTTCTACTGTCATGTTGTTGCTGTTGCTGCTGTTGTTCTATTTCCTCATGACCAACAATATTCATATCATGCATTAATAATTGACCAATATCATCTAACACTAATTCTACCAATTCTTCCGTTTCCGGACGTGGACATAGCATGGGCGTACGTACCTTTAGTCCAATCAGATTATGAAAATCCCATTTTCCTATTATATATTGTATTGGCTCGTGTCGTAAACGACGTTGTATGTAGGATAGATAATCGTTTAGTTGATTAGTTGTCAGTGTTTGAGTTGCCAAATTATGAGTGTCTGATGATGCTGATGATGATGATGATGATAATTGGGGTGTGGGTAACAATAGTACCTCACGGAGTTGACAAAATCCATCCTCCCAACATAAATTTAATGCACATGAGAGTAAATGTAGAACGCTTTCAGTGGGTTCATGTATAATAATATTACTGTCGTTGCTGCTTTCGGAAAATATTCGTAATGATGTATGCAATACCTCCTGGATTGTAGTATTATTGGGATGTAATTGTTTTGATAATACGTCCATTATTGTCTTCATTGTTGTGGTTGTTGCTGCTGTATCGTCATTATCAATGCCATCGTCATTGTCGTGAAGTGTGAGCGAATTGACTAGCAACGACCCATGATGTCGTTGTGAGGGGCTGGCAACATTAGCAGTTGCAGTAGATGATGGAGGTAGAATACACGGATGGCGCAACAACATGGATGACGACGACGGTCTACTGCAATTTACATTAGATGCAAATAATGATGATGAGAGCATTGTCCGTGTTTGTGTTGTTGTTGTTGTTCGACGATTAATCACACCACGCCTCAGAACTACTGAAATAAACACCATGCTACTAATTCTCATCGCTGTCGAGGACAACAGTGCCACGGCACCAACAGCAACAACTATATAACGCGTACGTGACGATGATGCATCCACAACCCAAAATCAATGTGCCTTGAAATATGGCGGGACGCGACGTCGACTCATTATTTTGTCGTGTATGATCATCAATAGCAGTTCTTCTATATAATGAGCTCTCGGGTATTTATTAGGAGAGCTCCGTCATCATCATCATCAACATCGTCATCTCGATTATCATCATTCTACTCAACATCGTCAGCGTCGCTGTCGTCATCATCGACAAACGCCAGCGCCAAATTCACCCCAACGAATACCACCACTCGACCACCGACGTCGCATCGTCCAATCTTCGTCGCCGCCACGAAGCAACATGTGGGCAAGACCACCACCTCGCTGGCATTAATGAGCGGATTACAAAAGCGCTTCGATAAAGTGGGGTTCATCAAACCGGTCGGTCAGCAGCACGTGACGGTATATTCCAAATCGCTCAATTCCGACATACGCGTCGATAAGGATATATGTCTATTGAAGGAACAATTCGCATTGGATCACATCGATTATCAACACATGAGTCCGGTCATCATCCCCCGGGGGTATACTAAAAAGTACATCGATGGCGAAATAACCTACCAAGAACAGATGGATACGATACGATATTCCTTCGATCAAGTGTCGAATGCTAGCGATATAGTACTATGCGAAGGCACCGGACATTGTGCCGTGGGGAGCGTCGTTAATATCAATAATGCACAAGTGGCAAGTATGCTAAATGCGAGCATGATCCTGATTGCCAATGGCGGACTAGGGTCGGCATTCGACGAATTGGAATTGAACAAGTGTTTATGCGACAGGTATAACGTCCCCATATTGGGCGTGATTATTAATAAGGTCCGCGGCGACAAGTATGATCAAACGAGGCATTACATGGCCAAGGCATTCGAGAGTGCATGGGGCGTACCATTACTGGGGTGTATCCCCGATAGACCATTCTTGGGTTGTCCGGCATTGGCGGACTTGGAACGCCTGTTCGATACGACATTGGTCTGCGGCGCCGTACATCGATTCCGACATTACAGCGTCAGGGATACCAACTTGATTACCACGAGCCTGACGCGATTTATGGAAAATATACGTTCGAAAATACCCCGCACGTTGTATATATGTCACGTCACGCGTTCCGACATTATATTGGGATTCATGGCCGAATATCAACGTAGCAGACGCGAGGAGGAACGTCCGTTCGAGGCGGCATTATTAGTCTGCGGTCGCAAGGATAAGTATCAAATGGCAGACGAGGTACGCGATATGTTCGAGGGGTTGGAAGAGGCGCCGGTGATGCTCGTACCGTACAGCACGCACGAGGCCATGCATATGATACATGATTATACGCCCAAGTTGAATATTGATGATAAGAATCGAGTTAAGAAAGCGGTTGAGCATTATGAACCATATATCGATTTTGATCTGTTGCTACAAAGAGCATCATCATCATCATCATAGATCAGACAGGTGGGTTGTGT
>Ga0247831_1008724_pt1 | contig 10527 bp, 8 predicted proteins | sample LaCruzMarch2015__9_FD_192406 | JGI IMG/M metagenome (GOLD analysis project Ga0247831, IMG submission 192406) | Freshwater microbial communities from meromictic Lake La Cruz, Castile-La Mancha, Spain - LaCruzMarch2015_1m | ecosystem: Environmental > Aquatic > Freshwater > Lake | place: Spain...
AATGGCCCTATTATGCAAGTAATGATTCAACTAATTCTCCATACCTTCCTAATATTGGAGGGATAGTTCATTGCCATTATTTAAATCATAATGATTTAAATGGGATGATGATATCATACTCTATTAAACCAATGAGTAATTTTTTATCTAATTCTGGTTTTCTAGCTGGAACACTTATTAAGACAGATCAAGGAACCGTTCCAATTGATACAATTATTTCTAACTTTCATACAATAGATAATAAAAAAATAATAGAGATAATTAAAACTATTTCAATAGATGATTTTTTAGTTTGTTTTGAAAAAAATTGTTTAAGTAAAGGAATTCCTTCTAAAAAAATTATTTTAAATAGTAAACAAAAAATAATTTATGATGATAAAATAATAGAGGCTGATTCATTTATTGAAAAATTTGATAATATATATAAAATTAAATATAATGGTGAGATTTTATATAATTTATTAATGACTAAACTTGATAAAATAAAAATTAATAATTTAATATGTGAAACATTAAACCCAAATAATCATTTAACTAAAATACATAAATCATTTGAAAAATTAAATTTAAATTCATTGGATACTGAAAAAATTATTCAAGATTATAATTCAGTTATAATTAAAAAACTATCTCCTAATTTAGATAAATCCTTAAAATAAATTTTTAAATTTAATTTTAAAAATAATTATTCTATAGAAGAAGAAGAAAATATAATAGAATTACAATTCTACTTTATAATAGATAAATATATTTTTTACTTACAAAACGGAAGAAATGAAAATGAAGTAGAAGTTTTTAATGAATCTCTCATAATAATTAATTCTGAAGATACATCTATTAAACTATTAATAACAACTGTTATAGATTCCTGTTTTTCATTATCATCTATACTATCCTTAATTATAATGTCAATCACAAATTTTAATATAATAATACATTTATCTATAGATATTCCTTTTACAATATCTTTAATATTATGATTGTATAATATTTTATATAAGTCTGATAATAGCGAAATTATGGATGGAATATCGTTCATATCTATTTTTTGATCAGCTATAATAGATTTGAATGATTCTTGAATATTATCGAAGTAAGTTGAATTACTTGATAATATCATATTTAAAATAGATATAAGTTCTGGATCTAATTTTATTGAATATTTATCTTGGAAGGAGGATGCTGATAGAATTAATTTTATGTTTTCAGAAAAAGAGAGTATTGACTTTACTTCTATATTATTTACTTCAATTGATTTTACTTCTATATCATTTACTTCAATTGAATTTATTTCTATATCATTTACTTGAATTGAATTATTATCTCTCATATATTTTACATATATATAAAAATTTTCATAAAATACTTTAAATAAAAATATTAATAATAAAAAATTTTAGTTTACTATTAATATTTTTAATTATATTTTTAATTATATTTTTAATTATATTTTTAATTATATTTTTAATTATATTTTTAATTATATTTTTTTAAAATTTATAAAAAAATATTTATATAATAATAGTAATTTATAATATTTAATCTATACCTTTTTTTATCATATATATATAATTAGTTTGAATTCCGAAATATAATACAATGAAATAACAACCTGTTAGAGTGCGTTGGAATTCACTTTCAAAATTAGGTAAGAATATTAAAATTAAATAAAATGTTATTATAATTATTAATGTTTGTATTAAAATATAATAAAATATATTATTACTTAATATTTTATTATCCCAAAGTATTTTTATCATTTTATCAGTATAATTTCCAAGTATAATTGCTGGAATTATAAAAAAGAGGAATTTTATCGTAAATGAAAAAAAATTTTCTCGAGAATGAAATGTTCCAAAATTTGTTGCTTTTTTAAATATATTACTGACGTTCATAATATATATAGATAATATTATATTTTATTACTGAATATCTTTAATATTTTCAAAAACATAAATCTACAATAAATTTTATTAATATCTTTTATATATCTTTTTTATTTCTTTTAGCAATATATAATTGTTATTTTTAAATATTTTATAATTATTTAAACAATCCCTCTTTAGTTACAATAAGCATTGATTTTATATTTTTTAATTCAATTTCAGATATATTGCATTTTATATATTTAATAAAATCATAATTATTACTTATATTTTCTGTTTCTAATATAAATGATTTATTTATCTCTATATAATTATTATATTTATTATCAATCTCAATTTGATTATCAATAACTTCAACTAAGTTTAATAAAAGTTTAAATCTGTCTAAAATATAATAATTAATCATACATTCACGATATATATCTATGAAATTTATTAATATACCATAATTAGGTGGGTATGAACTAATTATTACAGTACTTACAAATTGATAATCTAATATTAATTCTTTAAGAATATGATAATATATTTTTTTTTCATAAGGATTATTATTTCTTAAATATATTAATAATATAAAAAGATTATACATATCATTTATTGATTTGGATTCATTAATCAAACTAATATATTTTTTAATATTATATTTTAATTCATCTCCTGATTTTTTTTTAATTATTCTTCTATAAAAATTAAATAATGACATATTATTCGGAATCATTATATTTTTAGAAGATTTTTTTATATTTTTAGAAGATTCTTTTATATTTTTTGAAGATTCTTTTATTTTTTTTGAAGATTCTTTTATTTTTTTTGAATTTAATTTTTTAGAATCTATTCTAGTTAATTTCATTATTTTGGAAATATAATTATATATATTTTATATTATTAATAATGCTATTATGATACTATTATGATACTATTATGATACTATTATGATACTATTATGATACTATAATAAAAAAATAATTGGTAATATAAAAGTTAATAAATCATTTTTTTTTGTAACTTATTTATAAAAAAAAATGATTTATTAAAGTTTATGACAGTTGAATTTCCTAAATTATTATATATATAATAAAATTTAAAATGTTAGAAGAAGAAATTAAATCTGAAAATACTCCTATAAAAAGAAGTTTATCAATACAATTGACTTATATTGATAAGTTAAATAATGATAAAATATTACCTATAAATGGTAATTTTTGGAATTATGTTGACGTATTGAGTAAAAAAATGAATATAAATAAATTACGAGGATTTTTTTATCAAACTATGATAATATCCGATAAATTTAAAATTAAAGAAGTAACAAATCCGTTTGATTATTTTAGAAGATGTCAATTTGTTGCAATTATACATGGAATGGCATTAATATCTGGATATTTTCCATATTTTAATAGTTCATCTGGATTAATTAAAATTGGACCTAGTAAAGATTTAAAAAAAAATTGCACTATTATAGATGATTCTACAGTGTTAGATAAAGATAGTAATGTTATCCGTGATTCTAATGGTGAATTATTAGAACCTCATAGAGGATTTAAATTATATAATAGTATGAATTCTTTACAACAACAAGATATACTATTTAAATTAGATTCTATGTTAAAAGAATTATCTAATATTTTATTTAAAATTAAAAAGAGCGAATATGAAAAATTTGATCCAATTGATGTTTTACAAAAAATTGCTAAACATTGTAATGATAATAAATATCAATCGGCTTTAAATTATCTTTCAATGGAAGTACATGATACACCATATCTTCTAACTCAAGATCAACGAAATAATCTTTTTGATGATTATGATAGTTTAAATAATTTATGGGAGTCGGGATTTATTACTGATAATCATGGCAAATTTAGAATATACATTATGTGTGTATATTTTTTAAATTCAATTGAAAAAAATAAAATGATTTCTAAATAGAATGATTTTTAATTAAATATTATAATAATTTTATAAAAATGTTTTTATGGTAATGTGTATATTTAATTTTTATAAATTTTTAATTTTTTATATTTTTATATGTATTTTATATTTTACTATTTTTTATTTATATTGATATATAATTAAAAAAAATGATTTTTAAATTATATTTAAATAATTAATTATTATTATTCATAAAAATAATATTAATGGAACATTATAATAAATATATAATAAATATATTTGAACTGTATGAAAACTTAAAAAAATCAAATAAACAAGAATTTAACAATAAAAAATTATATAAGATTTTTGAATATTACTCATGCATAAGATTATCAGAAGAATATAATAGATCATTTTATGAATATAATGATATTGATCCTAATTTTAAAGAAATAAATAAAATGTCTCGTAAAGATACAGGTATTGATTGTTCTGATTTATTAAATACCATTGTTCAATGTAAATTAAGAGGACAAAGTTTAACGTGGAAAGAATGTTCTACTTTTTTTGGTAGTCAAAATATTTATTGTAACGAATTACAAAAATCTATTATTAGATGGGAAAATTTAATTATTACAAGAAATACTGATTGTAAATTATCTGAAAATTTATTGATAAGAAAAGAATTATTTATTGATAGACCATATGTAAAAGAGGAACTAATTAATTTTTGTGAAAATTTAATTGTAAATCCTCCTAAATATCCAATTCTCAATGAAAATTTTTCATTGAGAGACTATCAAATAGAAGCAATTACTATGATTCAAGAAAATAAAAAGAATGTTATTATAAATTTACCAACAGGTACCGGTAAAAATTCAGTTATTATTTATTCAATGAAGACTGATTTAAAATATTTAATGCTAGTTCCAAGAATTATATTAATGGATCAATTAAAAAAAGAAATTATTAAACATAAACCAAAAATGAAAAGTAAAATTCAATTAATTGGTGATAATAATAATATATTTGATGAAAATAAATTAATTACTATTTGTGTATTTAACTCAGTTCATCTTATTGAAAAACATTGTATGAATTTTGAAAAAATATTTATTGATGAAGCACATCATATTAATAAACCTGCAATTTATTATGAAAATGAAGATGAAAATGAATATGAAGATAGTATTGAAAATCAAACTAATAATACTGATGAAGAAATTAAAGATGATTCAGAAGAATATTTTAGTGACAATGAATCAATATATACAGATAATATTTCTGATGATACAGAAGATGAACTTGTTGATGTTAAAAATTATACTAAAATAATAAAAAGTTTCGTAATATATAATAATAATGTATATTTATCAGCAACTATTGATAGATTTGATAATTTTGAATATTATAGTAAAGATATAAGAACTATGATAGGTTTAAAATATTTATGTGATTATCAAATACATGTTCCAATATTTAACGATGACCCTACAAATAAAAACATTTGCGAACATTTATTATATAATTATACAAATATTATTATTTATTGTAATTCTCAAAAAGAAGGAAAACTAATTAATAAACTTATGAACCATCTACAATTAAATAGTTCTGAATATTTAGATTGTAATACATCTAAAAAGAATAGAGATATTATTACTGAAAAATTTAAGAATGGTAATATACGATTTTTAGTAAATGTCAGAATATTAGTCGAAGGATTTGATGCACCAATTACAAAAGGAGTATGTTTTATGCATTTACCAACTAATAAAACAACATTAATTCAAATTATTGGAAGATGTTTAAGATTAGATGAATCTAGAACTAAAACTATTGCAAATATTATATTACCATTTTCATCTAAAGAAGATGAAAGAAATATTTGTAATTTCTTAAAAGTAATGGGAAAAAATGATAGTAGAATAAGAAAATCATTTGAAAATAAAATATTAGGAGGTTATATTTCTATTGAAAATACTAATGAAGATGATATGAATGATGAAGAAAATGAAGATTTTCAATTTAAATATAATATGATTTATAATAGTTTTGGTATTTTACAAAATAGCGAAGAAATATGGATGAAACGATTAGATGAAGTTAAATTATATATTGATGAAAATGGTAAAAGACCATCATATAAAGATAAAAATTTAAAAATAAAAACATTAGGCATTTGGATTGGTAATCAACAACAAAGTTACAATAATAAATTGAGAATAATGAATATTAAAAGTATATATGATAAATGGACTGAATTTATAAATGATTCAAAATATAGAATATATTTTATATCAAATGAAGATAAATGGTTTGAAAATTTTAATAAAGTAAAAAAATATATTGACGAGAATAATAAAAGACCATCAAAATCTAATAATGATTTACAAATAAAACAATTAGGAGAATGGAGTACAGATCAACGCAAATATTATAAAAAACAAAAATGTAGTATGAAAATTAAAAAAATATATAATAAATGGACTGAATTTATAAATAATGATAAATACAAGCAGTATTTTATGTCTAATGAAGAATTATGGAATGAAAAATTTAATTTAGTAAAAAAATATATTGATGAAAATAATAATAGACCATCAGAGGAAAATAAAGATTTACAAATAAGACAATTGGGAATATGGATTTGTAATCAACAAATAAATTATAAAAAAAAAGAAGGTAGCTTATTAAATAATGAAATTTATAATAAATGGACTGAATTTATTAATAATGAGAAATACAAGCAGTATTTTATGTCTAATGAAGAATTATGGAATGAAAATTTTAATTTAGTAAAGAAATATATTGATGAAAATAATAATAGACCATCAGAGGAAAATAAAGATGTTAAAATTAAGCAATTAAGTAGGTGGATAAACACTCAACAACAAACCTATAAAAAAAAGAATTGTATAATGATAATTGATGAAAAAATAAATAATAAATGGACTGAATTTATTAATAATGAGAAATACAAAAAATATTTTATGTCTAATGAAGAATTATGGAATGAAAAATTTAATTTAGTAAAAAAATATATTGATGAAAATAATAAGATACCAAATTCTAAAGATAAAAATAATAATATAAAACATTTAGGATTATGGTTATCTAATCAAAAATTTAATTATAAAAAAAAAATTCAAATAATGGAATTAAAAGAAATTTATAATAAATGGACAGAATTTATAAATAATGAAAATTATAAACAATATTTTATGTCTAACGAAGAATTATGGAATAATATATTTAATGAGGTAAAAGAATATATAGAGAAAAATAATAAAAGACCGTCATTAGGAAATAAGGATATTAAAATAATTAAATTAAGTAGGTGGATTAGTAATCAACAAAATAATTATAAAAAAAAAGATAGAATAATGTCAAATAAAGATATATATGATAAATGGACAGAATTTATAATTGATGAAAATTACAAATAATATTTTTAAAATTTTATAATTTAATTAAATATTATAGAAAATAAATTGTTATTTAATTAAGTTAATAATATATGATTGGATTAAATATATCTATATTTACATACACTTAAGAAATTTTGTTATTTATAATTTATAAACTCTTTAATGAGTAATGTTATTAATATTTTTTCATTAAAATATGCATTTAAAAAAAATACACATTGCTTAAAATATATATTCATATAAATAAATAATAAAATTAATTTAATTTCAATTTTTTTAAATCTCTACATAACTCTATCCAATAATTATTTTCATTTATTTCATTTGTTATTTCTATAATTATATTATTTAATAATCCTTTAAAAAGTTTAATTTCGAATGTTGTCTTACACATCTCTTCATATTGATCTAAATCAACATTAAATGAAACAGACCAATAACATTCATTATAATTAATATAATATTTACATAATTCATTATATTTATCTAATATATTATTAATTGTATTTTCAATTTTATCAATAGATATATTAGTAATTAATATATTATTTTTTTCAATATTATTATAATTTGGAATATTTGCTATATTTAATGACATAATTTATGTTAAATTATAATAAATATATAAAGGTAATTTTTTATAACTAAATAAAAATCAATTTTTTATAATTATTTAATAAATATGAAATGGTTATAAAAATTGATTTTTATTTAGTTATAAAAATTAAATGATGTATATATATTTATATTTAAAATGGAAAAATGTATAAACTGTTCGAAAGAATATACTATTCGTGGTCTGAGATTACATAGAAATAAATGTGATAAAATATATATTTTATTAAAAGAGACGGAAAACTTGAAAAAAGAGAAAGAAGCTAATAAAGTAAAAATAGAATTTTCTCATATAAATAATTTATCTTTGGCAAATTATTTACCAGATGATTGTGTAAAGATTATATATGATTTTTTATTATTAAAAGATAATAATATTAGTTTTTATAAATTATATGAATATATTAATAATATATCTTTTGTTTGTAAAAATTTTTATATAAATCGCCCTGATATTAACTATATAAGAGATAAAATTAAATTAGAATTAGATGAAAAAATATGTAGATCATGGTCGATAGTTATATATGGTTTAACAAATGACGAACTAAATGATTTAGATTATAAAATAGTTTCGAGAAGATATGGGATGACTGTTCATTTATTTGATATTATTGAAATTCAAAATTTAGCTTATAAAAAATATGGAACAGAATATGATTATAAAAAATATTTGGCTAATAAAAAATATATGAAATCTTTGACAAAAAAAGAAAAAGATATAATATATAAAAATAGAAAAATCATCTATGATAACTTATTTAATAAATATAATTATAAAAATAATTGTTTTTTAGAAAAAGTGTATGAATACAATCTTAAAGATTATGTTAAAAAATATATACCTAGACTATCAACTGTAGAAGATACAATTATTGATAATATTGATAAAATTATTTTAAAAAATAATTTAATAGATGCTATTAATAAATTGAATATAGAATATTTTGAAACAGTTGAAGTATCATGCTATATTCATAAAATTAAAAATTATGATATAGATAAAGCTATTTCTTCATTAAAGAAAAGAGTTCAGAAAGAGATTCAATATAATCAATATTTAGAAAATAATAATTGTAATAAAGATGAATATAATTTATTAGCTTATATATTTATAAATAATAGTAGTAAAAATATTGATTCATTATTTTTAAAAATAAATAATTGTGAACTAATTAAAAAATATATTGATAAAGATTTTTGTATTAAAGATATTTATAATGAAATAATTATTGATAATTTCATTAATAATAGTATTGATATATGGTGTAATAATAATAGAAATAATTCAGTAGAAGATTTCGAATTTATAAAATATTTTGATAATAGTATTCAAATTATAATTAAAAAGAAATTTAATATTTTTTGGCAAGAGGAAAATATAATTCTAAATAAACAGATAGAAAGAGATAATATAATAAATAGATATAAAACTAAAAATAAATTTAATAATGATTTATTCTGTTTTTGTGATAATTTAGCTTCTATAAAATGTACAGATTTTCTATGCAAAACATGTTGTAAAAATACAAGTTGTAATAAACATTATAAAAATATTTAAATATGGATGTAATAAAGATCATAAAATATCTAAAAATTGAATACAATAATTATAATAATATATAATAATATATAATAAATAAATAAAATTGAACAATTTATATTAATATTTGATATTCAAAAAGTAGTAATTTATTTTTATAGATGTTTTATAATTTTATATTACTTATTAATATAAATGCCAACTGTTAATTTTTACTATCGTAAAATAAATATAAATCAAATTAAAAAATATCGATATAATACTGCATCATTTAATCTACCAATTTATTCTGATGAAAGTTGTATAACTTCAATTGGTTTTTATAATAGTAATTCTAAATTAATAAGTCCTACTTTATATAAAGTTGAAGCTAGTTTAAGTTTGAATAATGGTCTAAATTTTCAATATAATTATAATAGTAATTCTACTAGTAGTGTTATTCCAGAAATAACTTATCAATCTAATTTTCCTGTTTCTATAATATCTTTAGAAAGAGATTATATTACTGATGAAATAAGAAAATTAACATTAACTTACTAAAAAATATTTATTAAAAAATGATTTTTATTTTATTAAAATTATAATTTATAATTATATAAATATTATATAATTGTAATGAATCTAGAGGAAAAACAAAAAGAAAAAGAAATGGAAGATCTATATGATTATTGCTCTATATGTTTAGAGTTATTAAATGATAAAGATCAGATTAAAACTACTAAATGTAATCATTCCTATCATAACAATTGTTTTAAAGTAATGAATGATTATTATTCGAAAAAAAATATAATATCAAAATGTCCAATGTGTAATATGATTATTGAAAATCAAAATAAATATGAAATTGGAATGAATGAATTTAAAACTTTAACTATTCAAGAATTTATTGATTTAATTAATAATATGATAGATAATTATGATAAATATAATCTAAATCAAAATCCAGAAATTATATTAAGCAATATTATGGAATATTTTAATGGTAAGAAAAATGATAATTTTCCATTAGAAATATTTTTTAAATTACTTGTTTTTGATAGAATTGAAAAATACTCTTTTTTTTCGTATAATTATTGGTTTTCTAAAAAAACATATAAATATCAATTAGTTAAAATATTAAATAACAATCATAGCTGGATAATAATAAATTCTAATAAAAAATATTATGATATTTTTT
>Ga0247831_1008726_pt1 | contig 10514 bp, 10 predicted proteins | sample LaCruzMarch2015__9_FD_192406 | JGI IMG/M metagenome (GOLD analysis project Ga0247831, IMG submission 192406) | Freshwater microbial communities from meromictic Lake La Cruz, Castile-La Mancha, Spain - LaCruzMarch2015_1m | ecosystem: Environmental > Aquatic > Freshwater > Lake | place: Spain...
ATGGCAGTATGCCGCAAGTGCCTTCCCTATCGCGGGCATGAACAATCCCATCACGTACGTTCTCATTCGCTTTGCCTTGGTCCTGGAGGCCACTGGTATCTGCCACGGTGCCTGGGTCATTGGACGTGTATTCAAGAGCGCCGCTGGCATGCAGTACGATGAAGTTTACATCGGCACGCCCGAGGAACGCATGGGAGGTGCTCATCCCGACAAGGCACTTACCCCCGCTGGCGATGTTGGACACTTGGCTGGAGGTGGATTCCAGGGATACTTAGCTGGATCGAGGGATGTTCTTGATGGCCCAATCAAGTCGAAGGATGCCATTGATGCCCGTGTTTAAGTGAGAAAAAACTTGCACATACAACATCAGCCGTTTGAATGTGATTTTGTTAGCTTGTTGAACATGTTCGTTTTATGTGTAGATTTGATAAAACATTAGAATACATCTAGGCTTTATCTATTCCATTCTTTCATCTTCATCCTAGATAGAGTATTACTTCTAACCGGACCACAATAAGAGACTCAACTTCGGCTGCAAGGGTTACTCTTGACTGTTGGCAAACATAGGGCAATTGCAGAGAAAAAAAATCCCAACACCACCTTTATGGCATGGTTGGACTTTGAACCGTTGTGATGGACGGGTTGATTCTAATTATCACTATACCAAACTCAATACTAAGTTTGTCTTAACCATCATTATTATTAATTATCAACTGTAAACATCATAACGATGAACTTGCACCGTGTCTTTTGTCACATAGAGACAAATGACTGCTGCTGCATCACATCACTCCTCTTCGCTACGTTTGATTTACGCTAGATATAAATATATCACATAAAGCAAAATTTTTACTAATAATAATAATTGTTATTACCTTGGTGGAGGCAAAGGAACGATTGTCAGCAAAAATTTCAGTATGAGCATAACCTAGCTCTTGTGTGTGTGTCAATAGCAAGATGTGGAGTAGGACAGATATATCATATTAGCGTGCTGCTTCTACAGCTTCTGCTGGCTTGAGGCTTTGCCACAGCAAAAAAATGGTGTTCAGGCGCATCTTATCCAAAAGTCCTTCAAACATAGACAGTGATTCTCTTCTGTATTCATTGGGGGCTAAGTCTTGATATTTTCGTAAAAATACATTCTCCTTTAGATAGCATTTGATATACTATCGCTATTTGTTGGTGTTGATATTATTTCAGTGTTCACCAAAGCAGAAGAAGGGAGTAGAGTCGTTGTGGTTGTTAATGTTGGTGATATCGAAGACGTGAATAACAAGGATGGAGAGCATTGCTTGCTGCTGCTCGCGATAATTGTAAAACATGTCGCAGATCTCGACCTTAGTAGTAACGAGACAGCATACGCCAGGACTAAAATGTTGGGCCGTGGAATTTTCATGGGGTCAGGCTGAAATCCACCATCCACCCTAGAACCCCCACCACCGAATCTATTTTGATCGAGAGAGTGATTTTCAAATTCCCTATCTAAAAAAATCAGAAAACTGAGGAGACCATGACGGATTGACAGCGCGGGAACGAGTTCGGAATCAATCCCCCATCTCCTCTCTCCTCCCCGTCTTCAACCACGATTACTCAGGGGGCTCGACGGAGAAGAATCCGATGGATCGTGGCGACGAGGAAGTCGTTAATGGCGGTGTATGTTGTGGCGGTGGCGTGATGACGGCGACGGCTACGGCGACATCGTTGGATAATTCTAAATCGCACGATAAAATGTTCGCGGAAAAAGAGGATGAAGGGAAGGATGCTGCTGGGGCGGCGGGACGAAAGGAAGATCCTACTTCTTCGTCTGGCTCAGATGGCGATGACGAGAGCAGCGACGAGGACTCATCCTCCTCAGGCGACGATGATGATGATGACGACGACGACGACGATGGTGACAACAACAAGGAGAACAGCAAGCAGAGAAGCAGTGATGATAGTGGACCATCCGAGTATGAGAAGCTCCGACTTGCCAACATTCAACGGAATCGTGAACGTCTCGCAATGCTTGGGCTTCTCCCACTCGACAATGCAGACGATAAGCGCCGAAAGCAACCGACGACTACTTCTACGAAGAGGAAGCGAGATCAGTCGGCGTTTATTCCACGTCGAAGTTTGCCCCGTCGTCGCTGTGCAAAGATTCGGCACCTCCCATCTGCTTCTCCCACTACGGCCGCAATCGTTCCTTCTCGACGACGAGTCGCGACCGACGCTGTCAGCCATCGTAAAGCAGCAGCAGTAGTAGTAGCAGTAGTCCCCGTTGGAGGTACCACCATCTTCGATGACTACGACAACCACCACCACAACAACGATGATGATGAAAACGAATCGGTGCCATCCCCAGTGCCAATCACACGCACTCTAAAACCTCAGCCGCATCAGGCCACAGTCGACGAATCGCACGTCCAAGCCTACCTGAAAACACGTCGAGTTCGTCGTGGCCGGCCCAAGAGAGAAGAGTACGACTACGGCTGTGACGAGGTATGCGCTCACTGTGGAGGGGAGTGGCAGTTCAACAATGATTACTGCCTTCGCCCGGGGAGTACATGTCTGACGTTGGCAGCCGATGATGGTGACATTGAGGAGCGCACGAGGTTGATTCGATGCAAGGATTGTCGTGGTGCATTTCACTTGGAATGCATGAGGAGTCATGGTAAAGAAGAAGAGAATGCAACCATTGGTGATATTGGCGAGATTGTCATCGCGTCACAATCTACACGCGATCCGATCCGTTGTTATCGATGTGATGTGCAACGAAAGGCTAGCAGACTTTCAGCAGATTCTGCATCTTCTTTGTTATCCTCCTCACGACCATTCCTTCTTGAAGCTGTGATCGGAGACCGAACGTTGATGATACGAGTCACACCCGAGCCTGTATTGGAGGCAACGATACGAGTAGTCAAATCTGACTTAGAGTTGGAAGCGGCAGTGGACGACAAGCACATTGTGTGCTCAGTGACGTTTGGCAAAGAGACGATGCCAGAATCTTCTGAGACGGAGGATGAAGAAGACGATGGGCAGTTAGAAGACGACGTGGAAGAGTTCATGCAGGGCGCCGATGCCAACGCAATCCAAACTCTCATTTCGAATGCACTTTCCAACTCCAATGATGCCCAAACTCAAGATGATAGCTGCATCTTGCTACGAAGCTACATCAAGACTGAGGCATCTGCAGTCGCCATCGTGCGCATGAATGGCATCAAAATGCTTTCAAAGACACTTCAACTTCATCCAGACCAACCTACATGTCTAGCCGAGGCAATTAGCACCCTCGCCGAGATTGCATGGGCAAGTCCAAAGAAGGGTGGAGCGGCAATTATCCAACGTGGTACGAGCTGTTTGGATCTGACACTGGCAGCGCTGGTACGCCATCCCGTGGACGCAATGGTGCAGCAGATGGCCTGTGGGCTATTCCGAGCTCTCTCTTACAATCGTGACTGTTGCGCGAAACTCAACTCCAAGAGAGTGGTATTGGCCGTGGTAGATTCGATTCGTCGCAATACTGAAGAGCTAGATGTGGTGATGGAAGCAAGGTTTGTGTAGGCAGAGCCAATTGTTTTTTGCTGTATATGTATACAATTTGCTACCCTAACAACAACTTCTCTCCCCTTCAAATAATAGCATGTTCCTGCAGAATATGATGGTAGTATCGCCTGATACCACAGTCACGTATATCGCCCGATCAAGAGCACGGGAAGAGCTTCGAAACGATCGTCCCAATCGGCGTTTCCTGTCGGTCTTACTGACTGCCATTCGCGAAACCTTGCATGACGTCGATTTCGTTTCATGCACCTTTGGATTCCTAGCAGTCGTGGCCCTTGACACGAAAGGTGGTGCAAGTTTGGCCTATCTTGACGCGGAAACGTTGGCGATGGATGCCATTCGAGAACATCCTGACAGTCCACAACTACACGAGGTGGCTTTCGCGCTGCTAAAGAACATGGACGCCGAAGCTGTAGTTGATTTCCCTTCTGATGGCTATGAGGAGTTTGTTGAGTCCGTGTTCGACTGATATGGGCCTGCAGTCCATGTCAAGGAACATTTACTTAATCAAGTTGATATTAAGATTTGTGAATAATCTAGAGTCATTATTACTTCGCTTTTAACACGCCATCGTTTCACGTACTTTACACACCATAGCAGCTTCCATAACTGCTCATAAAACAGATCTAAAATAAAGTAAAAGCACACATCATATTAACTTTTTCAATCCACCAATTGCCAGCAGACAGACTTTTGTACACATGCCTAAAAACTATCTCTCTCCTACAACGCAAAGTTTTGTAAAAAGTACTCCTTCTCCGCTTGACTCCAATCCTCCATTGCTGCCTTTGATCTAGGCATGGACATCATTTCATCATCATCACCAATATCAGGTCCAAGCGACCCATCATCACCCGGTGGTAGTAAAACCGAGTCGATGACATGGATTATACCATTACATGCAATGATATCGGTTTGTATAACATTGGCATCATTTACCATGACACCATCATCATTGTTTACACTAATTGTTACAGACTCGCCATTAATGGTAGGGAGTGTTAAACGATCACCGGATGTTAGGTCTGAGCTTGGATATGACCCAGATAGAACATGATAGAGTATGATGCCTTGAAGTTTCTCAATATTCTCTGGTAGTAGAAGTAGATTCAATAGTTCGGTGGGTATAGCATCAAATGCGTCATTGGTTGGTGCTGGGATTAACGGGTAACGCATGAACAAAAAAAAGTGAAAGTGAGTTGAAAAAAAGGTTGAAAGGAATATTAATTTCGCGTGTACATGAGTATAACGAAAAAAAACGACGTACCAAAGACGGTGAATGGTCCTTCTCCTGATAATTCATCGACCAATCCCGCGGCCGTAACAGCCTCGACCAATGTCGTAAAGTCTTCATTCTCCATCGCCACATCGACAATATTACCCTCACAGGGCTCGGGTCGTGGCTCGTCATCCGTTCCTTCGCCGCCACTATTGTTCGGGCAACATAATGCCTCGGCCATGAGCACCGTGGGACACATGACATCATTCGCCAATAGCGTAGCGGCATATTCGGATGCTATGGTACATGTCGTGCCATCGTCGGTGGGTAAGATCAGGTCCGGAAATTCGACCCCATCCGGATTACAAAAGCTACACATGATATCATCGATATTGGTACCGCCATCGGGAGTACTTTCGCCCGTTACTGTAGGTGTGGGCATCGACGTTGGGAAAACTTCCGTCGGTGCCGTGGTCAAGCCGGGCGCGATCGTGGGTGTATTGGACGGTAATGCAGGACAGAATACCGGCCAGGCATTTGAAATTTCCGACTTGATATATTATATATGGAATTAAACACACGGAAAAGGAGGAGTTTTTTTTTAGTAAATACAAAAAACATTTGTGTGTGTTGAACATGAAAAAAAATCACATGAGGCTCTTCCTCTCCTTACCACGGTTACCCAACCAATACCATCGCCGACGACTAGTGGGATATTATCATCGGTACATGATAGGCTATATGTCCAAAAGAACCGATTACGCACTATACTCCCGGACGCGGTCTTGCCGTACAATATCAAACTAGCCCCGCCGGGCGGTGAATTATTAGTGCCATAACTATCATACGATAACGGAGAACTGGTATCTAAATAACTCGATATGCTCGTATATGATATAGTGTCGCCGGTGGTTAATGATACGTTCGTCAGGTAGGTATTATCTTGATTAATAACATTCAAATCGCCCGACGTATCGAATTCTAAGAATTGTACACTTATTATTTCCGCGATTGGATCATCATCGTCATTGCACCCCGTGGCGGCAGTAGGCGTTCCATCGCCATCATTCGTACCGTCCGTACTGCCGCTTGATGATTCGGTCGTCGAACCGAATGTGGGAGAATACGTGGCCGCCTCGCGCGACACGGTCGGCGTGGGCGCCAGCGTCGTCGTGCCACTGCCCGATGATGATGATGACGTTCCGTCCTCGTCCTCGATCGACGGCGATTCGGTCGGAACGTCGGAGAGACAAACGTCGACTATCACGCAATTCGTCACATCCTCGAATGTGTCGGCACAGCATTCCTCCGACGAATCGAACATGTCCGAGTCGTCGAGGGCGGCGTCGTCGGTGTCCGCGTTGGCGCATCTGGTCCTGCCGTCGATTTTCTTCGCGTAGTACTTGCGATCCTCGCACGCCTCGTCGTCTCGGAGGCGTCGAACCTCCTCGTCGTCGGTGGTGCTGCTCGATCCTCCTTCTTCTTCCGCGTCCGCCTCCACCAAGGGATCGCCGCCGGGCAAACTGACGTTCGTTTCGGTGAAGCAAAAACTGCCATCCAGGCCCGCATTGTCGGAAATCGTATCATCGTCGCACGTGCGACACAGATCGAGCTCGAAGGTGATGGTCGTGGGCGAACACGAACATATCTCCCGCTCGTCGTCGTCGGGAGAGGCGGTGGACGATGACATGGACATGCCGAATCGTCGTCCCTTCTCCCGTCGACTGCCGCCGCCTCCTTCGTCGTTCATCGCCCGCCGTTGCCGCGACGTCGGCAGCCGTCGTTGTTGTTCGCGATGCTTCGGATTCGGATATTCTCGTTGGCGCACTACTGCCGGTCCGGCATTGCCGGCGTCGACGCCGCCGCGACTGCGACTGCCGACGACTGCATTTACTGTCACTAGAAGCATGAGGAGGGATGGCAAGGCACGACGCATCATTGTGTATTTTAACTCCGAGGTTTCGTTTCTTCGTGGAGAATTTAAATAAATACGCAATCTTATCCAACAAAATGATGATGTATCGTAGGCTTTTATTATCGTCAAGTGTGTGATGATGATGGTTGTTGCGTATTGTATGGAGGGTCACGAAAGAAGATAAAAAACGGCACCTCGATTCAATATTCAAATCTCGGAGCAAACCGCTCCTTTCTCCTGGGAAGCTTTACGAGAAAAAATGAGTACGATCGATTCAAAATCTACATCGGAATCATACAAGATACGAGAAAGGTTTCAAAACACCTTCTTGTGCCCTTGTGCGATGCACGGACAATCATGAATGACGAGCGACGACATGATTAATACGGCATCGTCGTAAGAACCCACCCGTGCGCCGAACGAACATATCACTTAAAAGAGACATTATATTCGGGATGCACCATCCGTTCGCATCGCAATCGCCCGCCGCCTCGCACGGTGGAACGAGGAAGAACGACGGAACAACAACGAGCGGAAGTCCCACTCCTCGATGTCGCGTGCACGTGGCAGTCGTCGATGGGGTCGTACTCCTCGAAGGAGCTCGAGCACGACGACGCGGCGGCAGCAGCAGCAGTAGCGACGACGACAATGACAACGACGACGATGTCTCATCGCGCGCGAGTTCGGTATCGTTAGCGAGCTCTCCCGTCAAATATATTATTGCGGCACTCGAGAAACAACAACAACAACGGTGCGATAAAGAAGACGCTAAGTCTAACGACATCGGGGGGCGGTCGTCATTATTATCATTCGACGATTATGATTCATCGTCGGTCTTGAATTGCGAAAATGATAATAATCACGACGACGATGTCGATGATGATTACGACGATGAAGTAACGGACGTATCCTGCTTACAAACCGGTGCATCCGTCTTTCATCTCCCCACGACGACGACGACGACACCGCCTGCCGCGGCTGCCGTCGCCCCTCCTCCTTCGTCCGAAACTGCGCATGGTGGTATCATGACAGCGACGACGACGACGACGGACGATCGAGAATATTATTCAACGGAAGATGAGGAATCGACGACGTTCGCGATGAGCAGCGCGTGCGATCCGATAAATTTAGGACATCGGACCATACACACCGTGTCCATATTGGCATTAACGAGGTCGAATGATCCATTGGATTATAGCAATGTTGTACGACGTTGCGGCGGCGGTGGTGATAATAATGGGAATACCGTAGTTACTACTATTGGTCCGTTGGGAGATGAACTTTCCTATGCGGATGCCACATCCAATGACAATCGACGTGGTGCTGGTCAAGCAGAGTTGTTGGCTGCTGATGAAGAAGAGAATAGGGGGCGGGGAAATTATAATAATATATTGGATGATTCACGGGATGATGACGATGATGAGTATGATAATTATTTTGGATTAACCAATCTTATTGCATACTCATCGAAACGTGTCAAGATTGTTCTCGTTACGACAGTAGCATTTATTGTGGGGATGTTAGTATTGACCATGGTCTTCAGTGCAACTGCCTCGTACTCTTCGGATGGATTCGATGGAACTACAACAGTAGCTGCACTTGGCGAATCGACTTCTATTGAGGGTGGTACCGAGGAGACCACGATAGCACTAATGACGACGGATGATATAACAACTACAACAATCCCAACAGTGTACCCATCGTTACTACCATCTACGACCAGTCTACCAAGTTATACACCCAGTATGTCAAGTTTACCCACGGTTACTAATTTACCATCCAACATACCCACAGTAACAATTAGTCCATCAATAACAACTAGTCCGTCATTTGAACCAACAACAATGTTGTCGAATAATAACATGCTGGTGTTGGATCAGGTTGATGAGACAGTGGGTGGAAAAATATCATTCTATCTAATGGCAGATGGTGGCAGTCGTATCAAGTATTGGTCTAGTATGTTAGCTAACTTGTCAATATTGAATAATCATGCCTTCTTGGTTCATTTGTAAGTACATATGTTGTTGTTGTTGTTTTTTTTGTGTTCAATTTTGTTGTAGAACAAATCATCATCCCAACCCAAATCTTGATTTCTCTCTCACTCTTCGTCACTTCCATCTATAAATACTATACATAGAGGAAGCGCCACACGTATTGTTGACGATTGCGATGTTAATGCGTACGTCCGTACCAAGATTTCACTCAGTGCATCTCCCATACCAGTGTATTCTATCCCAGGTGATAATGATTATCCATCATGTCCTGACCCATCAGCTGGATGGAAATTGTATAAAGAGCATCTTATGACTATTGATACCATGTATTGGAATGTAACGAATACGACATCATATATTGTGAATCGTCAAGTACCTAAACGAGAGGAGAATTTTGTTTTCTTATATAAACGAGTATTATTCATTGGTTTGAATATGGTGAATAATGTCAATGGTACGGATTAAAAAAAAATGATTGTTTGATTGCGCACTTTTCTAACATTCTCTTATCTCACTCTCTCTCTCTTTTGTTTAGATCTAGTCAAGACTGACATATTAAAAGATAACATTGATTGGGTCATAACTAATGTCAATGCGTACTGGACTAATGTGGATGTAATTTTTCTCATGGGGTATGGCCGACTCTTGACAGTAGAGAATGTACCATTCAAAGATGCTCTGATTATGAAGGCACGTAATGAATGGTCCGATAAGTTACTTGTTTATGCTCGCCGTGCAGCCACGACGGCGGGGACTACCACTGTGGCGAATGTTACCAACTTTATTGAATTAAAAGTTGCACCCGAATGGCCAATTATGGAGGTTAGTGTACGTACACGACAACGTGGCGGTGGTGATGATGGCAGCAACAACGAGGATGGTGATGATAATCTACCGTTTTTGCAATACTTTGCGGCAACGTCGGGACTGAAAGACAAGGAGCTTGTCCGATGGTAAGAGAGAAAGAACAGAAGTGAAGAAATATAACAATGTGATACAAATGTATGAAACAACTTGACCCCGCAGAGTGCATTTGGGGTGAGGATTGTAAATATGGATGAAAGAGAGAGAGTCGAATAAGTAAAATTGTAAAACTCTCCTGCGGGCAATGGTGGTTGTTGGATAATGTACTCGGTAATGTTTGAACAGAGTAGCACAAGTAGTGTCATTGGTATCATTGGTATATTATCCCTGCATATACGTAAAATATTAATCGTGGCACTTTACTCCTACACATTTGGAAGTGGAAGAATAGGTGAAGGAGCAAACGGAGGGTGGGCCGGGTTTAAGCATATTAAAGATGAACTTATTTGCTCCTTGTGAAAATGCCAACCTTGACACGGACTGCAGGCCCACATCATTCGAACACGGACTCAACAAACTCCTCATAGCCATCAGAAGGGAAATCAACTACAGCTTCGGCGTCCATGTTCTTTAGCAGCGCAAAAGCTACCTCGTGTAGTTGTGGACTGTCAGGATGTTCTCGAATGGCATCCATCGCCAACGTTTCCGCATCAAGATAGGCCAAACTTGCACCACCTTTCGTGTCAAGGGCAACGACTGCTAGGAATCCAAAGGTGCATGAAACGAAATCAACGTCATGCAAGGTTTCGCGAATGGCAGTCAGTAAGACCGACAGGAAACCAGGTTTACCAGGTCGATTGGGACGATCGTTTCGAAGCTCATCTCGTGCTCTTGATCGGGCGATATACGTGACTGTGGTATCAGGCGATACTACCATCATATTCTGCAGGAACATGCTATTATTTGAAAGGGAGAGAAGTTGTTGTTTGGGTAGCAAATTGAATACATATACAGCAAAAAACAATTGGCTCTGCCTACACAA
>Ga0247831_1008728_pt1 | contig 10514 bp, 5 predicted proteins | sample LaCruzMarch2015__9_FD_192406 | JGI IMG/M metagenome (GOLD analysis project Ga0247831, IMG submission 192406) | Freshwater microbial communities from meromictic Lake La Cruz, Castile-La Mancha, Spain - LaCruzMarch2015_1m | ecosystem: Environmental > Aquatic > Freshwater > Lake | place: Spain...
TATAAATACCAACGTAGCTAACGATGTATTTAACAATACTGCGTTCAACATTTCAAGCCCATCATTTGCTTCTGCAGTTGCACAAAATGAATACTTGTCTTTTTCAGTAACGGCAAATTCTGGATTTTCTGTTACGTATTCTTCATTAAGCTTCTTTCACCAAAAAAGTGGAACTGGTCCAGGAAATACGCGTGTTGGTTATTCGATCGACGGCGGAACAAATTGGACATATATGACTCCAGATCCAGTTTTCTTAACATCAACCGCTACAGTTAACTGGACTTTCCCAACCGCCTTCAATACTTCTAATACCGTACTTTTCAGAGTTTGGGCATGGGGGGCGACTGGTGCAACTGGGACCTACAGACATGATAACGTGGTGCTGAATGGTTACGTGAGTGAAATTTGTACCAACCCAGTAACGCAATCAACTGATGTTGTATTTAGCAATGAAACCAATGTAAGTACTGATATTTCTTGGACAACCGCTGGAACTTCGGATTTACGTAAAGTGTTCATTTCGAACACTGCTTCAGGTTCTCCAACATTGGTAAATGGAACAGATTATCTTGCAAATACGAACTTTGGTTCAGGTGATGCAGTAGGTACTTGGTATTGTGTTTACAGTGGAACTGGCAACGCGACTTCAGTTACCAACCTTCTTCCAGGTAATACTTACCGTGTTTTTGTTGCCAATGCAAATTGTTCGGGAGTTGATATTAAATACTTAAACGCTACTGCTGTTGGAAATCCTTCAAACGTAATTACTACCAACATTCCTACACCTATATTATCTTCTGGACCATTAAGTAACTTCGGAACTTCTTGTATAAATTTTGAAACTGAGTCGGAAGTGATTATTTCAGGAACAGTTCTTAATGGAACTCCAGTAACGATTGCGGCACCTGCAGGATATTCAGTAAGTTTAGTATCTGGTGAGAGCTACTCAAGCAGCCTTGCATTACCTTACTCTGCTGGTGAATTTACTACTCCAGTTTATGTTCGTTTTCTTCCAACAACAGCTGTTGCATACAATACCAATCTAACAGTAACTGGTGGTGGTGCAACAGCTATTACTATCCCAGTATCAGGAAATGGAATTAATACTTTACCAACAGTAAATACAGGTTTCGCTTCATTTATTGGAACAACTGGTGCAACTTTATCAGGTAGCTTAACTTTAGGATGTGCTCCAGTTTTCAGCCAATATGGAATTGAATACTCGGTAAGCCCTGCATTCACACCTGGTAACGGTGCAATCGTTCAATCAGCATTTACAGGTAACAACTTCTCCGTTCCAGTAACCAATTTAGCGATCAACACGGTTTATTACTATCGTGCATATGGCGTAAATGGAGGAACTACATATTACGGAACTGTTGGTAGCTTCTCAACTTTAAGCGGTTTGGTTGAAACAATTTACAACTATGGTGACAACTTGAGTGGCGCGCCATTCTATGTGCATCCTACACTTATAGGTAGCAATGTTGCGAAATCATCAACAGGCTGGACCAATACAACTGCATGCGGAAGTGGTTTCTCTGGATTTGGTCTTACATCTGCTGCCACAACATTTAATGCAGCCACAAACGCTTACGTAGAAGCTAACATTACACCAAACGTTTTGGGTAATCAGGTTGAAATAGAAAGTATTTCTGTTCAACTACGTAGTTCTACTAACGGAGCAAACCGTGTAATGCTTGCATATTCAACCGATGGAGGTGCAACATGGACTAACCGTGGTATTGCTGAAGTACCAGCAATTAATAGTACTTGTGGTGTTACTTCTTCTAATTCTTGGTTGCTATCTTCTCCGGTTACTGTAGGCTCTCCTTTGGCTGCATCTTCATTGAAGATTCGTTTGTACTACTATAACACAACAGGTCTTACTGGTGGAAACAACCAAATTCTAAACTTGGTTGTATTGGGTCGTATCCTTCAATCGCCAAGCACTTACTACACAGTTTCGGGCGGTAATTTCTCCGATGCAATTTGGTCGCCACTTCCAGCTGGAACTGTTGGTGCAGCTGTAGATTTTACTCCAGAAATTAGTGCAGTAATTAATTCAGGGGATAATGTGGTACTTACAACTTCGGATGTTTTGGTTAACAATCTTACTATCGATCCAGGTGCAAACCTCCAAACCGGCTCTACCAACTTTGCAGCAATGAGAAACGTAAGCCTTTACGGAAATCTAGCTGTGGCTGGTTCTATCGGAAACGGTGTTACATTCGATGCAATTGGCTTAAATATCGAAGGTCCTAACGTGAATATTTCCGGAAACGGAGCCATCAACGTAGGTAGAATCAGAAAGCAATCTAACTTCTTCGACGCTTCAAACTTATTGATTCAATCGAATGTAAATGTTCGATTCCCTGGTGCTGCTGTTTATAACAATGCACCAAACAGTATTTTCAACATCACGTTAAATTCAGGTAGAACACTTAATGTCACTGGTTCAGGTGGTACAAATGGAAATGTAGCTATTGATGGTGCTTCAGGAAATGATGCAGACCAAAAAGGTGGTTCATTTGTTATCAATGGAACATTAAACATCAACGGTGACCTAACTATTTCTTCATCAAACAATATCAACCCATACGTTAATAACCTAACAATCAACTCAACTGGCGTTGTATCTGTAATCGATATCGACACCAAAGTAAATGCTGTTAATACGGTAGTAATAAATGTTGGTGGTCGCCTTAATGTTTCAGGTGTGATAAGACACCGTCAGGGAACGCTTACAACCAACAATGGCTTAGCTTTAGGTGTTGGAGCAATCTTATTGCATGGTGCTGGAACTCCAGGTATTTCACCTGATCCAGGTGGTTTGATTTCTGGAAACATCAAAGTTCGTGCTCTAGGTGCAACAGCTCCAGGTGTTTATAACTATTGGTCTAGTCCAGTATTAAATAACTCTATGCTGTCGATTATGCAAAATGGTTTATATGCAGGTAGCGCATTGAATACTTACAGATACAATGCAATTAATGCAACTAGCACTACTGTTGAAGGATTAAGAGATGGTTGGGAGAATCAAACATCAAGTGATGTAATGCAACCAGGTGTTGGTTACATTACGACAACATCAGGATCAGTTCAGTTTACAGGTACTCCGAACAACGGTAACATTTCAGTTCCAGCCATTCATGGGTCATTTACCGACTTCAACTTAGTTGGTAACCCTTATCCAGGCCCACTTGATGCCGCTGCCTTTATCTCTGCAAACCAAACATCTAATATTATTCCTGCAATTTATTTCTGGGATGACGATGCTTCTTTAGGTGTTGATTACGCAAACAACGATTACATCGTAACGAATCCAGTTGGAACAGTTGGAACCGGCGGTAATGGTGGCGCAGCTGCCTACAATGGACTTATTTCTACTGGCCAATCATTCTTCGTAGAAACTCGTCCTGCAGCTGCAAGTGTTACTTTCTCAAACAGCATGCGTACAACAGGGACTGCTACATTCTTCCAAGCACCATCGGATTTCGCAAAACTTTGGTTGCGTGTAACTGGAGATAATAACCTAAGCAACGAAGCTCTTTTAGCATTTGGGGAACAAGCCACTGATGGATACGATGATTTATATGACGCTAAGAAAATTGCCGCAAGTTCTGATATCGCATTATACACTACTGCAGATAGTATTAACTTGGCAATTCAAGCAATGGGCCAGTTATCATCTAGCAAAACTGTTCCGGTTGGCTTAGATGTAACTCAGGCTGGGAACTACATGTTTTCAATTTCAAATTTAGAGGGAATTGATCCAACAGTGCTTGTTTACTTGGAAGACAGAAATCAGGGAATTTTTCATAATCTAAGAGTAGGTAATTACAATGTATTTTTGAGCCAAGCGGCTCATGGAGCTGAGCGCTTTTTCCTTCACGTCGGAACCCCTATTGAAGTAAATGCAATCGCAGAAACTTGTAATTCAAATGATGGAAGTATTCAATTTAATGGAATGTCGAATGTTTGGAACTATGAATTGGTAAACAGCAATAACGAAACTGTTGCAGAAGGTGCTTTATCGGCAGAAACAACCATAAACAATTTGGCTTCAGGAGTTTATTCAGTTCATTTCCATACATCAGATGGGTACAATGCATATAAAATTGTAGAAGTGCTTTCAGGATCTGCTGTTTCAGTAAATGTTTTAGCTATCACCAATACAACTGTAGGTGAAGTTGCAAGCTTTACTGCAAATTCAGTTAATGCAACTGAAATCACTTGGAATTTTGGTGATGGTTCAGCTGAAGTAACTGGAAACGTAGTTTCACATACTTACGATATGCCAGGTCTTTACACCGTAACTGCTTCTGCTACAAACGGTGCATGTGCTGCTGTAAATCAGCAAACTATCGCTATTACAGCTAACACAACTAGCATCAACCAAGTAATCAGCGAAACTGTGAACATTTACCCTAACCCTGCAAACAACTTCTTTACGATCACATTGAACAAAGAAGTGAAAGCAGTAGTAGAAATCACTGATCTTGCTGGTAAACTTATCCGCACTGAAAACATCAATGGTCAAATGCCAAACGTAATCTATACAAGTGAGCTTTCAAATGGTATCTACTTATTGAACATCAGCAGCAACGATAAAACCGAAACCATCAAACTTTCGGTAAACCACTAAGCTGATTTAACCTTTTACGAAGCCACCTTGAGCAATCAGGGTGGCTTTTTTGTTTCATAGATCCTGCTAAAAAATTTACATAAAAAAAAATTTATATGTTTGTACATATATTGTTAGTACATATATTTGCAGCATGAATCGAAAGGAATTTCTTAGAAAAGGGATGCTTGGTGCTGGAGCCGTGGCTGGAATTGCTACAGCTACCAAATTATCAGGAGAACCCACTCCTATTGAGGAACACCTTACCGGCTTTAACCATATTCCGCCATTGGCACCAGAAAAAATGAGCAACATAATCATTCATAGAGCCTCTAGCCGTGGCCACGCTAATTACGGCTGGCTCGATACCCACCACACATTCAGTTTTTCGCAATACTACAATCCTGAGCGGATGCATTTTGGGGTTCTTCGGGTGTTGAATGATGATAATGTTACTGGCGGACAAGGTTTCGGCACGCATCCACACGACAACATGGAAATCATTTCGATTCCATTAAAAGGAGATTTGGAGCACAAAGATTCGATGGGCAATGTGCAAGTGATTCGTCAACACGACATTCAAGTAATGAGTGCAGGTTCTGGAATAACACATTCTGAGTACAACCGAAATAAAGATGCTGATGTAAATTTCTTGCAAATCTGGATTTATCCCAATCAGAAAAATGTGCAACCACGTTACGACCAATTGGCAATCGATCCAACGAAGATGAACAACCGCTTTCAGCAAATCTTATCACCTTCGAAAGATGATGATGGCGTTTGGATTCACCAGGATGCTTGGTTTCACATGGGGAACTTTAACAAAGGAATCAGCACCGATTATTCACTGAAGAAACAAGGAAACGGCATCTACATTTTTGTGTTAGAAGGTGAAATCATCGCAGGTGAAACTGCCTTAGGAAAAAGAGATGGAATGGGTTTGTGGAATACAGATTCGATTGCCATTCAAGCCAATACAGAAACACAAATCTTGGTAATGGAAGTTCCCATGAACAGAGCATAAATTAAACACTAAACCCTCCAATATAACATGAGCACTCAAAAATGGGCACTTGACCCAACACACTCAGAAATACAGTTCAAGGTTAAACACTTGATGATTACCACAGTTACAGGAAGCTTCAAAACTGTCGAAGGATCAGTTGAAACAGAAGGAGATGATTTTTCGACTGCAAAAGTTTCTTTTTCTGCCGATGTGGCTTCGATCAGTACAGGCAATGAACAACGCGACGAGCATTTAAAATCGCCTGAGTTCTTCGATGCTGCTGTTAATCCACATGTAAGTTTTGTATCGACTCAGATGACAAAAGCTGGTGAAGAGGAATATTCCCTGAAAGGAAACCTAACCATGCATGGCATCACTCAAGCCATTGAATTCAAGGTAGAAGCTGGCGGTATTGCTAAAGATCCTTGGGGAAATACCAAAGCGGGTTTCACCTTAAGCGGAAAAGTGAACCGCAAAGACTTTGGACTTACTTGGAACGTTGCAACTGAAGCAGGCGGTGTGCTTGTGAGCGAAGAAGTTAAACTTTTGGCTGAAATTCAATTCGCGAAACAATAAGCATTTCAAACATATGTAATAATCAACGCCCCGATGATAAAAAATCTTCGGGGCGTTTTTATTTCTTTGCCTCCGATGTCGAAATTTTCCTCTCACTCTGCAGAAGTTTGGCTTGAACTCATCCGAAATACAATGGTTGAGCATGCCAATTTTATTCGAGCCAAAGGCATGCAGAAATACATGAAGGATCACTTTTCATTTTACGGAGTGAATAGTCCGACCCGCAAGCAATTGATCAAATCATTGTATGTTTCAGAGGGCAAACCAGATCCCAATGTAATTCGAAGCCTTGCCTTAATGCTTTGGGCTGAAGAGGAAAGAGAGATGCAGTATGTTGCATTAGATCTTTTAGACACTATCAAGCGAAAATTAGAACCTACGGACCTCGAACTCGTTGAAACACTCATTATGAGTAAAAGCTGGTGGGATACGGTTGATTTATTAGCGAGTCATCTTGCAGGAGAATGGTTGCTGAAGTACCCTTTGAACAAGGAAAAAATCCTTGAAAGATGGTTTGAGTCAGAAAACATGTGGCTGCAACGCACTGTGCTGATTCATCAACTAAATTATAAGCAGCAAACAGATGAATTCTTGTTATTTAGCTACATCGAAAAAATGAATGAATCTAAAGAGTTTTTTATACGTAAAGCCATAGGATGGGCGCTTCGTCAATATGCCAGAACGAAACCCGAATCAGTCAAGATTTTTGTTCAAAAAACACCTATGAGTCCATTGAGTTTCCGAGAAGCAACCAAGCACATGTGATCGTGAGAGAAAATGATGAAAAATGACTTTTATTGCATGTTCAAAACCACCTGCATACACCACCAAAACAAGTAATTAACAACGTACGATTTTGATAATCAGTTAAATAAAAGAGTAATCCCAAATAGTTTTTTTTTCATTTTCTTTAGATAGTTTTGTATCCGCACCCAAAGCGCAAATGAACAGACACTTATTACTTCTATTTTTACTATTACCAATTGCAGTCTTTTCTCAGGTGCCTGGCAATAAACCATCCGTTCCTGATACTGTAAAACCGAAAAAAAACAATCTACCAGTAGATACAAGTGAATTTTGGAGGGACTCCTTGTTTAAAGATGGTGACCCAAAAATTTGGCGAGATGGCGAAGTTCAGCGCCAGCCGAAACCACCAAGAAAACGTAGAAAATTTAAGATCCGCTTCAGCGATCGTGTACAATATTCGCTGCTTGGCGATTATCCATTAACAGTAGCCTCTGGCGTTCCAACAACATTGGTTCTCCAGAAAAAACTCACTGCTTGGGAAGATTCAATCATCCCGATTAAATACCGCGGCGACACCACTTTGCGTGAACATCGTCGTTCGGTTTTACTTCGTGCAGGAAGAATTTTATTGATCGATGCACCTATCGAAACTTTGGTGATGGCGCTAGGCCAAGACTTTTATGGTCATTATGGCAGAATGCGCGAATTTGGTCTTGAAGGTGCTAGCGTAAAATTTGGAGCACCAATTCCTTTCTGGCGCCCAATGAACAATTTGGCTTACGATCGACCAGTGATTGAAGAATTGGGATCTCGACAAGAAATTGCAATGGTAGCTGGCGGAGCACTTGAGTATAACTCTATGGCCTCCAGTGAAATTTCTACCCGATGGATGCAGCGTAAATCGTTGTACTATCGAGAAGCGCTTCATTTCCTGCGACTTCAAACGGCTGCCATCACAATCGTACTCACAGCAACCAACGATCAAGCGAACCGTGTGTCGGCAGTTGATGATTGGTTGTTTTACACAAACCGCACCTATGGTTTTTATTCATCCTATGGCTACACAGCCAACGATTTGAAAAAAGACTATGTTATCGCAGCCTTAACCAATCCATGGCTTTATACTTCAATGTATAGTGTTTTTGGGCAGTTCCTTTTCAACGGGAAAGACTCTTTAAACATTCCGGCCATTAAATTGGGTTATGGGAAAGCCTTGATGCCTTGGGTTAGATTCGGCTTTTCGCCATTTGGAGGAGAATGGATTCCTGAAATTTCGGTGACAAAACACCGCCAAGTATTGAACATCTACGCCCGTATCGGTAACAATGCTTTCAACCAGAACTACGGTGGAGGGATCAAGTTGATCAACTTCAGAAGAAGCACTAAATTGTCATTGAACGCTCACCTCACCTACTGGAATCAGAAGTACTTCTACAGAGGTTACGGGAACCAAGTAACCGAACCAATTGGCTTTGGAGGTGCAGCAACCATATCAGGGTTCTACAAAGTATCGAAAGCCTGGAACCACTCACTTTCTGTTGTATTTACTGCTGGTTACAAAACCCGCGGTTATATGGAAGGTGAAGTTTGGGATGCATCGCCGATTCTTCGCGCAGGGATTAGCTTTAACTTGGACAAAGATTTCGAACAAGATGATACTGTTCCGGAATACGAATACATTCCAAATAAGCTGACCAAAAAAGAGAGAAAAAGAGAAAAGGCAAAGCTTGCAAAAGCAAGAAAAGCAGCACAAAAAAAATATAAGCGGTAATGAAAGAGATAAATAGACGCTTATTCATGCAGCAGCTCGGTCTGCTTTCGGCTGGAATTGGAGCAGTTTCGCTATTGTCGTCTTGCTACGACGATCGACTAGATCCATTAACCATTCCTGAAAAGCCTTTCGAAATTAAAGAATTGGTTATAAGAGCGCGTAGGTTAGACCAAAACAGATTTTTCTGGGAAACGCTTCTAGGCTTTACTGTTGTTGATTCACCTAGCCTAGGACAGTATACTCTTCAGGTTGGAAATACACTGCTTACCTTCCGCCCTAGCAATCTTCCTCCAGACTTAGAAGCAACATTCTTCCCGCAATATCACTTCACGATTTCTATTCCAACAAATCAAATTGAGGCATGTTTAGATTGGATCCTAAGTCGGAAAGCTATTAATCCAGATACAAACGAGGAAGTAACTATTCCGCTTTGGAAAGACTACCTCAACGGCGCTGAAATTGTGAGAAGAAACCTTTACAATTCGCAATCGGTTTTCATAAAAGATCCAGCGGGGAATGTTGTTGAGTTATTGGCTCGACACGATAAGCCTGAAATCCAAGATGGAGCTTTCAATAAAGATATGTTTATTGGAATCAGCGAAGTGGGAATTGTTACCCGTGATATCAGAAAAACAGCTGCACTCTTGAAAGATACTTTTGGCGCAGATGAGGTTCAAGGCAGTTCTAACTCTTTCAAACCTATCGGAGGAGCAACAGGTTTGCTACAACTCATCGTACCTGGTAAACCTTGGGTTCCAACAGACAATGAATTGGCAGTATCGCATGAAATGGAATTAACCATAAGACACAGCGAGGTACTTGATCCGATATTGCTTCCACAATCTGGCGTCACCATCAAAACTGTACTTTAAAAATTTAAATCCTGCTCAGTGCAGGATTTTTTTTTGAGTTTAAGCAACTTAAAAAGCTTTAAATTCATCAAACTTATATTAAACCTTCAATCATGAAAAACAAGCTACTCTCCCTTGGCTTTTGCATGGCTGCAATTTCAGTTTCTGCTGCAACAAAGTTCGAAACAATGTTTGCCGTTAACAAAGAAGTTGCTTTTCAGCATTTGCCTTCCGCATGGTTCACTGATCAAATTCAGTCGCCTAGTAACCCGATCGCATTTCATCTTAACGAAGTGGAGCAACAACTTCGGAACAATATCCCTTCTTCGATTCCATTTGATTTGTACCAAAAAAGATTCGAATTGCTCGATGTATTGCATGCATACCATGAAAGTCAGGCATTTCCAATCAACTTGAACTATGGTTTTAGAACGCCAATTTTCATCGACCAATTCAACAATTACTGTGCTGTGGGTTGGTTGATGCACAATTCAGGTGCAGAAGACTTAGCCCGTGAAATTCAATCGAGCCAAAACATGGCCTATTTGAAAAATATCCGAGTGGATGGATTGGAATCATGGGTAGCGAAATCTGGTTTTACTGCAGAAGAATTGGCTTGGATTCAACCAGGATATCCGCCTCCGGCAACTGTTTCCCCTCTGTTGGGAGGAGTTGATGGAACCGTTTACGATATTTATCCAACCAATTTCGGTCAAACATATGCAGCAGGTACCTTTCAAACTGCCGATGGTGCAACAGTGAATAATATCGCTGTATATCTTCCAGGCTTTGCCGGATACCTCTGGACAAGTATGGGAGACGGATTCAATGGATCGGTTTTCAGCCTCGATATGCTCAACAACGAAATTGTGGCTGGTGGAAACTTTACAGCTTCAGGATCCACTCCAATGTTCGGTGTTGGACTATACGCGAACG
>Ga0247831_1008731_pt1 | contig 10511 bp, 8 predicted proteins | sample LaCruzMarch2015__9_FD_192406 | JGI IMG/M metagenome (GOLD analysis project Ga0247831, IMG submission 192406) | Freshwater microbial communities from meromictic Lake La Cruz, Castile-La Mancha, Spain - LaCruzMarch2015_1m | ecosystem: Environmental > Aquatic > Freshwater > Lake | place: Spain...
GGCGTGCCAGAGATTGTGCGTGAGGCAGCGATCGGGCCCGAGGCAGCCGACACCATCTTCGCCCATGCAGCGGGTCATGCGGGTCTTTTCCTCGACCGCGCTCAACACGTCAGCCACGGTGATCTGTTCGGCCGGGCGTGCGAGGCGATAACCACCCGAGCGGCCGCGCACGCTTTCCACGATGCCCGCGCGGCGGAGTTGCAGAAAGATCTGCTCCAGGTACGCGAGCGACAGGTGCTGGCGCTCGGCGACACCGGACAGGGAGAGCGAGGCGCCGTCGCCGTTCTTGGCGATATCGGCCAGTGCCATCACCGCGTAGCGGCCTCGTGTATTGAGTTCCAAGACACACCCTCGACTACACCGTAGACGCCAGTTTCGCCCGAGACGAGCCCCGCAGGCAATCGCCACCGGGGGCAGAACGCTGTTGCACTTGCGCAAAGCGGCGCCACATATGCTATGACGCCTGCTTGCACAGCGCGGCAAGCTGGGCCTGTTACACTCCTGGCGTGTGCCGGCCTGCTCGCACGACCTGCCTCGTTACCGACCCCAAGGTCGCAGACTTCAGCGTTGTAGGACGTCAGTCGAACTGGTTCTACTATGGGAAATCCGACCCACCAAGTCAACATTTCTCACGCCACAAATCTCGAGCCCGAAACCACTGGGGCCGCGCGGTTCGAGTGACCAGGCGGCCCTGTCCATCACCAGGGACACCCCAGAACCTATGCCCGAGTTGATCATCAACGGCCCCGGCGGTCGTCTCGAAGCCCGCTACCACCACGAGAACTCCACCGACAGCCCGATCGCGTTGATCCTGCACCCGCACCCCCAGTTCGGCGGCACGATGAACAATCAGGTCGTCTATCACCTCTATTACGCGTTCGTGGAGCGCGGCTTCTCGGTGCTGCGGTTCAACTTCCGCGGGGTCGGACGCAGCCAGGGCTACTTCGACAACGGCCCGGGGGAACTGGCGGACGCCGCGAGCGCACTCGACTGGTTGCAGATCGCCAATGCCGAAGCCAAGGCGTGCTGGATCGTCGGCGTCTCGTTCGGCACCTGGATCGCCATGCAATTGCTGATGCGGCGGCCGGAGATCGACAGCTTCGTGTGCGTCGCGCCGCCCTACAACATCCAGGGCTACGACTGGTCATTCCTGGCGCCCTGCCCGGCATCCGGCCTGTTGATCAATGGCGAGCGCGATCGCGTGGTGCCGCCGGCAGCCGTTGCCGAAATGTCGGCCAAGACCAAGCTGCAGAAGGGAATCAAGCTGACGCACGAGATCGTGCCCGGCGCCAACCACTTCTTCGAGCAGGAGGGCACGATGGAGGACCTCAAGGCCCGCGTCGGTGCCTACGTCGACGAGCGCATGATCGGCATCCTGGCGTCCAAGAAGGACGACTGAGGGAACGGCGATTTTCGCTGACGTGAACGGGGCTGCCGCCCTGTACCCGCGCGAGGGGACACCCCTCGCGCGCCCCCTTGTTTTAATCCGAAAAAGGAAGGGGTCCGGGGAACTCGTTCCCCGACGGGCTGCGGGCGCGAGCCGCTTCGCGCAGCGAACAGCAGCCCCGTCACGCCGGCTGCGCGACCGGCGGCATCGGCACGACGATCGGCTTCGCCTCGGGTTGGGCGCCCGCACCATCGAGATCCGGCACCAGCGTGGCCTTGTCCTTGGGCCGGCGCGCCGCGCCCTCGAACTCGGCGCCATGTTCGAGCGTCAAGGCGTCGTGATGAATGTCACCCTCGACCTTGGCGGTGGCTGCGAGCTTGACGTCGAGCGCGCGAATGGTGCCGAGCACAGTGCCGTGGATCGTCACCTTCTCGGCGTTGACGAGACCGGTGACGCAGCCTTCATCGCCAATGATCACCTCGGCGCCGAGTACGTCGCCCTGCACGACACCCTCGATCTGCAAGACCCCGCGTGAGACGATCCTGAGGTCTGCGCCGAGAATGGCGAGATCGCTGCCGATCACCGAGACGCGCTTGGCACCCGGCGGGGCACCGAACTGCGACGGCGCACCGACGCCGGAGGGCGCGCGCGGCGGCAATGCCGTGACGGGGGCCGGTTCGGAGGCGGAGCGCAGGGGCGGTTTTGGTGCCGCACCTGCGGCATGGGCGGGCGCGAGCGCCGGCTGCGCCGCAGGCGACGGCCGATCGCGATCGGCATTACGCAGGAACATGGCTTCCCCCCGGGAAAAAGAGTTTCAATTCACGGAGAGAACACGAGCAACCACTGTTGGTCGAATTATGTTGTGCTTCAAACGAGATAAGCCGCGCAGCGCAGAACGCGCGCAAGCGCCGGGTTGTCGGCGGGTCGTCAGTGATCGACACGCCCCGCCACCCGCACCAGCACGCCGCCGGTCATCGGCACCGAGACGCCGGTGGTGCCAGGGAACGTCAGCGGCAGCCCCTTCAGGGCGCGGACAGCGAGATAGGCCCACGCCTCGGCTTCGAGCGCGTCACCGTCGAGGCCAGCGGCTTCCGCCGGAACGACCGCGTTCTGCACGAGGCCGGCGAGGCCGGTCATGATCGCCTTGTTGCGCCGCCCGCCGCCCGCGACGACCCACAGTGCCGGCTCCTCGGGCACCACCTCCCGCGCTCTGGCGATGGCGCCCGACGTGAAGGCGGCGAGGGTCGCCGCGCCATCCTCGACCGAGAGGCCGTCGACGAGATCGGGAATGAACGCATTGCGGTCGAGCGACTTGGGCGGCAGGTCGGCGAAATAGGAGTGATTGAGGTAGAAGCGCACGACATCCTCGTGCACGCGACCGGCGAGCCCCGCCGTGCCGTCCTCGTCACGGGCGCGGCCGGTCTGGCGGAGCATCCAGTCGTCGATCAGCGCGTTGCCGGGGCCTGTGTCGAAGGCGATCAGGTTACCGTCGCGGCCGATCCAGGTGACGTTGGCGACGCCGCCGATGTTGACCACGGCGATCGGCCGAGCAGGCAGGCGCGCGGTGAGGGCCCGGTGGTAGACGGGCGCCAGCGGCGCACCCTGGCCACCCGCCGCGACATCGGCCGCCCGCATATCGTAGACGACGTCGAGGCCCGTAAGGCGGGCGAGCAATTCGCCGTCGCCGAGTTGCACCGTCAGTTGCTGATCCGGCCGGTGCAGCACGGTCTGGCCGTGGAAGCCCACCACGTCGACCGTCTCGCGGGTGATGGCGTTGCGGGCGAGGAAATCCGCCACCACGTCGGCGTGCGCGATCGTCATGTCGTGCTCGACCTCGGCGAGCGTGCCCGGCCGCTGGTCACGCCGCGTCATGGCCCGCGCCTCGGCGAGCGCTCCGGCCAGGCGGCGGCGAAGTTCTGCGCCGTAGGGCACCGTCGCGGACGGCCCGCGCTCGACCCTGCCTTCGCCGTCGGTCGTGACGAGAGCGATGTCGATGCCGTCGAGGGAGGTGCCCGACATCAGTCCCAGCGCGCGCATCGTCTTGCCCATCGTCGTCCACCCGTGCAATTTGCGCTGCAATAACGCGCCCACACCGGAACACTCGCATCAGACATTGCCGCATCAAACAAGGCTGCCTGCCGACATGACCACACCCAAATCCGACTTCCTGCGCATCATGACCGAGCGCGGCTACATGCACCAGTGCTCGGATCTCGCGGGCCTCGACGCGCTCGCGGCCAAGGGGGAGGTCGTCGCTTACGTCGGCTACGATTGCACGGCGCGTTCGCTGCACATCGGTTCGCTGATTTCGATCATGATGCTGTCGTGGCTGCAGGAGACAGGCAACAAGCCGATCGTGCTGATGGGCGGCGGCACCACGCGGGTCGGCGATCCCTCCGGCAAGGACGAGACGCGCGCGCTCAGACCGATCGAGGAGATCGAGGCCAACAAGGCCGGCATGCAGCAGGTGTTCGCCAAGCTGATCGGCTTCGGCGCGGGCAAGACCGACGCCGTCATGGCCGACAACGCCGAGTGGCTGACCAAGCTCAACTACATCGACTTCCTGCGCGATGTCGGCCGGCACTTCTCGGTCAACCGCATGCTGTCGATGGACTCGGTCAACCTCCGCCTCGAGCGCGAGCAGGAACTCTCGTTCATCGAGTTCAACTATATGCTGCTGCAAAGCTACGACTTCGTCGAACTGGCGCGGCGGTACGGCTGCAACACGCAGATGGGCGGCTCCGACCAGTGGGGCAACATCGTCATGGGCGTCGACCTCGGCCGGCGTATGGGTACGCACCAGCTCTATGCGCTGACCTGCCCGCTGCTGACGACCGCGTCCGGCGCCAAGATGGGCAAGACCGCGCAAGGCGCCGTCTGGCTCAACGAGGACATGCTATCGGCCTACGATTACTGGCAGTTCTGGCGCAACACCGAGGACGCCGATGTCGGCCGCTTTCTGAAGCTGTTTACCAAGCTCCCCCTCGACGAGGTGGCGCGGCTCTCAGCGCTCGGCGGCGCCGAGATCAACGAGGCGAAGAAGGTGCTCGCTACCGAGGCGACCGCGCTGATCCATGGTCGCGCCAATGCCGAGGCCGCCGCCGAGACCGCCCGCAAGACGTTCGTCGAGGGCACGCTTTCGGCCGACCTGCCGACGATCGAGGTGAAAGCTGCCGACATCGAGAGCGGCCTCGGCGTGCTCGCGGCCTTCGTCGCAGCCGGCCTCGTCAAGTCGACCAGCGAAGCCCGCCGCCAGATCCAGGGCGGAGCAGTGCGCGTCAATGATCAGGCGGTGACCGACGAAAAGGCGACAATCGGCCGGGGCGACATCGGCGCCACCGGCGTGATCAAGTTGTCGCTCGGCAAGAAGCGACATGTGCTGCTGAAGCCGGTCTGAGCGCCCGACGGCACGCGACGAGCTGCTCCATCAACAAGTGCGAACGAGGAACGTGGTGATGCCGACGCGGTTCACGCCTCACCCCGAGCGCGACAGCGTGCTCGCGGAACTGCACGTCCGCCCCTTCATTGCGTACCCGACGCCGCATCGCTTCCACCATTACGCGTTCGTGCTGGAGCCAGCCCTGATCGGCTCCGAGCGCGAGGCGTTCCATCGGCTCTGCACGGCACTCGGCGCGCCACCCCCGCCCGACGGCGCGCGGTTCCACCTCGTCACGGTCGGCGACTGGCGACTACGCTGGGAGCTGCACACCGAGTTCGTAAGTTACATGTGGTCGACCAGCAAGGGTGCCGACGAACCGTTCGCAGGGTCCCCCGCCGACATCCCCGCGCCGTTTCAGACGCACGTACCCGCAGGCGCCCTGCTGGTGGCGCTCGACGTTGCCCTTGCAGCCCGCCCGCTCGACACGCTGCCGCTCGACACCCTGTTCGACCGTTCGACGCTTTCCATCGTCGGCGCCGCACAGGACGCGGCACTGGTCGCCGCCGACTTCCGGCCGCGCGACAACGGCGTGATCCGAATCCTCGTCGTCGCGACGGGCACGCTCACTCAGACGCGCGCCGGCCGCCTCGTGCAGCGTGTCATCGAACTCGAGACCTATCGCTGCCTCGCCCTGCTCGGCCTCGCAGCGACGCGCACCGCCGACCCGCTGGTGCGCCGCATCGAGGCCGAACTGCTGCGCCTGTCCTCCTCGATGACCGGCACGCGGGGCGCTGCCGCCAACACCCGCGTACTCGAGGAACTGACGGATCTGTCGGCGCGCCTGGAAGCCGGCATTGCCGCGACCGCCTTCCGTTTCGGCGCCACGCGCGCCTATGCCGAGCTGGTCCGCTCCCGCATCGAGGTGATCCGCGAAACCGAATATGCCGGCTACATCTCATTCTCGCGCATGCTGCGGCGCCGCTTCAATCCGGCCATTGCCACCTGCGCTGCGATCGAGGCACGCCAGAGGGCACTCGCCGAGCGTCTCGCGCACGCCGTCGACCTGCTGCGGACGCGGATCCAGTCCGACCTCGAACAGCAGAACGGCGAGATGCTGTCGGCCATGAACCGCCGCTCGCGCCTGCAACTGCGCCTGCAACAGACGGTCGAGGGGCTCTCGATCGCGGCGATCAGCTACTACATCGTCGGCCTGGTGGGTTACATGGCCAAAGGCGCAAAGGATGCTGGCGCCCTGCCCGCAGCCCTCTCGCCTGAAGTCGTCGTGGCGCTCGCCGTGCCGGTCGTGGCGGTCGGCCTGTGGCTGATCCTCGATCGGGCGCGGACGCGCTGGCGCCGAGACGAGGAGGAGTAGGCGGGGTCGAACGTCGCTGGCGCGAACGGGGCTGCCGCCCCGTACCCCGCGCGAGGGGGCAGCTCTCTCACGCCCCGGTTTTTGGACCAGAAAAGCAAGTGGTCCGTCACAGCGCCTGCGCTGCACTCTCCCAGGCGGCGATGGTGGCTGCGACTTCGTCCGGGCCGTGCGCGGTCGAGACGTAATATTTGATGCCGCTCTTCAGGATGCCACGCTCCAGCAGCAGCGCGTTGAAGCGCGTCAGCTTGGCGGCGTCGGCCGTGAGCAGGTCGCGATAGTTGTGGATCGGGCGATCCGTGAAGAACACCTCGAACATCACCGGCTCGCCGATCACCTGCGCCGCGATCCCGCGCTTCGCCATGATCGATGCCAGCGCCGTCATCAGTTCGCGGCCGGTGGCGTGTACCTTCTCGTAGGTATCGGGACGCGAGAGCACGTCGAGCGTGGCGAGGCCGGCCGCCGCCGCGATCGGGTTGCCGGAGAGCGTGCCGGTCTGCTGCACGTAGCCGGCATCGCCGACGCGCGCCTTGTCGAGGTGCTTCATGATCTCGTCGCCGCCGGCGACGGCTGCGAGCGGATAGCCGCCGCCGACGATCTTGCCGAGCGCGCAGAGGTCCGGCACCACGCCGTAATACTCCTGCGCACCGCCATAAGCGTGGCGGAAGCCGGTCACGATCTCGTCGAAGATCAGCGGAATGCCGTGGCGCGCCGTCGCCTCACGCAGCGCCGCGAGGAAGCCCGGCCGCTGCGTGATGAGGCGCTGCTGCGGCTCGACGATGACGCCACCCAGTTGGTCCGCGTTGGCATCGATCATCTGCGTCGCAGCGTCGATGTCGTTGTACGGGGCGATCAGCATCTCGCTCGTCAGCACGTGCGGGATGCCGGCCGAGTCGGGCGTCGCCTGCGGGAAATTGCCCGGGTTCTTGGGCGTCGTGCTCATCAGCGCCCAGTCGCCCATGCCATGGAAGCCGCCCTCGAACTTCATGATCTTGTCGCGGCCGCGATGGGCGCGCGCCAACCGCATCGCAAAGTGCGTCGCCTCGCTGCCCGACGACGTGAAGCGCACTTTCTCCGCGCACGGCACGGCCTTGGCGATGGCCTCGGCGAGGCGGATGCCGGGCTCGCTGTTGGCGAAGAACGTCGAGCCTTTGGCGACCTGCGTCTGCACGGCCGCCACCACCTCGGGATGCGCGTGACCGACGAACATCGGGCCGGAGCCGAGCAGGTAGTCGATGTAGGTGCGCCCCGCCACGTCGGTGACGCGACAGCCGCGCCCCTCGGCGATGATGATCTCGGCCGGCAGATTGCCGAAGGAACCCGCCGGCAGGTGGGCGTGGGCACGCTCGAGCAGGTCGGCGTGGACGGCATCGGACGGCGCAGCGGCGGCAGCAGCAGACGACATCGGCGGGCTCCCATCGAACGAGGCAGTACGCATGAAAGATGATCGTGACACCGCGTGCGCGCGTTGTCACCGCCCGCCGTGCGGACATCAGCCCGGCAGTCGCGGTCGGGCAGGTGCAGCCCGATTTTGACGTATGGCGTTCGCCGACAGATTGAGTTCACCGACCTGGCGCCTTAGGCTCCGGACGATCTCTGAGCAGACTGGAGTACCCTGTGACGCGACCGCGATTCGGCCTGAGCTGCGCCCTCTCGACGCCCTTCACCGACACCGGCGCCATCGACAGCGCCCGGCTGGTGGCCCATGCCCGGCTCTGCCGCCGCGAGGGTTGCGGCACCGTCACACTGTTCGGCACCACCGGCGAAGGCTTTTCCATCGGCCCGAAAGAGCGCCATGGCGTCTACGACGCCTTCCGCGCCGCCGGCTTCGACGCACCGGCCGAACTCGGCGCCGGCATCATGGCGGCCTCGGTGGAAGAAGCCGCAGCCCAGGCCCGCCAGGCGCTCGATGCCGGCTGCCGCCACCTGCTGCTCGCCCCGCCGTTCTACATCAAGGGCGTCGGCGACGACGGCCTGTTCGCCTGGCACAGCGCTTTCATCCACGCGCTCGGCGCCGACTGTCGCGGCGTCATCCTCTACAATCTGCCGAGCCAGACGGCGGTGACGCTGAGCCACGCCCTAGTCGGCCGCCTGAAAGCCGCGTTCCCCGGCGTCGTCATCGGCGTCAAGGACAGCTCCGGAAGCTGGCCCTACACCGAGCGCCTGCTCGCCGAGCATGGCGACCTCGCCATCATGATCGGCGACGAGCGCCACCTCGCCCGCGCCGTCCGCCTCGGCGGCGAAGGCTCGATCTGCGGCCTCGCCAACTCGCATGCCCACCTGCTGAAGCCGATGATCGAGGCGGGCGAGGAGAACCCGGCCATCAACGCCCTGGTCGAAGCGGTGGTGTCGTACCCGGTGCTGCCCTCGGTGAAGGCGCTCGTCGCCGACAAGCGCGGTGACACAACGTGGCTCGCCGTCCGCGCGCCGCTGGTCGGGCTGACAGAGGCGCAGCACGGGGAGTTGCTGGCGCGTTGCCGTGATGTGGCCGGGTTGTAGTTGTGCCCGACTGGCGCGGCCATCGCGTCCGAGGCGGGTGCCGAGCGCCGGCGGCCTTTGGTTGCAGCATTTTGCCCCCACCTGACAAACTCGTGACCGGGGGGTGGCTTGCGTCGGGGTAGGCTGTCGCCACCTGTCGCGGTGGAGGTGCCCCATGCTGAAGCTTGTTCTTGGCCTGCTGCTTGCCCTGATCGTCGCGCCGCTCGGAGCGGCGGCCAGCGAACCGACGCGCGTGTCGCTCGCCACCGCGACGCCCGGCGGTGGGTTTCCGCTGTTCGGCGATGCCGCCGCTGCCGTGATCAATGCCGTCGACCCGACGCTCAAGGTCGTGACGCAGAACACCAAGGGCAGCAGCGAGAACCTTTTCCTGCTGGAGAAGGGCACGGTGGATTTCGCGCTGGTCGCCGGCGTACCCGCCTATGAGGCTTTCGAGGGCATCCGCCGCGCCAAGACCTCGGCGCGAGTCGTCTCGGTGATCTACGCGAGCTTCGGCATGTTCGCGGTCAAGGCCGACAGCCCGGCGCGTTCGACCCGCGATCTGGTCGGCCAGAGCGTCGCCTGGGGCACCGGCGACTCGGGCCTCACCACCATCGGCCGCTATGCGATGGAGGGGCTCGGCCTCGATGCCGAGAAGGACTTCAAAGCGGTGTTCCTGGAGAAGGCCGGCGATGGGCCGCCGATGCTCGCGGACGGACGGGTCGCCGCAGTGTGGGGCGGCGGCATCGGCTGGCCGAGCTTTACGCGGATCACCGCTGGCGGCGGGCGGCTGATCGGGTTTTCCGAGAGCGAAGTCGAGCGCATCGTCGCGCGGCACCCGTTCCTCAGCCCGATGACGCTGCCGCCCGGCAGCTACGCGAACCAGCAGGAGCCGGTGGCGACCGTCGGCACGTGGAGCTATCTGCTCGCCCGCGCCGACCTCTCCGACGACATCGTCTATCGGGTCGCCAAGGCGCTGCATGCCGGCAACGAGCAACTGGTCGCTCGCGTGGAGCAGGCGCGCCAGACGATGCCCGAGGTGACCGCCGCCGCCGTACGCGACCGCAGCCGCCTCCACCCGGGCGCGCTGCGCTATCTCGTCGAGATCGGAAAGTGAGGGGCCGGCGTTAGCGCCTCCGCGGGCGGCGCTGCAGGCTTCGGCGCCCACGTCGGTGTCTTGGCGAGCGTTAGCCGCACAGGGCGGATAAGCCCGCGCAGGCGAGCAGCACGACGGCTGCGCTCCGTTGGCCGAAGGCCGGCGCCAGCATCGCGGCGGACCTCCCGGCCGCAACCCTCAGCCGACCACCGGCGCGGCCTTCACGACGTCGCGGCCTGCGTAGCGCGCGGCGTCGCCGAGTTCCTGCTCGATGCGGATCAGCTGGTTGTACTTGGCGAGGCGGTCGGAGCGCGACAGCGAGCCGGTCTTGATCTGCCCGCAGTTGGTGGCGACCGCCAGGTCGGCGATGGTCGCATCCTCGGTCTCGCCCGAACGGTGCGACATCACGGCGGTGTAACTCGCCTTGTGCGCCATGGCGACGGCGTCAAGCGTCTCGGTCAGCGAGCCGATCTGGTTGACCTTGACCAGGATCGAATTGGCGGTGCTGCGCTTGATGCCTTGGGCGAGGCGCTCGGTGTTGGTGACGAACAGGTCGTCGCCCACGAGCTGGCACTTGGCGCCGATCTCGGCGGTCAGGATCTTCCAGCCTTCCCAGTCGTCTTCGCTCATGCCGTCTTCGATGGAGATGATCGGGAAGCGGGCGACGAGGTCGGCGAGGTAGCGCGCGTTGGCAGCCGAATCGAGCACCTTGCCCTCGCCGTCGAGGCGGTACTTGAAGTCCTTGAAGTATTCCGTTGCCGCGCAGTCGAGTGCCAGCATCACGTCGTCGCCGGGCTTGTAGCCG
>Ga0247831_1008732_pt1 | contig 10510 bp, 1 predicted proteins | sample LaCruzMarch2015__9_FD_192406 | JGI IMG/M metagenome (GOLD analysis project Ga0247831, IMG submission 192406) | Freshwater microbial communities from meromictic Lake La Cruz, Castile-La Mancha, Spain - LaCruzMarch2015_1m | ecosystem: Environmental > Aquatic > Freshwater > Lake | place: Spain...
CGATGCCAGTTTGGAACAAAGCCCCCATTGCTCAACTAAAACAAAGATATCGGAAGGCGTCGCAGGTAAGTAAACTTTATCACCCTCAGTTGAGATTCAGTACTCAAGTAAGTTTCCCTTGCCTTCATTGCAAAAACTTAGGCATCGCCTACCCGCAACAGCGGGCCCACTTTACGTAGTAACTCTTATTTTAGCATAAAAAAACCAAGCATGTTGTGATCTAGAGAGCCAATTTCTACGTACCTACTCTACATCATACGTAAAAATATTAGCAAGGTATGTATGTATTAAGGTATGTAGTCGGCATCGACCTCAATCCGAAAAATGGTGGTGGTGATAAAGAAGAAGCGCCGCATGGGTGGCGGCATGGGTAATGGTCCGCCAGCACGACTCGGGTGGCTAGGCGAGGGGTTTGGTCTTGGCGCTACGACTGTGACTGCGACTGCTGCGGCCTCCCCTGCGTTTCAAATGACCAATGATCATAATGATAGCAATAGTAGTAATACTCGTAGAGACCAAAGCTCCGCGACGATGGCTGCTATTGACCTCACCGGGGACAATGACGATGATGATGATGCAAATGGTAATGACTCGGGCAATGATTACGCACGACTCGAAACTCCTCGGGTCATGAATAATGACCACGACAATGGCAGCAACAATAATATTATTATCAACAATGACGATTATTACAGTACGGATAAATCATCCGATTATTTCGCGGATTCGATTCTACATTCGGCGAATATTGGCAGCCGCACTCATGATCATCAGCGAGGGCAAAAGCCGAGGGAGGAGGTGGGCAGCAGCAGCAGCAGCAGCAGCAATGCCATTGTCAAAAATGCTAAAGTTGGCAAGTTTACGAGTTCGAAACGCAACCCAACGGCATCGTCAAATGTTGCAGCAGCAGGGAAACAGAAAAGTGCGTTGTTTGCGACAACCGCCGGGGTGGCAACAAAAACATCATCATTTGCCATGTCAAATCCTGCTGCCGCTGCAACAAAACGAAGGAGTAATGAAATGTGGATTGATAAATATGCACCCCAAACATCAACGGAAGTATGTATGGCACCCAAGAAAGTTGATGAAATAAAATCGTTTTTATTGTCATACATAACCAACAATAGTGAAAAACGAAAACAAAAACGGCAACGAACGAATAATACGATGTCACAAAAGAAGCAGCAACAACTGTGTTGTTACACGAAGGGAGATGTTGTTAATTATACAAATTCAAATGGGGAAATATATACATGTACCATCCTAGCAGTGGATATAGATGATGGTATGGAACCATACTATACAATACAGTTGGAAAATAATGATAATAAGCATGGTAATGGAGGAATACGGGAGAAGCAGACTGATAATGCACATTTATCACCACTCCTTCTTGATGATGCTGCTGGACCATCATCATCGCCACCATCAATACTACTACAGACAAAGCTGTTAATACTTGCTGGTAGTCCCGGCATTGGCAAATCCGCAACAATACATGCATTAGCCAATGAAATGTCAATTGAGGTATTAACATGGGATGATGCACATGTTGAGTACAGTAACAATAATAATCACAATGATGGTGGAGGAGGAGGGGATTACTACATCCCCTATCAGAGTCAATTGAATTCATTTGAGGAATTCTTAAGTCAAAGTGGTGTGGGTGTACAATCATTAGAGTTCGTACTTGATGATGATGATGATGGTGATGATAATGGTATCAGCAGTAGTAAACGAAAGGCAACAAACAATAGCAAGAACAAAAACAAGAATTACGTTGGTTCCCTAATACTTATTGAAGAAATACCAAATTTGTACAATTCGGAAGTAGAACAAACATTCCGATCTATTATAGAAAAATATATACATACATCACAAATACCTACAATATATATCTATAGTGATGTAAATGAAGGAAAGGTTGATCCAAAAGAATTAGAACGATTATTCCCACCTCAATTACTATACGACTCCAATAAGTTGATAAATGTACTACAAATCCAACCAGTAACGAAAAGTAAAATGAAAAAATGTTTACAGTCAATTGTCAAGTCCGAGGGTTTAGAAAGTTCTAGTAGACGAGGAGGACGACGACAGGATAGTAAGGTGCCAGCAAGTTTTTATGATGAAATACATTTATCAAGTGGGGGAGATATTAGACATGCAATATTTGATATGCAATTTCGGTTTACCTCATTGACAACTACAACGACTTTGTCTGCTGGCACTACCAATACATTACTTTGCGATCAAATTAGTAACATTGGCAATAGCTGCAGCAGCAGTAGTACAAAGAAGGATACTAAATTATCAGCATTCCATGCTTTGGGTAAATTATTGTATGCCAAACGTAAAGTGCGACAACAATCGTCATTGTCGTTATTGTCGACTGGCTGGGACTCTGAGGAAGATGTTACTGAATATACCTCCATGCTGACTACTACTACTACTACTTCTCATCTGGCTACATCGACAGCATTGAAGTCGTGGGATGATGGACGTGGTCCATTAGAATTTATTCCCGAGGATATATTATTACAAACTGATATGGGAATTAGTTCAGCAATTACCTTCCTATCATATCATAGTCCTGATTTCTTCACAGACATTACCGAACTATGTACATCACATGAACTATTGTCCGACACTGCATTATTCATCGATCGATTGTATGATGGAGGTGGTGGTGACGGTGGTGGTCCATTCCCCATGGACTATGCCGCCTGTATTGGAAGTAGAGCCGTGGCACATGCCAATATACATCCTGCACCATCACGGTTTCGACAATTCACAGCGCCCAAGGTATTTAGTGTATTGAAGAAAAATCGTGAGAATGAAAATAAGATTAAACAACTACGTAAGAGATTATCTGCCGTGAGTAGTACTGGTGGTGGTGGTGACGACAGCTGTAATCACGACGGGGGCAGCAAGACATCCATACGTGAGAACATTGGATCGGCTACTCAATTCGTTACGAATAGTCTACCGTATATAAGAATTGTCATCCCACAAGATGTCAATTTCGCGTTATCCAACTTACATTCCTACGCCAAAACGTCTGATGAATCGGCATCAGTTCCTGTTCCAAGTACTGTTGTGGAGGAAAATCGTGTATTGTTAGAGGACGACTTGGTGGACGAAGATGACGAATGGTGGTAAACAAAAAACCAACGCGAGTGGCAAAAAGGTTAGGATCACACAAAGCCTACTCCTGTATTTTTTTACAACCTATATCTTGTCTGCACAGTATTATTTCTAATCCTTCTAGTACAATAAAGCGTCCAATATTGATGAGTCCGAAGTAGATGAGTAATCAAGAATAAAGTAACTCACTTATTACATACATTAAACGCTTGCTAGTATCATTCCCAAAGTCATCAGAGAATCATCCACTAAAGTGAAACAATGGGTCCATCTTGATCATCCGAAAAATATGCGACGATTCTGCAATACAGAAGATCGTGGCGTATAGTTACTTGTACTATCCAATCTACCAGCTGCCATCTCGTACTTAGGACTCGATAGCAGCATTTGTGCAGTCCTCCGTATCTCAAGAGATTTCGGCGTGAGTGCACTGGTAAAATTGGTGGCATTCTCCTTGTAATCGTCGTCGTCGTAATCGTCCGAAATGTCAACAGTCAGTTCATCTAATGCTTGTAGCATGCCTCTATTCTGCATCTTATATTTCATCGCCTCTGATGAAAGTATGCGTGCCCTTTCTTCTAAGATGGAATTATCATTTTGTGCTTCTTCAAGATTATGTCTTGCGAGAAGACTAAATAGTTCGTACTCTTTCGTCAGTACTGATATGGTATTCTCCATGGACGATCGATCCGCAAGAACGAGGTCGTACTCTCTCGTCAGCGTTAACATGGTATTCTCCATTGACGATCGCTCCTCAAGAGCGACATTTAGCTGTTCTGTTACTGACTCCAACTTTCCTCTGATATCGACAAGCTCCTTCTCTAATAAATGTATCCATTCCATCAATCCATTCTGTTCTCGAGCAGGCGAATCGAGTGCGTCCTCAAACAACCTCGTTTGTGCAGCAGAAGCAGAATTAGCTTCCTCTTTGAATTCTTCGTATTCCTTTTTCATTGATTCAACTATATTTTCAAGACAGGCGATTTCGCACTGGCTTGCTTCCTGCTGCCGCTTACACCTTTGGAGCAGACGATGACTTTCTTCATTCCGCTTGGTATTAAGGTCGGCAATGCACTTTGTGTAATTGTTGCATTCGTCTTCCATGCTCTGCAACTTCGCCTTTGCCGTTTCATTTTGACTCGTCAGTGTCGCCACCAGGGCTTCTGAAGAATCTAGTTTACATCTGAATTCGTCGGCTTCTTGCCTTGCGTCAATCATTAACTGCTGAACGTCAGTGAGGGTCGTCGAAGTCGATCTCAACCGTTCAGAGAGATCCTCTATTCTAATTAACATTGCATCCTTCTCGTCTTCAAGGTCAGCAAATAGCTGATTAAGAACATTGTTCTGCAACTTTTCTTCGGCCAGGGATTTCGTCAGTTTCTCATTCTCACTCCGTCCATTGTCAACACGCTTCGTTAGCTCCACAATTTCGCCGCATTGCTGACGCAATCGTGAGTCCATGTTGTTTGTAACAGCTTGATTGTCTTCAACTTTCTGAAGTAGACACTGAATCTCATCAGATCGTCCGTTTGCAATTAGTTCAAGTGCTAACATTTTTTCTTTATGAGTATCGATCTCTTCCTGTGCATGGTCAAGTTCTTCTTGATAATGCAAGGATTCCAGTATAAGCCCTTCGGCCGCCCGCAAAGATTGCAGATGTTCCGCCCTTAGCCGTTCTTGCTCGGTAGCTGATGTTTCCGTCAACTCAATTAACTGGCGTTTAAGGTCTTGATTATCATCATCCAACTCATCTAACTTTGCCACTGCCTCTGCATTATTGCACTCTAACAATTTAGCGGCTTTTTCGAGCCTTTCTACCTCCTTCACAGCTTGAAGAAGATCGGTTTCGAGTGACTGTATCTTAGAAGACGAAGCATGCAGTTGGTGCTGATGGTCAATCTTGTCATCGCTAATGCGTGCTAACGCTTCAGAATGTTTGTGCTCGAGTGATTTCACAATGCCTCCGAGCCGTTCTCTGTCATTCTTTGCCTTACTCAACTCTTCCTCAAGTGCAATTATCTTGGATCGTTGCAACTCTTGCTCAGCAGTGGACTTTTCAATCAACTCTGCCTGATCGCACTCAAGCAATTTCACTCCAGCCTCGAGCGTGTCAACCTCCTTCAATGCACGAAGAACTTCTGTCTCGAGCGACACTATCTTAGATTTGTGCTCCTCTCGTTCAGCACTCAATACTTCTGTTAGTGAGTCAAACCGACATTGAAGATCAGCTTTATTCTCCCTTACACGTGTCATTTCCTCTGCGTGAATGAGCTCTAATGCCCTTATAACATCGTCAAGCCTCTCTTGTTGTTGCTTTGCTTCAACTAAGTCTGCCTCCATTGACTGGATCATAGATTCTTGACGCCCTTGCTCACAAGCTGACTTTTCTGTTAGTAAGTCATGTCGGCGTTGGAGTTCAACTTTAACATCCTGTGAGCGTGTCATTTCCTCTGCATGACTGTGTTCCATTGATTGTATAACACCTCTTAGTCTTTCCTTCTCTTGCTTTGCTTGAATCAATTCAGTCCCCAATATCAGAATCTTTGTATTGTGTTCCTCATCTAATTGTCTAGCCTCGCACTTTGCATTAGTAAGTAATAATTGATCTTGTTCAATCTTAGTCTGGAGTAAATCTCTTTGCGACACCGTATCGTCCAGAGACTTTTGCATACTTTCAAATTCCCTCCGTAGACTAACCCATTCCTCTTCCTTTGTTTCCAAGGCTGCTTCGAGAGTCAGTACTTTGGAACTTAATTTCTCTTCTAAGCAATTAGCCTCGGATAGGACAGTAGTAAGTGATTTCTGAATATTCTCATGCTGAGTTAAGACTTGATCTCTCTGCAATGTAACTTCGTTAAGATCGTTCTGCACACGATGAAGATCATTCCGTAGACATTCTATATTCTGCTGCAGCTCGTTTATGTTTGACACTTGCATCAAATTAATGTTGTTGTGCCGCTCAACTTCATCACTGTATAACAACCTTGATTCATCTAACTCTTTCTTGCAAATCTCGGTTTGTTTTGTTAGGATTTCTATTTCCTGAGTCATATCTTGTGTGATGCCAATCAAACGGTTCCTATCAGTCTCCAATAGTGCCAAAGTCTCCCTATGATACTTCGCAAGAATTTCAATTTGTTGGGACATATCATCTATTGCATCATTCTTTTCCCTTCCCAAACGTGCTAATGTAACTGCATGATTGCTCTCCAACGATGATATTTCATTTTCCAATAACTCCACCTCCTGTGCTGACCGAATGAAGCTCGCCTCCAATGATTTCTCATTAGCACTGCTTATCAAGTCCGCCAAACTAGCCGCCATCTTGACATCGTCAAGTTCTGTTGTGAGTTTGATACCTCTTTCACTCGCAGTTGCAATTTCAGTTGAAAGCAATTCATTTCTAGCACTCATCTCCTGTATAATGGCCTGTAAATTGTCGATGGTTGCTGTTTTATTCGTTAATAACTTGTGCAATTCAGTTTTGTCACGTTGTAACGAATGAAAACTCAATTTAATCCCTCTCATGACCTGCAATAATGATAAGTTCGAGTTTATCTCGAAGCTTGTTGCACAGATTGGCATATTTATTCCCGATGATGTATCATTAGAGCGAGAAAAGTCATCATTCTGTTCAATCTCAAATCCAACTTGATTTCCGTGCTCATCACTGCTGATGATGGCTAACGTCTCTGCTCGCACTGCCTCCCTTTCATTCACGAGATCATTGATTCTCGTTGTTGTTTCTTGGAGTGACTTTCGCACAAGATCAAGTTCTGCCCCCAGATTGTCGGCACACCGCCTTGACTCAGCTAGATCTGAATCAAGGTTCACTTTCTCGTCAGCAAATTCTTGATTCTTCTCCATGGCGTCATCCAACGACTTTTCCAAAGTCTCAAGGTCAACACGCAGTTTATCGCTGTGCTTCCTCGACTCGAGCAATTCTGACTCGAGAGTGGCAATGCTATCATTGGCCACACCTAGATGTGTCAGTGCATCAGTATGGCTGTTCATCAATGAAATCATATCGTTACCCAGCCTTTCCTGCTCCACCTTCGATTGAAGTAATCTTGCCTCTAGTGATTTAATCGTAGCGTTGAGCTGCATCTTCTCTTGACTGGCGACAGCCTTGATTGACTGAAGCTCAACATCCATGTCCTCTTCAGTCTTTTTCATGTGTTTCAATTGTGTAGTCAATGCGATAATGGATTTTTCATCAGTCTCAATCTTGCGTTGGTATGCCTGTATCTCTACTACTTTAACATCGATATTGCTCTGGAGGGTCTCTACCTGTTTGACTAGTCCATTACGTTCCCCGTCAAGCTTCTCTCGCTCCGCGATTAATTTGGTTTCAACTTGCTCCTTGACACTCAATCTTTCTTCATAGACCTTGATTGATTCAACAAAATTCTCTTGTTCACTTCTTCGCTCAGCTTCTTTTGCATCCAGTTGAGTCTTCATCATTGTTATCGAATTATTAAGATGCACTTGCTCATGTAATAGCTCTGTCTTGATCTCCTCTATGGCTTTAACTTGATCAGTAAGGGATGTGATGGTGACGTTAAGTGTCATTTGCTCCGCTATTAGCTCATCCTCGATTATTTTCTTGTCTCTCAATTCTGCCTCATTGTCAGCGGTCAATTTTGACACATTGCTGTGTAAGGACTTGATCTGCATGACTAATCTATCACGATCCCTCTTTAGATTTGTTATTGTGCTGGTAAGCTTTTCACGCTCAGTTTGTAGCTTGGCATCAAACATATCCTTATAATGTCCACTCAGTCTCGTAATTGACGTTGTAAGCTTCTCTCGTTCGGCTAGTAGCTCGGCTTCGATTTCTTCCTTGGCAGTCAATTTCTCAGTAAGTGCAGCTATCGCGTGGTTAACTTCTGATTCTGAGCAATGAGTATCCCCAAGATTGACTTTCTTCTCTAGCTCCGCAATGCGCTCCCTCATTTCGTCATTCTGTACTGCCAAATTCAACTCGTCTTTATCCACGCCTAGACGTGCCAGAGTATCTAAATTCAAATAGACCTCCCTATCCGTATTCGTTTGGGATTCAGTCCTCTCACGTGATTGCGCTCCAATTTGAAGTTGCACTGCCTTGACAGTGAGTTCTTGATTCTTCTCCATGGCGTCATCGAGTGACCGTTGCAAAGTATCAAGATCGACACGTAGGTTGTTGCTGTGCTTCCTCGACTCGAGCAATTCTGATTCGAGAGTGGCAATTCTATCATTCACCGTCCCTACTCGTGTGAGTGCATTAGTATGGCTGTTCATTAATGAAATCATATCGTTACCCAGCCTTTCCTCCTCCACCTTAGATTGAAGCAATTTAGCCTCTAGTGAATTAATCGTAGCGTTGAGCTGCATGCGCTCTTGGCTGGCATTCGCCTTGGTTGTCTGAAGATCAACATTCATTTCCTCTTCAATCTTTTTCATATGTTCCAATTGTGTAGTCAATGCGATAATGGATTTTTCATCAGTCTCAATCTTGCTATGATATGTCTTCAACTGCTGAACTAGCTCATCACGTTCTCCTTCTAAGGTTGCATTAGAATCGGTTAGTTTAAATATTTCCATCGCCAATTCATCCCCGATAATATCCGTGTTACATGCTCGTGAACGAAGAATCGTATTTGAGGCAGTATGCTCCGCACGTTCTGCTAATAGCTTACGTTCGATCACCTCTTTTGCATTCAATTGTTTACTCAATTCAGCATTTGAGTAATTTAGGTTCTCTTGCAGCTTTATTTCAATATCATCCTTGGCTTTCACGGCAAGAGCTAGTTCGTCAATTTGTTTACTCATATTAGCATTCGCAATCAATACTTTATTCTTCTCATCTTCTACTCGACTACGAGCATCCGATTCTTTCAAGGACTGCATCTCTGTTGTAACCTGGAAGGTATGAACTTGTTGCTTTAAAACACCATTCTGGGCCATATAACTTTCTACCGTTCTTTTCAAGGCAGTGTTATCGGCTAGTAGATTGTCCCTCTCCATAGACAATGACGTTAGTTCATTACCGATTAGTGTAAGTTGTTCGACGACGGCTCCACATTTTTCTTCTTCTTCTTTTGGTATATTAACGGACTCAGTATGTAACAGTAGTTGAGATCGTAATTCCTCAACAACAATATCTTTCTTATCAAGTTGAGTCTGTAAGTCCTCAACCACCACCAAACATTCACTACTTGATTGTTGTAATACCTCCACTTGCTTAACTAATCCATCACGTTCAACTTCAAGTGATGTAATTTGCAGTCCTTGTTCATTAACTAATGCCTTGCTAGTATTTAGCTCAGCAGTTATATTTTGAACTGCCGTCTCACTGAATGCAGCTAGTCCCGCAAGTTCTCGTTTTAGCTTGGAGATTATACGTTTCTTCGTACTTAGTTGTTCAGCCAGAGTTGCTATATTCTCAGTAAGCTTCTCTCGGTCTGTCAATTGTGTCTTGTTGGACTCGTCCAGTCGTGACATGTCACATTGCAATATCTCAATTTGATTACTATACTCATCACGTTCGTTCGTTAGTGTCGTAATAGAGGCAGTAAGTTCATCTATTTCTGTAAATAGTTTGATAATCAACATTTCTTTTGTCTTCAACTCTTCTTCCTTCGTAGTACTTAACTGCATTACATTACTATGAAGTGTATCAATATGTTTCATTAACTCAGCACGTTCCTCTTTGATAGTACGTAGCTCCTCGGCTTCGCTTGTGCATTTGTCATTCAACTGCCGAGTCAATGCCGTGATTGTATCCTTCAGTCGTTCTTGTTCCAACTTCTGTTCGGACGCATACTTTTCCTTGATGAGTAATTGTTCAGTAAGCTTGTTCCGTTCGGCTAATAAGTTAGCCTCGACGGTATCTTTCGAATTCAATTCTTGACCCACGGCCCTATTAACTTCTTCATATATAGCCTTATCATAAACTACCTGCTTGGTAAGCTCTTCTAGCTGATATTCAGTTTGTAATAGTGCATGTTCGAGTGTCTTCTTATCCGATACTAATTGCTCAATAACTAAAGTATCTGCTCGTCTAATCTCACTCATTATTGATACCTCATTCTGAAGACTAGTAACATGTCCCGTGAGTGCACGTATGTCCGTCTCTCGTGCACTAACAAGTGTCTCGATGTGTATTTTTAATATCTTATTCTCCTTCACCTTTTCATGTAATCGTTCATTATCGATTAGCAAGTCATGACTTACGTCGGCACATTGATCCATGCAGGGATATAGCTTGGCTAACATACCATTTGCCACATCACGCTCCGATTGAGCCGCATCACGCTCAGTCCGAGCCTCATCACGTTCAACTTTGACATTGTCCATCTCTCGTCGAAGCTGGACTAATTCT
>Ga0247831_1008736_pt1 | contig 10506 bp, 8 predicted proteins | sample LaCruzMarch2015__9_FD_192406 | JGI IMG/M metagenome (GOLD analysis project Ga0247831, IMG submission 192406) | Freshwater microbial communities from meromictic Lake La Cruz, Castile-La Mancha, Spain - LaCruzMarch2015_1m | ecosystem: Environmental > Aquatic > Freshwater > Lake | place: Spain...
ACCACGTTACACCAATGACGGCGGGCTTACACCCGCCGCTACAATTGCACCGTCGCTAAGCGACTATATTTTCGAAAGCTTAAAATTTGTTCAACTTATATGGCGTTTCAGGTTTTCTTAGAACCAATTGTATCAGTCTTTATGGGCTCTAATGCCTGAATTTCAATTATAAATCTGATTTGCGGATTTGTGGGTAATCGACAGACCTGAGGCACCTGAGAATCACCTGAGTCCATGTCATTTTTTCTTAGGTGATTCTTAGGTGTCTGAGGTGGTGAAAAAAAAGCCTCCGGTTATTTCTAAGACTTCTTCTTCTTGTTCTTTTCATTCAACTGAAACACCCGGGAAAGGTTGAATCCAAATTGAATATCACCATCCAACCAACTGCCATTGGCATCCGTCAGGAAAGCGCGTTCATTCATGCCCACTGCGTTGGAAAAATGCAGTTGGAAAACGTGTCCGCCCGTTTCGATGTCAAAACCAATGGAGAGAGGATTAAAAGTTGGGTCATTGGGAAAACGATTGAACGCATAATAATAATCAACGACCAACGCCACCCGCTTGATGAACTTGTACCTTGCGCCAAAGCCCAAAGCGAACATATCATTGGATACCAATTGGTTTTCCACGATGTTGCGGTGTAGCCAGGTAGGCACCAATTGTGCAGAGAGTTTTTCATTGAACTTTCTACCAACAATGGCTTGGGTATAATAGGCCAATCGGCGGGTAAAATTGGGATCAACTTCAAGGTCGGCGTAAGGATCCTTCAAACCATTGAAAGTTGCTCCTGCTACCAATACTACGGATACAGGGATACTTTTGGCCCCAGTACTTTGCCACAAGACGCGGTACTTGAGGAAACCATCCAGCTCTTTTTTGGAAGTGGTTCGACCAATACCTACCGTAAAATTGGAGGTCACTCCATAGTCAAAACCCAAGCGCATATTTGCGTTGTCCAGGCCAAACAGGTTGTAAAACCCGTCATTGATTTTGCCAAAACGGTGCAGAATTCGGAAGTCCAGTGCTCCTGCATCCAGCATTTCCATACTGTGTCCGTTGATGACCCGGGGTGATTTGAATGCGTTGACGACCTTGTCACTAGAGTTGTCATCCCCGAGCAAACCCAGTAAGCTGTCATCCTGAGCGAGCAGTGGGCTAAAAAAAGCCCCCAGTAAAAGCGCAAGTAGCGCCGTCTGTTGCCAGTATTTTTTCATCTTGTTTATTTACCTTTTAGAATTTCCAAAGCTGCACTGATGCTGACTTTTGCACTTTCAGCTATTTTGACAAAAACAACCGTAGGAATGTCAATTTTGTAGTCCTTTAGCATCAGTTCAATGCTGGAACTTACCAGTATTTTGCCTTTTTCTACAGTCACTACCCCTTTTGCACTAATTTCTTTGGTTACGCCGTGCAGGTTCATGGTGCCCAACACGGTTACGGGGTAAGTACCATCTTTGGCAAAGTTAACTTTGTTTACGTCATTGATTTTTCCTTTGAAAGTTGCCTTAGGGTATTTTTCGCTTTCGACATAGTTTTCGTTGAAGTGTTTTTGCATCAACGAACTGGCGAAATCAAATTTATTCATGGATACGGCCCATTCCATCTGGCCGGACTCAGCATCCAACACACAGGTTGCCATGGTGTTTTTTGCTTTTATCTCTTCGACATCGTCTAGTTTGCCTTCCGCATCAAAAATTACCGTTCCGGTACGGGTAAAGTATTTTGATTGCGCTGTAGTTGTAGTAACATTGATGCCAACCAGTAGCATCAGCAGGAAGAAAAAGCGGATTGTGTTCATTAGATTAACGATTTTTGGATTTGATTGGAAGTCTCGAGTGTGTCCCACGAATGAATTCGTGGGGTGGGTACTGAGGTAAATCCCACGAATAAATTCGTGGGTTGTTTTTTTGCGTGCCTCCCACGAATGAATTCATGGGTTGTTTAGTTGTTGAGGGCGCCTAGACGAATCCATTCTTTGATTGAGCTGATCTCACACGAAGGCAGTTTGCCTGCGCCATCTGGCATGGGTACAAAACCTGCATCGTGATTGACACTGCCATACAAGCTGCCATCCAAAGCGTATTTTTTTACCCCGGTATATGTGCCGAGGTTGATTCCGCCAGAAGGGGCGCTGCCGCTGTGGCAACTGTTGCAAGAACGATCCAGAATGGTTTTCACTGTTTTAGAGTAGGTAACCGCACTTAAGTCACAAGTCGTAGTTGTACAGGTGGTATTTTTTGCACCTTGATCTATCCAAAGGGCAATTTTTGCAATTTGATCAACAGTCAGGCGGTTGTAAGGCTTCTTTGGCATAAGCTCATCACCTACCGAAATCAGCACTTTGTACAATTCGCTGGCTTTGTAATCACCAGGCACCACACCACTCTGAATAATGGTCTGATATGAAGTCAATTCCACTCCAGATTCTCGATCCCTACTGTTGTGGCAGCCACTTTGGGTACAACTGGAAACGAGAAGAGGCAGGATATCCCTTTCAAAACATACAGGATTTACATCTACCACTTTTTCTTGGGTACAGGCACTAAAAAGTGCCAATGTCGCAATGGCTAACAGGGTTAGAAAACCGAGAAAGCGTTTTTGTGTTACAATCATAACTTCTTTAGATTATTAGGAAAGGCGATACCAATTGTGCTTAATTGCTATCGCCCTTCCTTTCTATACTATAAAATGCCCTCAAGAGTTGCCTTACTGACCAAGATCTGTTGCTCTGAGGTGTTTGGTTCACTAGCGCAGCCTATTATTTGGCTGCAAAGATAATCAGTCTTCCTCGTGTTCTTCGTCGTGGGCCTGACCAGTTTTGTTGCTGTTGCTCACTTTTTCATTCCCATTAAACCAGTCAATGAGGGTGCGTTTTTGCGCCGCATTCAAGCGTGCTTCCGGGTGCATCCACAGGTAATCTTGTAACGGCATTTCACCTTCAGCAATTGTCTCGGGCAGTTCTTCGGTCGCTTCAGCAAGGTCGTGAGGAGAAGTAGTGCCCCATTCTGAAAAATTCAGTTTAGAGCGCCCTTCGTTGATGTGGTTTTTTACGATGAAAGATACCGGCGCCACGTAAGCATACCAGGGATATTTCGATTCGTTGGAGTGGCAATCGTAGCAAGCTGCACGTAATAAAGTTGCAACTTCTGTGGGCGCGCCACTTAATTTGAGGTAGTCTTGATTCAGATCAACTGCAGGATTCTTGCGGTTGACTGGAATAAACTGGATGAGGATCACTGCAATCAGCAGCAACCAACCCACCATTTTGAGGATGCGTTTCATGACTTTGGTTTTACGCGTGTATTTGGCATTCTATTTCGCTTGCGAAACAGAATGCCAAACTCACGCTAAAGAAAATTTTCCATAACATTTACAAATTCAATCAGGATCATTGCAGTAGGGTCACCTCACTCTTCAGCCGCTACTCCAGAGCCTTGTGCAGACACGTAGTAAGCGCCTTTCAAGACAATAGCTGCATTGGCTGGCAATGGTGCTAAAGTCTGTACTGCGATGTAGCCGTTGCCGGCTGCACCAAGTTTTACGGGGATTTTATGGAAAATTGCGCCTTTGGAATCACTGCGCTCTTGATAAAAAATAAAATTTCCATCTCGTTCCTGGATCACGGCTTCTTCGGGCAAAGCTTCCAGCATTCCAGTCTGAGTCAGGTTAATCTTGGCATTCAGAAATCCGCCTTTGGCCAGGTGCTGGTTATTGGCCAAGCCAGAATTGTCAAAACGGGCGTGTACCTTGACCGTTTTGCGTTCTGCGTCAACCGTTCGCTCCAGGTAATCGACGTGTGCTGCAAAAGTTTGATCACTGCCTCCGGGGAAACTTAATGCAACGGATTGGCCAGCTTTCACTTTGGCCAGGTCTTTTTCGAAAACGTACAATACCGGATGCAAAAAAGCCAGGTTGCTGATTTCACATACGGGATCACCCATACTGAGCGCTGAGCCCATGCTTGCATCCATGCGCGTAACCAAACCTGACATTGGGGCGGTAATCAAAAGCTCTGTACGAAGGTTTTCGGCACTCAATTTGGCAGGATCAATTTGGTATTGCTTCAGTTTGGCCGCCAACAATTTGGAAGAAGTCTGAGCCGACCGCAAGTCTGATTCTGCTTTTTGAAAATTTTTGGTTGCTGTGGCATCGTTTTCCTTTAAGGCTTTGTACCGTTGGAATTCTGTTTCCAAAAACACCATGCGGTCTTTGTTTTCAAGGAATTGTTGCTGCAAATCGAGCAAGTCAGGCTTTCTTATCACCGCAACCACCCCTCCTTTGGCCACAGTAACGTTGCTGTGTACCCGCAGTTCAGTGACAATGCCATCTGTAAATGCGCTTACCTGAGCAGTGTGTTCTTTGCCCAAAACAAGTTCAGCGTTGGCTTCGAGGTACTCACTCAAAGGCTGCATGGTGAATGTCCCTATTTCGATATTCGCTTGCTTAAGTTGTGCCGGGCTCAGCTCAACTGTGTTTGCACTTTCCGGTTTTGCCGTTTCCGATTTGGTTTCGGTTTCCGCTTTTTTGCCGCAAGCCACTACAATGAGGGCCAGTACGAGGATGCTTATATTTTTGATGAAATTCATTTTGATTGAATTAAAAGGATTAAAAATTACAAACCCGCAATGAATTTTAATTCAACAACGGTTAAACTAAGGCCGTACAAATTCTCCAGATATGCCAGTTCAATACCGATGGATTGCTCTACCTGCTGTGAAAGGGTAGTGTAATCGATCTCGCCAGAGCGATAATTGAGGGCGGCATTGCGCAACAGTTCCTTTGCCAATACTTGACCCTGGCTTTGGTAATAATCAATTAGGGTATTGTACTTCTCTTGCTCATGGAGTAAATGTGCCATTTGAGAGCGCTGCTGTAGCAGAATAGTCATGTAATTTGCCTCAGCAATTTGGACGTTCACTCCTGCCGACTCAACTGCTTTATTGCGGGCTTTGTTGATTAGCGGGATATTCATGCCCACTTGCCATCCTGGAAAAAACCGTCCGTTGGCCACAAGTTGTCCGTACACCCCGCTCGAAAAGCTGGGCGCAAAACCAGCTTTTGCAATCTCTTGCTGACTTTTGGCCACACTCACCTGCGTCAGTCCTGTCAGGGCGCTCGGTGCTTTAACGATCAAAGCGGTATCGGCCAGACTAAAAGTTTGCTTTCGCAAAGGCTCAGCAATGGCACTAACCGCCTGGGGCAAGCCCAAAAGCTGGCCCAGCACCACCTGGTCAAAATTGAGTTCGTGCGAGATGGTTTCCAACACGAGTCGTACCTGCGCAGCTCGATCCTGGGCCGCCAACTTCTCCGCCAATGCCGCATCTCCCAACTGGTAGCGCTGTTGCGCAATGGTGGCAAAATTTGTGTACACCGAATCCAAAGCGGTATACAATCGAGCTTTGAGATCGAGATAGCCAAGGTGCTGATAAATTTCGCGTACCTGTCGGATCAAGTCCTTTTCGGTATGCGCCAATACAGCTTGGGCGTGAGATTCCTTTTGTTGGTAAAAACTGCGGTTGGCTTGGGTGGTTTTACGCGTGGGAAAGTTTTGGTTTATCCCCACCGTGGTTGTGCCAAACACGCCCAAAACAGGGTCGGCAACGACGTTGTGAAAAATATTGGCAGGGTCATACATCTTGGCCGTGCCTCGTAAAACAGTTTGCTGTTGTACACTCAGCGATGCCGATCGTACCCCTGGGTGATTGCGCAGCGCCAGAACAATTGCATCGTCTTCCCGCAAGGCGTTCTGACCAAAGGCTTGATTTCCAAGAAACAGCAAAGGCAGTAGCAACATCAAGGCTGCTGGCGGTACTTTAATGCTGCGTTTGCGGCCAAAAAATAGCGCATACAACACCGGAAGCACCACCAAAGTGAGCAAGGTGGAAGTGATCAGGCCGCCGATGACTACGGTTGCCAAAGGACGTTGCACTTCCGCTCCCGAACCATGCGAAATGGCCATCGGCAAAAAGCCCAACGACGCCACTGCCGCCGTCATCAATACCGGGCGCAAGCGGGCGATGGCTCCAGCTCGAATGCGTTCGTATACGCTTTCAATGCCTTCTTTCTCCAACTGGTTGAAATAGGTGATCAATACAATGCCATTCAGCACCGCTACACCAAAAAGAGCGATAAACCCTACCCCAGCGGAAATAGAGAATGGCATGCCGCGCATTTGCAGTGCAAATATTCCTCCAATAGCCGACATGGGAATGGCGGAAAAAATCAGCAAACTTTCTTTGATGGAATTGAAGGTAAAATAAAGCAGCAGGAAAATTAAACCCAAAGCCAGCGGCACCGCAATCGAAAGTCGTGCCTTGGCAGCATTTAAGTTTTCAAATTGGCCGCCGTAGGTTACAAAATACCCAGGTGGCAATTTGAGGGAAGTTTCCAGTTTTTCTTGAACGGCCTTAAAGGCACTCTCTACATCGCGTCCGCGCACGTTGGCCCCCACGACGATGCGGCGCTGGGCATTGTCGCGACTGATTTGTGCAGCACCCAAACGATAGCCTACTTCGGCTACTTCGCTCAGGGGAATCAACTCACCATTGGGGGTAGCAATAGGCAATTGCTGTACATCTTCCAGATCACCGCGATCCTGGTCATCCAATCGAAGAACCAAATCAAAACGGCGGGCATCTTCATATACCACTCCTGCCGAAGTTCCCGCAAAAGCAGCGCGCAGGGTAGCATTGATGTCGCGGATGTGCAAGCCATAACGGGCTATTTTGTCATAGTGGAAATTGATCACGATTTGAGGCAATCCTTCCACTTGCTCTACTTTGAGATCGGCCAGACCAGGAATGCTGTGGATCAATTTTTCCACTTTGCTTCCTGCATGAGCGAGGGTATCCATGTTGTCGCCAAAGATTTTCACGGCTATATCAGAACGCACTCCAGTCATCATTTCGTCGAAGCGCATTTTAATGGGTTGGGTAAATTCAAAGGCCATCCCCGGAATTTCGTGGACTTTTTCCTCAATTTTACTGACCAGTTCTTCTTTGGTTTCTGCTTTGGTCCACCCCTCGCTGGGTTTGAGCAAAATGATGTTGTCCGCAGTTTCTATGGCCATTGGATCTGTTGGTATTTCGGCGCTGCCAATTTTAGAAATTACCTGTTCTACCTCATTCGGAAAATTATCCAGGATGATTTGTTGCGCCATGCGGTGGCTTTCCAGGGTTTGGGGCAAGGATGTACCCGGGCGCAAGAAACCGTGCATCATGATGTCCCCTTCATCCAAAGTGGGAATAAATTCCCCGCCCATGCGGGAAAAAAGCAAAAGTGACACTACCAACAAGCCAAGGCTAAGTCCAATCACCGTTTTGCGCCAGTGCAATGCCCAAGTGAGTACGGGCAAATACACCAGTTGAATGGTGTGGATGATGTGGTCGGCAAAATTTCGGTGGTGGCGCATTTTCCTGTTCAAGGTAAGCGCGGAAACAGCGGGAACATAGGTCAAGGACAGCAGCAATGCGCCTACCAGCGCGAAAGACACCGTTTGAGCCATGGGCTTGAACATCTTGCCTTCTACACCCACCAAAGACAAAATCGGGAGGTATACAATCAGGATGATGATCACCCCAAAAACCGAAGAACGCATGATCCGGGAAGCAGCTTCGAGTACACTTTCCTCCATATCTTCTTTGGAAAGGATTACCGTGGCATTGGGTTGAATGGCTATCTCTGGCTGGTTCAAATAACGGGTATGCAAGTAATGCAAGGTGGCCTCCACTATGATAACCGCCCCATCTACAATCAAACCAAAATCGAGTGCTCCCAGAGACATTAAATTGGCACTCACGCCAAAAAGTTGCATCATGGAAAGGGCAAAAAGCATGGCCAACGGAATCACCGAAGCGATGATCAAACCCGCACGAAAATTTCCGACCAACAAAACCAGCACAAAAATGACGATGAGCGCTCCTTCGATCAGGTTTTTCTTAACAGTAGCGATGGTGCGGTTGACCAGGTTTTCCCGATCCAAAAAGGTAGTGATGGTGATGCCCTCGGGCAAACCTTTTTTGATTTCTTCCAGGCGAATTTTGACCCGCTCGATCACTTTTGCCGCGTTCTCCCCCTTCAGCATCATCACGATGCCCAGCACTATTTCTCCTTCGCCATTGTGGCTTACCGCGCCGTAGCGTAGGGCTTTGCCAAAACGAACCTTAGCTACATCGCCAATGCGCAAAGGTTGACCGTTGACGTTTTTGATGACAATTTGCTCAATATCGGCCAGGCTTTTGACCAGGCCTTGGGCACGAATGAAAAACACACTGCTGTGCTTTTCGACGTAGGCCCCGCCAGTATTTTCATTTGCACCTTCGAGGGCTTCTAAAATTTCGGGCAATCCGATTTGAAAACTGCGCAGTCGTTCGGGGCGAACGGCTACTTCGTATTGCTTCAAATCTCCGCCAAAACTGTTGATTTCCACTACGCCAGGTACCCCAATCAGTTGCTTTTTGACAATCCAATCCTGGATTTCCCGCAAATCGGAAGCCGAAAACTTTTTTTCGTAACCCGGTGTGGGTTCAATGCGGTAGTGCAGAATTTCACCGAGTCCCGTCGAAATGGGCGCCAATTCTGGTATGCCAAACCCTGGTGGAATGTTCTGTTCCGCCATTTTGAGTTTTTCATTCATCATTTGGCGCGCGCGGTACACATCGATGTCTTCTTTGAACACCACGGTGACTACGCTTAACCCAAATCGAGAGATGGAGCGCAATTCGAGCACTCCGGGAATTGATTTTACAGCGACTTCAATGGGGGCAGTTACAAACTGTTCTACTTCCTGGGTAGCCAGAGTAGGACAAACCGTAAGAACCTGTACTTGGTTGTTGGTGATATCAGGAATGGCATCGATTGGGAGCAGGGTAAATGAGTAGATACCCGCAATGACCATAACCAGCGTTACCAATCCCACCACAAGCTTGTTGTGAATGGAAAAATGGATAATCCGAGTCAACATAAATAGTTGAATTATATGAAATTAAAAAGAGCATTCAATAAGCAGGACGCTTAAAAAATGAAAACATCGACCGAGAAAAGGTCAGACAAAGGAATTAAGCTCTGGGCGGCTGCCAGATGCAAGAGAGAAATGCAGAACTGAAAGTTTGATCCTGTGCAAATTCTGCTGAATTCTTGGGATCAATCCAATCAACATTGGCTGCAACTTCCAATGGACAATGGAGTGGTTCGGCAATAAAGGTCAAATGAACGCAAGCATCGTTGTGCTTGGCTTTACCTGGCAATTTGGAATGATCGTGTTGATTGCGGTGGTTCTCGTATGCTTTGCCGTAGTGTTGGCTGATGAATTGGCTTAAAGTAGTGCTGGGATTTTCAGTGCGGTGTGCCTGATAATGAGACAGTAATGCGGGAAATTTGGCAAATTCTTCCAACCACTGTGGGGCAAGCGCCGACAGTAAGTAAAAAGCGAGAAGAATTTGACTCAAAAAAATCCTCATTGTATCTAGTTAAAAACACTCCACGCTGAATTGGCATTCAGCGCGAAGTGTATTTTACGCAAAAGTCAATAAATTTTTATTAAAAGGCAATGAAAATTTTCTTCGATTGGCCTATTCCTATTAAAACAAGCCAATTTTTCGGCTTTTTTCATTGGGATTGGTTACTTGCCAGTTGTCGTTGGGCAAAATGTTTCTGGTTAAGAATTCGAATTCGCTTTCGCTCATCAAAATTGGCATATAGCCACTGTTCATTTCCACCAAAGCCCGAATAAAGAATTTCAAGTTGTCTTCTGCACCAATCAGTAGCGTTTTATAAGTTGCTGTTTCCAGGTCGAAGTTGGGTTCTTTTAGTGCAGTTCTCAGGTTCATAATTTTGCGCTCTTCCAAATTGGCGCAAGCCCGATAAGCGTCTTCTAGAGAAAAATTGGCGTCAGCAAGCAAATCGAGGTACAAAGTACGCAAATCTGCATTGACAAATTGACCTGGTTTGTATTCGTTGAAATGATTGGGAACGTCGATCATAAATTCAGCGGCTACAGCGCTGAGTCTATCCATATGTTGCAATTCTTCATTTGTTATACGGTTGAATACATCGGTTACCCAGATGGTGTCCAATACCCCGTATAGATCGCGAGCCAGTTTTTCTTGCTCAATCAGGTACAGAACGATGTTTTCTTTGCTGGTTATTTCGATGCCAATTCGAGATTGTGCGCGGATGACCAAAGTTGCAATTACCAAGATGGATAATGCCAGAATCTTTTTCATGACTGCTGGATTTAAGTTGATTAATCGGTTGTTTACGCCCACAAAATAGCAGTCATTTCAGTCAGAAATCCTTGTTAAAAGTCTTGGTTTTGAGGTGACTTTGGTCAATCTGGTGAGAATCCTAAAATATCAGCTGCAAATAAAAAAAGAAAAAAATCGTAACTATTTAGCAGCCGCCTTCGGCGACTGCTAAAAATGAAAAAAAGAAATTATCTTCGTGCATCAAAAACATTGAGTTGGAGCTACCAAATACAGTCGAAGGCTGCCATGTTGTGATCAAACA
>Ga0247831_1008746_pt1 | contig 10492 bp, 5 predicted proteins | sample LaCruzMarch2015__9_FD_192406 | JGI IMG/M metagenome (GOLD analysis project Ga0247831, IMG submission 192406) | Freshwater microbial communities from meromictic Lake La Cruz, Castile-La Mancha, Spain - LaCruzMarch2015_1m | ecosystem: Environmental > Aquatic > Freshwater > Lake | place: Spain...
TGAATGTTGCGAATATGCCGAGTTCGACAACGGAGAGTGCTATTACGATGATGTGTGTGTTGGGTCAAATGATAAGCCAACTCCCAAGCCAACCCCCGCCTGTACTGGCTGTCCTGTACCGCCGAATCCAGTACCAGTAACATCTCCGTCACCCACGATATGTACCGATCAACCAATATACTGGGATGGAGTACAGTGCACCCGAGGGAAACCGATGGGAGGTGAAACGCCTGACAATATTGATGATTTGATCATGTTCGAGTCTTACAAGGAGTGCTGTCTAACGTACGCACTGATGTATTTGGATGAATGTCCCATGTACGATGGATGCAATCCAGTGAGTGGCACGCCCCCTCCATCACCGGGAATAGAGGTTTTGACCTATGCACCCAGTGCTGGCGGTACACCGACTATATCTAAGGAGACTACTGGTCCACCCACATTGTCACGTAATTAAAGTGACGAATAATAAAGTGACGAATAAATGTAATGATGTGTAATGATGTGTATCTTTTGTTGACCGTGACAGGGTTGAGTGTGGAGAAGAGTGAAACCTAAGAAAATAAGAAGATGATAAAATACTTTTGTTCTTTACAGCTAAATTGCATACATGCAAGCGTTAGAGTAATAGTGTATACGTAGTAATGAAAAACACGTTTAACAGACATTCTCATTCAAACAATCTTACCTTAAAATACCATTTTCATACAAAACTGATTTGCCCACTCTTCTCAAACTGAGCAATTACACATATAGCAACAAGAAGAAACTCTTTTGCTTCCTCGACCACTGGACCCAATATCACCCTATCATCATGCCCTCCTCACTAACTCGTGTTCAATCACGATATTTCTAAAAAATTACCAATGATGCAACGACTACTATTCACGCCACCGCCGCCGCCATCTACATTACTACCATTACCGTATTCCAGTTGTTGTTGTGACAATATTATATTACATAAAAAATCATACAACCCGACCATGCGTTCGTCCAATACATCGGTCGATCGCCAACTGTCCAACATGTAAGTTTTGGGCGGAAAATCGTATTTTTTGTCACGACGGGGGTCGACCCTTCGCAGGAGCGCGTCGAATTGCGAATATCTACGATATACCTTTTTACTGCCAGCAGCAGTAGCGTCGATGGAAGTGGCGGAGGACGAGTTGTTGTTGTCGTTGCCGTCGGCAGCAGCGCTACCGGAGCCGCGTAATATTTCAATTTCGTAATATACCGCCGGATACTTCTTCTTATTCATCCCCCCCTCCACGCCGCATCCTCCTCCTCGACGACGACTGCAGAATTGACACGTGATCGTAGAATTCGCATCCTCGTCGTTCTCATCATCGTCGTCGCTAGTCGTCGTCGTCGTCGTCGTGCCAGATAACGCGGGCCAATCGGACGGATCGCGTATGATGTAATATCGTTCCATCCGCAGGGTGTAGAATCGCGATCCGTATCGCGGCGACCATTTGTCATTGGGTAAAAATATCAGTTGCCGATCTTCGTCGTTGGTAGAAGTATATCGCGGCTGCTGCTGGTCCATGGTTACTTTTTGCTATGGGTTCGTTGGAGTATTTGGGTGGTGAAGACACGCGGGACGGGAGCGAGAGAAGAGAAGAAAGAGACGAAGACGATGTTGCATTGCCTCCGCCTAACCCTCCTGGCCTCGACGGCATGTGCCTTCCTCGCCCCTGCATCGATTCTCGATGTCAGTAGTTGCAGGCGGTCGTCGAAATCGATCATTTCGTCGCCAGCGTCGTCATTCGCCGCCTCGTATTCGACGATCCATCCGCGCATGATGCCCGATGGCGAACCGGACGAACGTCCGCCCGAGCCATCGAAGCCGCCCAGGCCAACGCCCAACGTCCCGACCGTGGAGGGCGGATCCGGTCAACTCGATGTAATCTCTCGGCTGCTCAAAGATCGGATACTGCTGCTGGGCACCGACGTCAATGACGAGGTGGCCAACGTCCTCGTGGCACAATTGCTATACCTGGCCAACGAAGATCCCATGAGGGATATAACGCTGTACATTAATAGTCCGGGGGGGTCGGTGAGTGCCGGTTTGGCGATATACGACACCATGCAATTCATCCCCTGCGACGTCCAAACCGTATGCTTCGGCATGGCCGCGAGCATGGGCGCCTTCCTCCTGGGCGCGGGCGCGCCCGGCAAGCGCAAGTCGTTGCCCAATTCGCGCATAATGATCCACCAGCCGCTCGGCGGGGCGCAGGGCCAGGCCGCCGATATCGAAATACAGGCGAAGGAGATATTATTCGTCAGGGCGTGTTTGAACAAATACATCGCGCGGTATTGCGATCAGCCGATCGAAAAGATCGAGGAGGATACCGATAGGGACTTTTTCATGACTCCCCAGGAGGCCGTGGCGTACGGCATTATCGACGAGGTCATTAAAACGAAGACTAGTCATATCCCCCAACCGGCCATGCCAAGTTTAAAGTTCTAAAGAGTGTGGATGGATGATGATCATGATGATGGAGAGAAAGTGAGGAAAAATATTGGGGAAGGGGGGGGGTAGTAGAAGATGAGAATATTTGGTGGGAGATGGGTAGGTGGGGATTATTCTTCGAATTGGGACAAGATACGACAATTTGATATAATGAGAATATGCGCATCTATGTTAGGTCATAGACTAAGAGTCGTGAAATAAGGATACAAATCAATCATAAAGAATAATTAATTGCATATCTTTTTGTGACTATTAGCTGTTTTTTTTGTACACAAGTGCGATATTGGAAGTCGATTGCATGTGCTCTTTCAACTCCACACACTCTAGTATCATAAGGTACACTACGCTCTTTCAACCTCTATGATTTTGCCTCAGATTTCCTTCTCCCCTCATCTAAGGCTCCTGGATGCTCGAATCAAACTACGTTTTTTACAGGATGGTGTGTATCCTCATTTATTCAATACCTGTCTAAAGTGTTTCAGACCGAAAACGACCTCGTTCTCCTGCAATTGCTTCCCTGTGCTCCCGATCATAATCTAATCCACGACCTTGACCAAAACCATAATCAATTTTAACCGCACAACCACTGAGAGATATAACATTGTAAACTTGAGACTTGTACACTCTACCACCACTCTCTGCCGGGACTAAGTCATATCCAATCATTGCATTACCACCAAGGGATGCTACATGGGCACGGGCGATGGCATTACATTCTGTAACAAAGCGATGGTACTCAGCTTCGCCTCCTTTCGATTCACGTATAAAATGCATGGACACTGAGCCTAGATATTCAATAATAACACCTCCTGTCACAGCAAACAACGGTGTCAGCTCGACAGGAACATTGGTAGTTTGTAGCCAAGACACGTGCGGAAGTGCTACAGTTTGTTTTGGATTTGATTCTCCAGCGTGTAAAGGTAATAACGAATGAGGAGCGATTGCGTCAGACGCTAATTGTCCCTTCACGGGTAATTTGTGGTCGAGATGGCTATTGCTCCATTCTCTCCAATTCTCTTCGCTAACACCTAACAGACATCGTCTCATATTTTCAGATAACTGATCAAAAATCACAGTAGTCTGACGCTTTGCATGATGGGAGCGATGCCTCAAGCCACCAAGCTGTGCATTCTCGAGTAGCTTTCTTTGTGCCACGTCTTCATTCAGACGTAATCTATGCTCCGTCATTCGACCGTCATCTGAATCATCATTGTCATGTTCTGAATAAAACTCACGCTGCCACTCTGGTAATCGACTAAGACTTTCGTCACAATCTCGCCTGCGATCTAACACTATCTTACCAATACATATAAGCTCGATCATATCGTCTGGTGTTAGATTTACCTGTGTTCTTAGTCCACAAATTGATAATGGCGCCATGTGTTTACAGCTTTCACATATCTTTAAGAACAAATCATGAAACAATGAGGAGAAGAAATGATTGCTCCTCGTTTGCCGTGATTGTGGATTCCACTTGACTCGAAGCATGGACATAACAAGCTGTTCGTTGGAGATCTCGTCGGCTTTTCCTCCGTCCCCCGTGCCGTAATCAGGAACATGTTGGCAAGTTGTCAGGCGTATTCCCTGTGGCAGTTGGTCCTCCAATAATACTGACATGATATCCTCGTCTGTTTCGTCATCTATCTCGAGTATGAATGGTCCTTTGTCGTCACGGTACAGACGTCTTCTCCTACGACGAGGGTCATGCGCCGATTCTCCCCGAGAGGCCTTGACTCCTTCAGCAAGTTCATCGAGATCTTCAAGGTCTGGCCCATTATCTCGCTCAAAATCTGTCCCAGATGTTTGACCATCCTTTGATTCATTATCCGATCCATCCTTTTCACTGGCACTGGATGCAGATGTACTACTTGAGGAGGAAGAGCTTGACACGGAGTTGCTAGTCGACGAGGACGAGTTAGACGAGGATGAGCTCTCCTTAGCCTTAGCGGACCTATCAAGGTCAGGTATTGAGGACTCGATGACAATAAGAGCATTTTCACCAATCACTCTCCGGTTTGATGCCAGAGGTGTCGTCATTTCTTCTGCTGGAACAGGCGACAGCGTAGGAAGACGTTTATTCGAGCTTTTGTCACCTCCACTGCTGGAAGTGCGTTTCAGAAACGCAGTAGAAGGTTCGGGAGTATGGACCATGCCTACTTCAGTGTTGGTGCGAAGTATTAGAGGTGACGGTGTCAACTTTCCTACCAGCTTCCTTTTCCCACGTTGCTCTTTATCAAGCTTTGCAGCCGCCTTTCTCAATTGAGCCTCCTTTATCTTATTGGTCAAATTCTTCCTCGTTTGCTCCGCAAGACGTTCTCCAGACTCGCTTAGAAATTGACTGTTCCGTGACGAGAATGTTTCAATCAGTCGTTGCAGCTTGACAAGCTGATTGTCTTCCTCGTCCATGACCGCAATCATTCTTGAAATTTCGAGCACACGTGGCGGTGGCATGGCCTCACAAAAGACCGCGGTAGCCGTGGCCGTACCAACAATGAGCTGACTGCCAACATCAATTTCACTCTTTAGACTAAACGCTGCATTCCTACCTAGGATTTTCAGCTTGAGCATTAATTGTCGATGTAGGTCGAATTCAAGGAAGGGAAGTGTCTCGGATACGGCAAGGGCGTCACTTTCACCGGTTGCCCGAGGACGGGTACGACAGACTCTGGCCTGAATGAAAACTCCAGGCCCACGCACCGGTAGTCGCGAGGGGGGCTCTGTAGTTGCTAGTATAATCTCAGGCACCCACTTCTTACCACACAATATACAGGGTACAAGCTTCATATTCGTAAAAGGAGCGAGTCTGTGATGATAAGGCACATGGCAGTATGAGCATGGGCGTGCAAGTCGGGCAGTCGATAGGACTGAGACGAGGCCGATATCTCTAATATATCCCCTCGATGATGGATCAATCGCCGCGCTACCACTAACTTGTTCACCCCTACCATTCTTCTTGATATTACTTTTCCAAGCGCCAATTCTTCTCATGCGTCTTTCAAGTCGTTGAGCATTCCTCATCAACCTGGCATCTTTAATTTCACGCCGTGAGATATTACTAAATGGTACAACATGCCCCATCGTTGATGACGGCACGTCCATCCGTAGGTGACCTTGAACCACATCCTCGTCGTCATCATCAACCTCCACCCCATCATCATCATCATCATGACCTCTCTCTTCGCCACCATTGTCACTCTCTCCACCAGAGAAAGGAGTGTGAGACGAGAAAGGTGTGTCCGAGAATGGAGTATTCACCTCATTCGTACTAATAACGCTCCCAGGAGACGAATCGCCCGGGAACGAATTGATATTATTATTCCTCGCATCATCTACTCCTCGTCTTCCTTTACCACCACTCTGCTCAGTAATATTAACAATCGCCATTGATTGACGTAATTCCCACTCAGTCCACATACGTTCTGTCTGTGCCAAGTCAGGCATACCGCGTACCGTGGCGGCAGTACCAGTAATAGATAGTACGCATACATCATCATGTATCGTTGACCATTCCTGATAACCAATAACATGACAGCAACATAATGTACGTGCATGTGAACGTATCTCGTCTCGTAATTCACTCCACCAACCATCACGTGTTTCTTGATCACTCAACTTGGATGCTAATTTACCAAGATACTTCACCGATCGGGCGGTTACTAATCCGCCAATACGTACGCGTACCGAGGGTAAGAATTCTGTCATTGTTAGTAGCCGTACCTCCTGTGTATCCTCACGCTGACGTGCAGCTGCCGTGGTATCATTTATCATTGATAGGACCTTACTCGATGATGCTGCACCAAGTGAGGAACTGCGATGTAAGGCAAGCATTGTCTGTTGGTCCTTGTGTGTCGATGTATCATTATCACGTTGATGATGATGATGATCATCATGCTCATTGGATGGTATCCTAGACAAACCTTCACCACTACCACCACCCCTCATTATTCCTCCAGCGCCACCGCCACTGCTACTAGTATTACCATAACGTCCAACGCGACCGGCCGTATTATTTTTGTTGTTGTCATTATTTACATTTCCAAATGCAATATTCTCCGACGTCTTTCTACGTTCGATAATCACGGCAGTACCATACGTCCGCGCGACTAGGCCCGAATCGCCCTCCATATCAAAGCTTTGATTATATGCCAATACCGCATTCCCACCCATTTCTAATACCTTTTTACACATCCGTCGTCGTACTTTGGCGTCCAATAGATACATTAATGTTTGACGTGTTTCGTGACTTGAACCAAACAAGTTATTACTACTATTATCATTATGTTGTTGTTGTTGCTGCTGCTGCTGCTGCTGTTGTTGCAACTGTTTTTGTTGTTGTTGTTGCTGCTGTTGTTGTTGTCCGACGGTAGTTGCTGTAGTATTACCAATACTCCATAAATCGAATTCCGGATCATCGGCAACAACGAGCTCCTCCACGAAGCCGAAGACGTGACTAATAATGTATCCGCTATGCATATCAAAGGTACTAAAGGGGAATAACTGTACGCCGGCCGAACTATCGCGGAATGGATTCTTATCTCCGATAAAGTTCAGTTTAATGGAGATGCACAATTCGCCACGTACGCCCCCGAGCGTGTCGTATAATGGAAACCATCCATCGATGGACGTTGTATCCGATGATTTACTCGACATTGATGTTAGCTGCTGCTGCTGCTGCTGCTGCTGTGCGGGACTTGTTGCCGCGTCTGCTACGGTAGTATCCTTATTATTTTTCGCAATCCCGTCATCTACCATGTGAGCGGTACGCATTAATAATGGATTCAAATCGATATACACCAACCCGACCGATGATCCATTCTTGGTGGTAGTAGTAGTTGCGTTAGCAGTAGTAGTAGTAGTAGTACCATCATTGTTGTTGACGGATGATGACGATGACGATGATGACCAAAGATGGAACAATAGTGGTTCATCCTGTAACAGCGTATCATCCGGTACTTCGAAGCGGAATTCTTCATTGAATACTATTACATTTGGATCATTCTCATTAGTCGTCGCTGTTGTTGTTGGCGATTTTGTTGGTGATGTAGTTTGTTGAGTATGCACTACAGTCCGCGTCCGGGCCGAGTAGCATCGTGAGGTGGGTATGGCTCGTTGACTATTATTATTATTATTAAACGATGATGATGACGAAGTGCTACGTTCCGACTGAGACTGCGTCGTTGGATTATTGTTGTTAGCAGTATTGTTATGTTCATTCTCTCCAATTCCACCGGCACCACTCTTTTGCCATATACGAGGTAAATGATGATGTGCTCCATAATGACGATGACGTTCTGATGATGATGACAGTGCTGCTGCTGCTCCTCCTCCTCCTCCCGATGATGATCGTTCCGACGAACCGCCATAACTGCCGTTGTTGTTGTTGTTGTTGTTGTTGTCATCGTCGTCATTATCAATATCCTCATCGTCATACTCGGCCACGGCCGAATGTCCGCCTAGTGTGACGGTAACATGATGCTCCGCTGTGGGTGGCGATCCCGCTGTAGTAGTAGTTGTTGCTGCAGTTATTCCTCCTCCTCCTCCGACTCGCGTCGACGACGAAGACGCAGAGGAGGAAGGAGGAGGAGCGACAACATCGCCACTGCTGCCATGATGCAGGAGGTTAGGAGATGCAAGATTCCGTGCCGCTCGTATACGAACCTTGACCGTCGATGGCATTGTTGAGTATTCTTGCGAGCACTATTTCGGGGGTGCGGGGCGGGGACACCACCCCCAAACCCTCCACTGCCCCTTTGATACATGAAATACTATCCCGTCTATCTTATTACAGACCAGCAACGATATTTGAATCGTCTTGGCATCACGAGGGCTCATCGCGCCTAAGGGGGGGGGGGAAGAATGGGGAACATCATCTACTTCTCCCAACACCGAAAACGGCGTAACGCTCCTCTCCTAGCTCCATCGACCGATGGTAATCTCGATGAGGTAAAACGTCTCATTGGCGTATATATTGCCGATTCCACCGAAAGTGGTTCTAGTAATCTACCATCCTTCATTAATGAAATGGACGATTCGTCCAACAATGCCGCGATACATGGTGCGATATACTCGGGACGGTTGGATGTAGTCCATTTTCTAGTCGAGTGCTGTGCATTGCATCAGGGCACGCGTGACGCAGACGAAGTAGTGTCGGGAACGACGGTGGAGGACGACGAGATGATGGTTGCTGCAGCATCGTCAACGTCGAAAACGGCAATTGTGGATCTACTTACGTTAAAAAATGGACTGGGCTGTGCGCCATTATGGTTAGCTGCCGGATATGGCCGTATATCATGTTTGGAATATATACTATGCAAATTAGGTCATTGTGACATGTTACTAGTGTCATTATTACAGGAGGGTGCAAACAATGTTGGTGATACACCCTTATTGGCTGCAGCGTCGAAAGGGAATGTTGGTGTTTGTGATATTATATTTCAATCTATCGAGGAATGGTATAGTCGTCGTCGTGGCGGACGAGGATGTGAAGATGGAGATGGTGGAACAAATGATGACAACAATAATAAAATAGAATGTCAAAGAATGAAAGCGAGAGTATTGCGATTGGCGAATCGTGCTGGAGATACACCACTACAGGTGGCTGTGGCATCTGGTCATGTCGAATTAGTAACTTTGCTCCTAAAGGTTGATAAAAGTAACAACATCATGTGCCACCACGACAATAATGAAATTACTACGCAGGATACTGCCACTACTACTAGTGGTGGCATCGAAGAAATAATGGATGATGAATGTTTATTATCAAACAGTATCATCAATGTAAAGAATGAAAAAGGACTATCACCACTTATTGTCGCATGTGAACGTAACTATGTAGAGATTGTAAAACTATTACTCAGTCATAATAATAACACCGATACGAATATACGAGATACTAATGGTCGAAGTTGTCTTGCAGTGGCATCCTTCTGTGGTTGTATTGATGTTGTGACATATCTGTTAGAAGAAGACGAACGAGAACGAGGAGGAGAAGAGATTACTGCTGCTACCACAACATCTCTCATAAATGCAATTGATAATCATGGACGTACACCAGTATGGCTTGCAGCACGGACAGGCAATTTGGCAATGGCACAACTATTGGTGAATGCTGGTGCGGATGTAACACTATCAGATAATGATATAGTAACACCGTTGGATGTGGCTGTGAAGTATAAGAAAGAAAAGGTGATTGAATACTTGTCGTCTTTGTAACACAAGGTTCGTGTATTTTCCCCCTATATGTTGTATGTGTACGGCGTATAACATATAGAGTAAATTTCATTACCAGTTGATAACCATAGTAGAGGTTGAAATCATGTAAAGCTCTGAATCCATTGATCACTTATTTAACACGCAAATATGAAAGTTAATTTTACTATCGTGATCCTAATTTTCTGCACCTATCCAAATGCCGTAGTTTTAATGATGGCATCTAACTCCGGGCAATCCACTAATCAATCCACTAATCAATCCACTAATCAATCCGCTTCTTCATTCGTTTGACCACACAATTTCAATAGGTTAGATTCAAATGTCTTCTCCGCATAGATCGAGGCAGGTGGCCTTGTTGTCCGGGCAGCATGGAGCAGCGACGTGGGCATGGTAAGACCGGATATGATTGATTCCGTTGACTTCATACCATGATGATGATTGGCAAGATACTTTGGCTTCATGGCACGGATTTCGGAATGTAATGGCGGGACAATAAAGCAATTTTTAGCAACACCTGTCGAGGTTGCAAGACGTCTGTCATGAACTTTAGTAGTACCGAAATCAGCATCACGCACTGCTAGTTCCTCGAAGGAAGTAGTGCTACTAGGCAAGCTCATTACATCGTGATTGGTCCGCTTTTTTTCTGCATCAACATAGCCGACGATTTGTTTTTCATCATACACCTTAGCTTCTTCTTCCATGATCATTTGCTGAAGGCGATGTACATGTTGCTGGTGGTTAATCCAGCTTGATTCAAATGACTCAACTGGAGGTATCTTTTCTCCTGAAGTCTTCACAGGCGGATCC
>Ga0247831_1008750_pt1 | contig 10485 bp, 6 predicted proteins | sample LaCruzMarch2015__9_FD_192406 | JGI IMG/M metagenome (GOLD analysis project Ga0247831, IMG submission 192406) | Freshwater microbial communities from meromictic Lake La Cruz, Castile-La Mancha, Spain - LaCruzMarch2015_1m | ecosystem: Environmental > Aquatic > Freshwater > Lake | place: Spain...
TGCCTACTTTCATACCATTCACTTCCACAAGTGCATCTAGACGATAGCCACTGGAGGTAAGGACTTCTTCTTCGGGAAGCAATCCAATGGATGAAAGCACAGATACAACATCATCTTGCAAGTTTGACGATCGATAGGATTCTGATACAAATGCTTGATGGCAATTCTCACGAAGTGCCTGAGGCAGATTGATGCCCGACTTTAGCTCATCCTGCCACAACTGCCACTGATGTAGCTGACGGAGATCCGATGGTATAAAATCATTCGCCTTTGCTTGACATACATCAATAAAATCTGTGTTAAATAGCAAAGGTTCATTGACATTGGCTACAGCATAAGCCCAAGCAACAGTTGCTAAGTCTTGGCTATTACATTGACCCAAGACTGACTGGACAGCTGGAGCAAATGATGTGAACAAATGCTGGTCAATTAATCCGACAGTTGCATACGCCCAAGCAATGCTGGAAAAGTCTCGTGGGTTGAAGTCGTTGCACCTTTCGATCCCCACAACTGCCAACTTTTGGAAAAGAAGTGGGTGTGACTCGCCTGCAGTTGCGTACGCCCATAAGATGTTTGATAGTTCTTGTGGATTGAATTGTCGTAGGTCCTTCATTGCGACAATATGATCACTGACTTTACTGAATAGCTGTTGATGTGACTCGCCTGCTGTTGCATATGACCATACGATATTGGATAGAGCTTGTGGCTTGAAGTGTCGCAAATCTTTCATTGCAACAATATAATCGCCAAATTTACTGTATAGCTGTGGATGTGACTGGCCTGCAGTTGCGTACGCCCAAATGATGTTGGAAAAGTCTTGTGGCTTGAAGTGTCTCAAGTCCTTCATTGCGACAATGTGATCACCAAATTTCCTGTATAGCTTTGGATGTGTCTGTCCTGCAGTAGCGTATGACCAAATGATGTTGGAAAAGTCTTGTGGCTTGAATAATCCCAAGTCTTTCATTGCTACAATATGATCGGCGAATTTCCTATACAACTGGGAATGTGACTCGCCTGCAGTTGCAAACGCCCAAATGATGTTGGCAAAGTCTTGTGGCAGTAATGTACTCAAGTCTTTCATCGCAACAATATGATTGGCAAGTTTACTGAAGAGCTGAGGATGTGTCCGGTCTGTGTTTGCAAACGCCCAAATGATGTTGGATAGAGCTTGTGGCATGAATCCACTCAAGTTCTTCATTGCAACGATATGATCGGCGAATTTCTTATACAACTGGGGATGTGATTCATCTGACGTTGCATAAGACCATAAAATGTTAGAAAAGTCTTGTGGCAGGAATCTATTCAAATCTTTCATTGCAACAATATGATCGCCAAATTTATCGAATAGCTTTGGATGTGATTCACCAGCAGTTGTGAATGCCCATATGATGTTGGAAAATGATTGGGGCCAAAATTCGCTCAAATCATTCATGCTCACTATCGTGTCACCTGCTGCCTTGAATAGCACCGAGTTTGACGATTCCATCTTTGCATACGACCAAAGCATGTTGGAGAGGTCTTGAGATTTGAAATGCTTCAACTTTGACATTGCCTCAAGGGCAACAACATCAAAGATTGTATGCCCTCCCTCGACCTTGGGCGTGCATTCTGCGAAGCCAAACGAATAGATCAGATTTGATAGATATCTAGCGTCGAACTTGGAAAGGATGGAAATAGCACGTGTTGCAATTTCGCTTAATATGTAGTGCTTGTCCTCGGAGTTGATGCCAACAAGGAGAGTGTGCAGAATGCGGTGCAAACTGCCAGTAGCGGCCCTTTTTCCACGAAATTCAACTTGTTTCATAATCTTTGCCAGGCTGATTGCAATTGTTGAAATGTCTATATGACTATACCTCTTCATATTTTCCAGTGTATTGCATAATATTGCGTCAAGCTGTTTATCCAGTTGAGCCCGACTACCCCCCCTACGTTGGTTTTGAACACGCTTCGCCAATGATGACCAAAATGCGGCTATTCCCCGTGGAGAAATGGTATTAAGATGATCGTACGCCAAAAGAACTAGGTCCTCTATTGTTTTGCACTGTCGCATGTCTGGATCTCGAGGAGTTGACCCAAGATGTGCGCCACCTTGCGATGATGACGACCTGACAATGCTGTTAGGTAGTTTGTGGACAAAGCGGCAGGTACTTCCATTTCGACAATGTCCTCGGGCAAAGAATACACAGACTTCTTCGCTGCTATTGGGCCTGCCATTTACCGTACCAAGGGGACGTCTTGACTGCATGTTTCCAGTGTTATTTTCAGTTGTGCACCAACAACAGAGTAGGATTTTTTTTTCTCTCTGTCGAATCCCATCAATTATTTTATCTCGAAATCGTCTTAACCTTGAGAGACAAGATTCAAGGCATATTTACGATAGTAAAAAGCATCAATCATAAATAAGCCTCCATGTTATCATGTAATATTTTGCGGCTATCCGTTGAAAGGATGATATAAATCTAACCGGATCACAAGAATCTTTTTCCGAATGGTCCGATGTAACACTGTTCATCTGAAGTATAAACAATAGATAAGCGCATTATATTTGTACAACATTGTCCAGCTGGTTGCTTTGGTCCTTCTTTGTTATTCCCTTGGTCCTTCTGCAAGTATTGCTTTTACTTGTGTAAGTTATTTTTTTAATTTATATCAGGGCTCTTCCTCCAACGATGTATCAAAATCTTTCCCAGCTTCCATATCACGTATTGCTTGATCTAATCGATCATTCGGCAATTTCGATGTAAATACTGCACCATACCGTAAACCATTCCGAAATAGTACAAAGGATGGTACAGCCACAATACCCAATTGTTTGCCCAATGCTCGACCAGTCGATCCTGTGGCATCGGCCTTGGCAAATAATATATTCGTATCACCCTTCGTATCACGATCACGTGCTAATTTGGTATACATGGTATTGATACTTTTACATGTCCGACATGAACGCATGGCCACGAAGACGACACTATTACGTCGAGGATATATAATATTTGTAGCCAATCCATCAATGCCTACTATTTGTGTCACGTATGGATTCGTATTATCAACTATTGTTTGTTTTTGTACCTCTTGTTCATCCATCCCACCGACACTGCCTACACGTGTACCTAATTTTTGTTGACGTTGTTGCTTGACTGCCCATGATAATGGTTGATCTATATTACGGAATGATTCATCTAGTTCGTCTTCTTCGTCCTCGTCCTCGTCGTCGTCGTCGGATAATACTGGCAATCCATATCGTATACCAGTACCTGAATTATCACGTGGCCATGAGGTTTCTTCCCAAAAATCTTGTATTTCCCATTTTCGCATCGATATTGATTCTTCATTCTTGTTGTTGGAGTAGTATATAACATTATTTTCCAATAGTACTTGAAGAGTCGATGGACCAAAGCCTGGTGATGGGATAAGATTCAAACACTTATTACTGTCATTGTTGCTGTTGCTGTTGCTTTTCGATGTATTTGACGTTGTAGATTTTACATACGAATTGACTTTCCCGGGTCCAAAGATTATACCCTCAGTCTTTATTAGCTGTTGTGAATGTGTCATTGTTGATACATACTTGTTACATTGATGTCTTGATTGGAGTAATGTAAATAAATTTGATTTACCGCCATCAGTTGTTAGATGATCATCAGTATTAGTATCGGTTATTATCATCCCTTGCTTTTCGTTGGATATTGTATCAATGAGTGAGTCGAATCGACCTATGATAGTTGCAAATCCTACTTCCTTCACATTGTCATCGTCGTCATTGTCGTTGCTGTTAGTATCGACAGCAGACGCCGGTGACATTACCTTCACACGTTCGTTCTTCATTCTCTTGGCAACATTATTTGCAGCCGTAGTTACCAGTGAAACATTAATGCCTAACGTGGCAAGTCCATTAGCAATAAAGATGGCGTAATCATTCCCACCTAATACAACTGCTTTGCCGGAGTAGAATATTGACGTATCTATATTACTATTATCATTAGTCTCTTGTGCAGCTGCTAACAACCCGCTACTACCACCGCCAATATCTTCAACTTTGGGTATAGCACAATGCACCCCGACCACTGTTGCCGCGGCCGTGGACAAGGCATCCATGTCGGATATATTCGATGGGATCGTTGCCATCGTATGTTTATATATTCGTACTTCGTCGGTCAGAGAGATGGTATCATACTGATCATTATTTTCATCATCGTCATCGTTTTTGTTAGCATTATTCTTTACCTTTTCCACGCCCACTACACGACATCGTCTACCGCTGCTATCGTTGTTGCTGATGGTTGTTGTTGTTCCTACGACAAATGTTAGTAACCCCACTTGCTGTTCCATGGAGTCATGTCCTCTTTGATTGGTATATTGCCGTGTTTGTGTTGGAGGGGGATTGACGCTGCTTTTACTATTTGCTACTGCATTATTATTGTGTACGAGAAAGGATTGAAGCTCGCCACCATCTATTATGAACGTTTGTCGTCGTGATATCGCATTTAGCGGTATATTATTTGATGATGATGATGATGATGCATGGACGAGTGATAGGCGAAGTTGGAATGCTTGGATGATGGTGAAAGTTGCAAGTCTATGCAGCAATACCAGCAGTGCAGTGAAGCGAGCCGCCCTACCACCATTGCTCCCTATAGCAACCATAGTGTAAGATCCTGCAACATGACCGCCTAAGGAAGGAGGTATCTCAAGGCCGGTGCCGGCTGTCAACAAATCTCATTGAAGTTGTCATGTACTACCTACCTATCTAACTGTTAGGAAGCTATTTAAGTGTTTAACCTACACTTACCTTTTACTCGAGCGTCCTCACCGCCGCCTCATTGTCTCTCTTCTTCTCCTTTATCAACATGGTAAGTTTACGAACGACTCTAGTTCTTTGGTCATGCGGAGAATTTGATGGTGGGACATCAGCTATAGTTTCAGGTGTTGTTGCCGTTTCGATGATGATCTTCTTGTGTCATCATCCATGGATGATTCTTTTGTTTCACTACTCCACCATCGAACTCAACCACAACTATTCTCTCCGACATGATTTTGTTAGGGTATCACACGCGAGGGCATGCACAAACGTCGTGAGACTGGCGGACGTCGGTCTCAGTTTCGTAAGAAGCGTAAGTTCGAAATGGGCCGACCTGCCGCCATGACGCGTATTGGTGAGAAACGCATCCATGAGGTTCGCACTCGGGGGGGGAATAAGAAATTCCGCGCATTGCGTTTGGACTCGGGTAACTTCTCGTGGGGGACGGAGGTGTGTACACGCAAGGTCCGCGTATTGGATGTCGTGTACAATGCGAGTAATAATGAGCTTGTACGTACCAAGACTCTTGTGAAGGGTGCGATTGTACTAGTCGATGCTCACCCCTTCAAGTCTTGGTATGAAAGTCATTATGGAGTCAAGGTGGGGATTAAGAAAAATGCCGCAGCTATAGCTGCTGCGGCGGCAGCCGCCTCTACCGAGGAGGAGGTGAAGAAGAGCTCACATGTACTACGCAAGCTCGCGTCCAGGCAGAAGGGACGTACTCTTGAGGAAGATATTGACAATCAGATGGCCTCCGGTCGTCTACTTGCCAAGATTACTAGTCGGCCGGGACAGAGTGGACGATGTGATGGACAGATCCTCGAAGGTCCTGAGCTTGCATTCTACAAGAAGCAGACCAAGAAATAAGCGTTGTGTAGTTAAGGCATAATCCAAGATTATTTATTACAGTTTTTGCACCACACTGGAGGACATTCCATATAAGCGAATGACACCCCTTTGAGTGCTTATGCTTACTCGCTAAGCTAAATGTTAGACTGATAAGTTATTGCCTCATTATTAGATGTTTGCCTGTTTTTTATTGTGTGTGTTGGTAGTTAAATGTTGTGTTACCTTAATCTCCTTGGAATGCAACTGAGCTAAATGGTGTGATCGGTTTGTAAATGGCGTCTCTCTTTACTCAACAATCAACCTTGCAGTGTGCCAAGTGTCCTTGAAGTGATGAAGTTCCAATCACACTCGTCAATAATGTACAATGAAAATTTCTTTGTCGATAGCGTTAGAACATTTTATGTTATTTTCTATCAGATAATATGTCATCGATGCATTTAGGTATGGTTATCTTTTTCGGTAGCTCTGTCTTCCTCGTTTTACCAAGGTCAAGAATGTCCTTCGATCGAAGTGCTTTGTCAAATGCAACAACGCTGTCCACCTTCGAGTTCCACGATGTAACGGCACTCTCCAGGAGGTTGCCCGTGCTTCTCATGAAGGGTAGAATACTTAGTACCCATAATGGTTGTAATGTCGTTACAATATTCTCGTGAACTCGGGAATCATTAAGTCTATCATTTGCCATTTTCTCCTCGAACCAAATCTTCCCCACCTGTAGCAATGTCCGTAGTCCATTCGGGCCAAGGAGTAGCACGTTTCGATCTCTTGCAAATTTGTTCAATTCATACACATCCCTTCCATCCTCATAGGCAGCCTGAAGATATCCTTCGCCAGGCAACATCATGAGAGTGACAGTTATGCACTGTTTATCATCTGACATGAGAGAGGTGTACCTCTTATCGCCTAGGTCACGAATATGACCCTTAAGTTTGTTAACATATTCTCTCCGTGATGCACCATCAACGACGTCATACGGTGGAGTTGGTGCCTTACTGTCAATCACTATGAATATCCCATCAATCATTTCAACGAATGCATCTGGTATTTTGCCGGGTGATATCTCACGCTGCAAATCGAAGCTTTTTATTACACCCTGCAACTTGCACTCATCGAGTAGTTTCCTAACACTACCTCGCCCGCCTTGCCTCTATCAATTATTGATGCCTCCATACGCATCTTCTCGTCTCGTATAATATCATATCTTCTTCGAAATTCGTCGGCCGCATCTCGCAAGTGTCGCTCGACCTCCTCGAATTGACGTATGCGTACCGACATGGCCGTTTCTTGCGATTTCAGCGTCGACTCCTGTTCTCGCAATCTTAATTCGAGTACCCATAAACGATACAAGCCCCCAACCGCCGTGGCCATGCCAGCCAATGCAAGCAACGTTTGGTCGGGATGGGATATGGCATATTCGAATAGATAACGCCGTTGATTTGCCGAGCGTAGGTAACAATGCTGCGACGACCTCAATCCCGAACGATACATCCCACTTTGTCGTCAAAACGCGGGAGACGAAGGAATCTCTTCTCCTATCTACTACTCTTTCACTCCCATCCCTCCCTCCCTCACGTAGTAGATACTAAGTAGATCGGGCCTATGGCGCATGATCGTCGGTCTCGGTCTAGGAACATCGTATCGTATCGTCGGATGCAGCCCAAGCAGCTAATGATCGTGAAGTGAAAAGGACATGGATGACTACGTCGATGCAGCGATTAGTCATCAGTTACACACACTCGCCTTCATTGCACTCCTCCTAGGTCTCGGCAAGGGTGGCGTACCAGGTCTTGCCACCGTTGCCACGGCCGCAACAGTCCTAACAGCACCCCCACATCTAGTTGGTGGACTAACCTACGCAGTATCATTAATGGTACCAATACTTTGTGTTGTGGACATACATGCCGCATATTTGCATCGGGATGAGTTAGTTTGGTCAACGATATGGCAATTACTTCCCACATCATTGGCCGGGATGACAATTGGACAATATATCGACGGACGTGTATCAGATAGTACGGCACGATTGATTGTGGGAATGATACTGCTTGGTATATTGGCGTTACAAACACGCAGTAGTTTAGTCTCATCATCATCATCGTCGTTGTCGTCAACATTGGAGAGTAATGGAGTGAGAGTAGCAGCATCAACTAATACAACCAAGTCAAATGGATCACTGGAAAAAATGGAGAATGAGGAGCTGTTGAATTACAAGTGTAATGTTAACAACAATCATCATAACGACGGTCTTGGAGAGTCGGATAGTTGCATTAGGCGCAAAAATCGTCTTCGAGATATAGAAAAAGGTTCTGACTTTAATGCCTCGTCCGCTATTATTCCACCAAGGGAGGTCAGACGAAAGAAGACGAAACACTTATTATCAAAAGAATACACCCATCTACTCAACAAACGTACACTTTGGGTCCTTATCATCGGCATTATCGGTGGTGCCTCCACTATGCTTACCAATAGTATGGGCCCTATGGTTAATGTCTATCTACTATCCATCGAGGGTTTATCACCACAATCATATATTGGTACACGTGCCATGTTCTTTTGTTTTATCAATGTTATTAAAATACCATTACGAATAGTGGGTGGGACACTGGGTCTGTCCATGCTTCCATTGGCATTTGGTCTAAGTTTAATCGCTATTGGAGGAGTTTGTTTGGCTAAACCAATAGTACTCAGTATGAATGAAAGGACATTTGTTATACTTGAGCTAGGTGTTGTTGCATTTGCGGGTACCATACTGTGTTATTTGGCCTGGTGGGATGAGAGGACACGCGCTCGAGATAAAATGAATTGGACCGCACTACATAAAATGTAAAGAGACGATAATTTCCATGGTTGATCGCGACTACGATGATCAAGTTTCTCGGGAATTGTCAATGTCGATGTCTCATCATCACTAAATTTCTCCCATGCCGGCGACGTTGATGGTAATCTTGTGACTATCATTCTATCATCTGCTTTTATTTTTCGTTTCTTCTCACTATTTCATTCTGTATACCCAGTTTGGCTTTGTATGACCCACGAATGCGCAGTTCGACCCATTCATTGACATTGGTCACAACCGCAGTAGCAACTGTATTATCTTCCATCTTCTCTAAAGCCACTGTCCTCCAGTAAGTAGCATGTTCTGCCGCTTTTTCATACAAGGTGCAAACATTCTCCAACGAAGAACGCTCACTACACTTTCGACGATGATAGTCTGCCCAAAGCTTATATGTCCTGGGATTCGTTGACCAAAGCATAAGTGCTTTCTGAATGAAATCTTCTGGCGAGGACGTAGAAGATGATGTTGTTTCATCATTTTCCCTTCTTGTCATCATTAACATTTCATCAGTTATGGCAACGCTCGCAAGGTGGACGTTCGCCATACTTAGCAATATTGACAAGAAAGTCTGCTGGCTAAACTCACCATCAGGAGGAAATTTTATTGTACATTATGTCGATGACGACGATGTTGAAGTACCAGAATACGGAATTAGGATATCAATTAGCTCCAACAGCTCATCGATATCTCCACCTCCTTCAAAAGCTTCGTTGTCGTATTCGTCAATCTCGTTTTCTTCATCACCATTGTTGATTATGCCGATGAAATTCTTATAGTGATCCCATACCCGTTCGAGCAAACAATCATCGATGCTTACGAGACCTCCTCCATTGTTTGACGACTTGCTTTGCTTGGACGAGCGTCATCTCCTCTCTTTCATTTTTTCGTCTTCCCGTCCCGCTAAAACTGAATGTTTGTTGGTGTGTGGGGAAGAAGATAGATGATGATGACTGTGTTAGGGAGATTTGTTTACCGTTGGAAACGCATGTCGCCGCACTACGCTCGATCTGGTGGCTCGAGTGCAATTGATTATGCACGTCAGCGTTTTATGATGCGTAACGTATATCCTGATGGCTTTCATTTCTACGATACACTACGATCAAAATATCGCAATGTTGGCAGTAGCGAGTTGATTATCCCACTGTTCAGCCGATGTGCCTTCTCAACGCGGCGGAGTGATCCTGTTATGGGACAGTGTAACACAATAGACGATTTGATTGAAACGGCGTACGATCATCTTGATACTATTTCTCCACGGGGAATAGCCGAATTTTGGTCATCATTGGCGAAGCTTGTTCAAAACCAACGTGGGGGGAATAGTCGGGCTCAACTGAATGAAAAGCTTGCCGAAATATTGTGCAATACACTAGAAAGTATGTGCAAATTTGATGGTAGAGACATTGCAACAATTGCAATCAGCCTGGCAAAGATTATGAAACAAGTTGAATCTCTTGGACAGAGGGCTGATACTGGTAGTCTGCACCGCATTCTGCACAATCTTCTGATTGGTGAAGTCAACTCCGAGAACAAGCACTACATATTCAGCGAAATTGCAGTACATGCTGTTCCCATCCTTTCTAAATTTGAAGCCAGACATCTGTCGAATCTAATCTATTCGTTTGGCCATGCAGAATATGTACCCAAGGATGAAAGTGGACGCACAATCTTTGATGTTCTTGCCCTTGAGGCAATGTCAAAGTTGAATCATTTCAAGCCACAAGGTCTATCCAATATGCTATGGTCTTATGCAAAGATGGAGTCATCAAACTCGTTGCTATTCGCAGCAGTAGGTGACTCAATCATGGGTATGAATGATGTGGGAGAATTTAAGCCACAAGAATTATCCAACATCATCTGGGCATATGCAACAGCGGGCCAATCACATCCACAGCTCTACAGGAAATTTGCTGATCACATTGTTGCAATGAAAGATTTGGGACAATTCCTGCCACAGCATCTGTCAAACATCATTTGGGCGTTTGCAACTGCAGGCGAGTCAAATCCA
>Ga0247831_1008755_pt1 | contig 10479 bp, 12 predicted proteins | sample LaCruzMarch2015__9_FD_192406 | JGI IMG/M metagenome (GOLD analysis project Ga0247831, IMG submission 192406) | Freshwater microbial communities from meromictic Lake La Cruz, Castile-La Mancha, Spain - LaCruzMarch2015_1m | ecosystem: Environmental > Aquatic > Freshwater > Lake | place: Spain...
TCACGAGCACGGGGATGCCGTGGCTGCTTGCGGGGTGGTCGGTGGTGAGTTGGAGCGATGGGGTGAGTTGATGTGTTTGCATGGGATTTTTGAGGGTTAGGTTTTAAGGGCGGCTGCGCTGGTCGTTTCGATTTTATTGTGTTGGATTTCTGCTCTTGAGCATACCGGGCCGCCATGGCTCGCGCCACTTGCAAATTTTGGAAATGGAATTTGAAAGAGGGCAACCAAATGGCCGGATAGGCCCATTCTATGCGGGTTTCAGGTTTTTTGTTTTCCGTCAAATAAAAAATATTTATTTATTTTGAAAAAAGTTGTTGATCTTTTTCAAGTGTGAGCCGATTATGGTTTCGTAATGAAACCAACAACAACATTCCAAATCGGAGATCAGGCGACATTCAATGTCTATACTGACTGTCACGCAGGCTACATAATCGGAGTCAGCAAAAGCGGCAGAACCGTCCTCTTTCAAAGGGGCAACGCTCAACTCCTCAACGGGGCAACCGATGCCCTGCAATTCAGTGTAGGAGGGTTTGTCGGTCACACCTCCGGCGACCAGAGATATGCAATCACTGCTAACCCAAATGGGTCTGTGAGCAAATTCACCTATCGGGATTTGGGAGACGGCAAAGGCAAATACAAGCTCGTCGGTAGCTCCACTCATTCCGTCGGCAATACCTTGGGCGCCGGTCATCACCACTACTACGACTACAACTTCTAACGCCACCGGCGCGGGTTCGACCCCCGCGCCACCAAACCAAAAAACAACAGAACACAACACAACACGAACCCCACCCTGAACTCAACCTATGAAACACAACATCATTATAAAAAAACCTATGTCAAAAGCTGAAATATCGACTAATGCAGGTACAGTAGAAGCGAAAATCCAATGAACAAATCAACGCATGGAGGGGCGCGTAAAGGGTCTGGAAGAAAATCGGGCCCTGGCACAGGCCGGAAAGTTTTAACCCGCTCAATCTCGATGCTGCCACAGTCCTGGCAACGGATCGACGCGGATCGCGGGACTCAGTCGCGCGGCAAATACATCGAATCAATTATTCCCTGTGACCTGCGGGTCGTGGTTGAAGAGACTGACTTCCTGCCACCCGCCGAACAAAACAAGGTGAATAAACTGGGTCTGGACGATACACGATTCAAAACTCTCAGCGAGGCTCAAAGCCTCCTGAGTGCAATGTTTCCCGAGTATCACTTGGCGTCCGGCCCTGATTCAGTATCGCTGCATCTCAAGCGCGGCGATTACCGGCGAATCTTGCTCGTAGCCGATTATTATAGCAACCGAGTAACCTCGTAAGTTTTTTGTTGCCAAATTTCGTAAGGTGCGTCTTTTTGTTTTATGAGTGCGAGCAAAGCCAGTGCGGCGTGGCGGAAGAACAATCAGGAATATGACCGCGCGCGAAAACGGCAGTGGTACTTGGACAACCGTGAAAAGTTGAACGCGAAATCAAAGGCTCGACACGCAAAAACGAGGCAACAGGGAGGTCCGAAATATAGGGTTGACAGTACCAAGTCGTTCGTGATTGCAGATGGCCGCGTGTATTTTAACAGCAGGCTCGGTTTCAGTGAAACTGAGATTTTGGAGATCGCTCTAAAAATGCGGGTGTCGGCGAGAGACGCTGCAAAAATTATTGTTGGGGGAGAATTAGGCGAGCAGTTTGCGTCACGCCGTTCCAGCGTCGATCACTGATGGCAGTGGGGCATATTCAGACCCAGTCCAGCGGTAGATATTATTGACAATGGTATCCACATAGATTCTCCCAGTCGTTCCGATTTGCGGAAAATTTTCATAGCCTGGTATTTCAATCAAAAGTATGCTCTGACTTATCGCATCTGAGGGTTCTCGGGCATGGAGCGCCAAATTGAATATGATCGCGCCAGTCAGGGTCTCGCCGGTCAAATTTGTAATTTGCACATGGGATGCTCCAAAAAGAATATCGAACGAATTTGCAGTTGATGCCTGCACTTGGTTGTATTTATAGGAGTGGCTGCCGCTCGTATCAAACATAAAATATTGCAAACCGATTGGGTATGGTACGATAACTGATGTACCAGCCGCAAAGGCAGTCGCTGTATAATTTATTTCGGCGCTATTGGTCATAGGGCTTTTAATTCTTGATATCCTATTGTCAAATCTCTGATTACAAAGGGCTTGTTAGGAATTGTTTCTGCGTTAAAAGTAATTTTTACATTGTACCCAGCTAAAAGGAATGCGATTTTATTTTTCTCCTTAACCACTGAACCATAGTTTACTGATACTACTTTCCCATCGTCCGTTTCCATCGATATTGCAAGACTTTGCACCTGACTGCCCCTTACAAGACTAAATATGATTTCACCAAAAACTTTGTTTGTGGTGGCTAATCCGCAGTCCAGGAAATTTGTCGTAAAACTAAGGGTGTTGTCTGTTGCGAAAAATTGCCCTGTGTAGACAAAATCATCGCGAAAATTATCGAGATTCAAATCTCGCGAATCAAGATACACCAACTGCCCGCTTTCGGTTTGCCCGATTAGTCGCGAATCCGTGTTGTTAATGGTGGTCGAACTGACAAACCCTTGCCCAGTAATCGGCCCGGTGATGCTTTTTGTTCTGTAGTCATAGATAAAGCCTCCTAATTTTTTTTGATTATTAAAAATACAGGGCATCCAGACCCAAACTAATTGATTCGTAAAATCGCCATATACATTTACTCTGTTTGGGTTAATAATAAGATCTTCAGTATCGATAAAGGTCTTGATATAATCCCATGATGTCTCGTTTGCGATCAAACTTTTCAGGACTTGTTGGTTTTGCATTTCGTAAAGGACGCCGTCAGAACCAACATAAGGGGAGCTTTGATACCGCCACATACTGGCCGCAGCCGGGTTAAGTGCCCCAAAGTCGGAGCGCGAGTTACGACGATTAAAGGTAAACCCGTCCATCATTACGATCCCTTTGTCGGTATGGATTTGCAATGTCTGGTCAAGCGCCTGCAAAAAAGTAACCCTTGACGGTGTGCCGTCATTTTTACTGCTCGGCATATCAAAAAATTGTTTTGTGATATTAAATGCCTCCGGTAAAATTACTCCTTCTGTAGCCAAGTTTGAATACCAAATGCGTTTGGTGCTGTTCTTGTTGCCTGCTGCAAAAAGTCTATCCGCGCAAAATTCAAACACATTGCACGGTGGCAATCGATCGATTTTTGCTCCTCCTGATTCTGGTAACAGCACAGTTTCTGAATCGTATGGCCTTGTAAACGCCGCGAATGTCGAATTGGGTTCATTCGGGCATTCGCCCAACAATATCCATTTTTCGGGAGGTAGAGTATTACCGGCTACTGAGTAACCTTGTATATTTATTCTGTAATAAACTCTTATTTTTGAGAATCTTAAAAAATCAGCATTAGATTTAAAGACTGGGCTTATTATTTTGATCCCTCCGGTTAAAATTTTTATAGGAACGCTTAGCGCGCTTTCTAATCCCTGATTGTTAATACCTGGATCAAAATAAGTTAAAGCAATTTCGCTGTTTGCTAATAATTCCCCTTGCGATGTTTCTTCTGGGGTTCCGACGCCACCAGTCAATTGCTGTGCCGGTTTACTGGGTAGCCCGACACTATCCGAACCTCCGCTTATTCCGGCAATCAGTATATTTGCTACTAACGGATCACCATTAATGTAAACACGCAATTGATTAAGACTTGCGGCACCGATGCCACTAACAATATATTCTATAGAATCGGAGGATGTCCCCTCTCCTGTTCGGGAACTGCTTAAACCATTGCCTGATGCCGCGAATCTGACTTTTATATTATTCCCTTGCTCATAGCGAAATGTGCCTATAGCAGTAAGGCTGAGTTCGGATTCTTGGGAAACAACACCAGTGCTGGGTATTTGCGTCGGCATTCCTTGCGATGTTCCAGCAAACCCATAGGCGGGGGTGGTATGCGATCCGTTGGTGAAGTTACTGTAAAAAAGCTCGCCATTTGTGGTGTATTGAGCGCGGATACGAAAATAAAGTCGCCGACTGGGTTCGAGTTCTGTAAATTGCCATGTTGTTTCCGACTGTATAAAAACTGTGGTTTTAACTGCATAATCAACATCATACGAGAAGTCAATTGTATAACCCGATGCGCTATCTGTGGGCGTCCATCGTAAAATCATGAAATGCTTTTGAGTTATTGCATCCCACTTGGTTTCGGCTGCAATACGAGTGACTACGCCAAATCTGGATGTAGCAAATTTAAAAACAGTCCTTGCATCTGATCTGTATGATGTATTACTTGCCGATGTAATGACTGGGACATCCGGAATCTCGTCGGTGCCGAGAACGCGCAATGGATTTGCGGTGCGGTTCCTTTGGTAAATTAGATTTAAATCTACGCCGTTGCCAAGCAGGACACTGTCAAAAAACGAATAGAAAAACCAGCGTTCATTTTCCGCCAGTCCCTTTTTCAAAACGGTGAGTGATTCGAGCGGACTAACTGGAATAAATTGTGCAAGATCGTCCAGCGATGTTTCTTCTTTTTTTGCGTCGGCCTGTAGAAAAAATACACCTAAAGGAACATTGTTTTTAAAGTCGTGAACAAACAGTATTTCGTTTTGAGTTTCTGAATTTGGATTTGGCTGTCGAAATCTGCATAATACTGCGCCGTCGCTATCGGTGATTCCCAATTGAATTTTGTAATTTTGAACCTCTGCTAACCCCCACACTTTTTTGAGGGGTGGCAACCTGCTAATTGCTCCGGCGGGACGCAAGATGACATTTTTGGCATAACTCAAACTGTTACTGCTGGCATCCGTGCTGTCGATACCAGCGGATATTCCTGTAAAATTTCTAATCGTTTGGTGTTTCATGCGTAAACAACCCGCACCCGGCCAACCGACACAGGTTGGGGTTTGAGTTTTGCAAGAATTTGCCAGGCTTCGTCATACTGCGTTTTGTATTCGTTGCCTTGATTTCCAAAGTTAACATGTTTCCATGTCGAAAATTGATAGCGAAGGATCGGTAAAAAGACAGAATGCGTGTAGTTCTGGGGAATTGGGATGTCCGTGATTGCATCGAGCGCATCAATTTCTGGCGCCCCGAGTCGCAGATCAAAACGCAAAATATAATCTTTGTCCGGCAACGGCGAGACGCGCAGGCGCAAAGTTGTCTTGCCGTTTGATCGGCGGTAATTTTCCGTGTAGAAACCCATCGGCACATCGATGTCGCGATTTTCGGAGACCGTGTCAGCGAACTCATTGAAGTTGTAGGCGTCAGAAAACATCATTACATCGCGCTGGCTGCGTAGCGGTTTGAGTTCGTGTTCGCCGTGGATCAACACCGGCGGAATCACGCTCATAACTGCATCGGGGAGTATGATGGTGTCGCTGTAAAGTGTGCCGGTCGCATTGATGGCAGAGGCCCCTGCGTAGGGGCGGACGAGTGTGATCGCGTGTGTGACTGCATCGTATCCTGCAAGCTCGTTGTCAAATGGGTCATTCCCAAGACGCACTGTTTGGCCTAACAATGATTGATTTAGTGCATTCGTGGTGTCGGTAACATTGGTTGCTCCGTGGGTTAGCGATAGTCCAGTGATCGTTCGCGGGCCTCGCAGGATGCCTCCGCTTTTTCCCGCGCTCCACCACGGATTAGCCATAGTCCAAATCTTTTGCAGGGCGAGATTGATATCGCTCTGGATACGGCGGAGGATCGAGTCGCTGGCGTGGGTCGGGTTTTCGATCCCGATCATAGATAGTAGATCGTCGCGAGCGTCGGCGGATGTCATTACTCAGTAGTTTTTGCTGGTCGGCCTCTTTTTTTTGCGCCTTGCAGGAGCAGATTTTCAGAATTAGGCTCGTGGATTAGAAGGTTTAGTTCCGTCGCTTCATTCTTGTCTTCATCATTTTCGTAGATGAATTCAATGTCTGGAACTAAGTGAAAAAATCGACGCCGTGCTGTAAATAGGTTGTATCGATGCTTCCGAAAGACATCGAGCGGCATCCGTAAGCAGTGCCGACCCCGAACAGGGCAAAATGTCATCAACCCAATTTCGCTTCCGTCTGCTCCGGGTATAGGAAAAACAGAACTGGTCGGTTCTTCTGTCAGTTCTAATACTACAACTACATTTTTTATTTTCTGTGATTCTTGGTTTTCCATATTGTGTTAAAAAACAGGTGGAGCGGTTGCCCGCTCCACCTGTATTTCTTTCGCAATCAAGCAACTGTCGGGAAGCCAGGAATCGGAAGGGCGCACTCCACAACAGCGTATCCGCCGACCTGTCCATCGAGTCGCTCGAAGGCGCGGGAACCAAAAGTGGTTTCCAGGCCGATAGCGTGATCCATGTCGTGGTTGCGATGCTCCTCCGTGCGCTTGGCGATGGCAGACTTGCCGTCGATCGATCCATGTCCCATAACCCCGGCCATCTCGCCGAGGGCGAGGACATAGCCAAAGGGAACGCCGAAGGAGTTAACCTCAACGATGAGCGCGCCTTCGTGGGCGCTGTCAGCAAGGGCAACTCCACCGTAGGAGGCAGACCCCCATGTGATGTTGCCGAGCGTGGTGACTTGATCGCCGCTGACCGAAGCACCGAGGCGCTTGAACATGGTGATCTTGTTGCCGCTATTTACCTTGTAAGAGGCATACATCACCTTTCCGGCGTTTACGCCGCTGTGGTTCAGTATCGCGACATATCGCTCGGTGGCGGTATCGGCCGCTCGCTTCTGACCTTCACATCCAACTACGGGCGAGTTGCTGAAGTAGCCGAAAAACTGAACATCAGTGTCGGCAGCATTGGATACGCCACCGCCGCCTTTGATGTCCACGGCGCTCGTGCCGCTCGCAATCGCGTTGCCAACATAGGCGCGCGCAACGAGTGGGCACCCTGCTGGGGCAAGGTCTTCGGGGTCTTCGACGCTCCAAGAGTAGATGGCATTGCCATTCCACGGAGAGATGTCGCCAGTGAATATGGAGTTCTGCATTCCGCGAACCTCTGCATTGTAAGCGGCTTCCAAGTAGCTGCTGGAGTTTTTGATGGACTCCATCGCAAACTGAGTGCCGAGGAAGGTAAACATGCGAATGTCTGCACCGGCAGAACTCTTGGCAATGGCGACGGGTTTTGCTCCAAGGGATGTTAGGACGGCTTGGCCTCGATTGACTGTGCTGGTTCCGAATACATCGGCAGTCCGGAGAGCGTCACGAGTGCCTTTATTGTTGGGTCGCAATGTATTGCGTGCGTTTGAGCGCAAGAGAAGTTCCATCAACATATCATCGGTCTTTTTAATACCGAGATTTCGTTGCAAGAACTGGCTTGCGGCACGATCCCACTTGGAGCCGATAACAGTTTCGTTAAGGGCAACGCTGTTGATGGCAAACCCATCCCACCAGCGTCCGATTTTGAAATCGAAATCCTTGGGGACGAGTTTCTTCTCTTTTCCGATTCGGTCGCCCGAACCTTGGACTCCGCCGCCGCGCGCTCCGCCGACGAGCGGCAGGACGACTCGGTTACCCGCCGAGATTCGCAGATCGGAGTGTTCGATGAACGCCTTGCCGGAGCCAAGAGGCCCAACGAGGTATTTGTAGAGTTCGGAGTAGTCGTTTGATTTGCGGATAGCAAGCTCACCCCAGGCGACGCGTTGCGCCTCCGGAGAACGAGACAATACTTCCGCGATTGTCTGTGCGTTGATTTTGTCGTATGATGGCATAATGATTTGTTTGGTTGTGTTTGCTGATTGTCTCGGCAAACAATGGTTTTTGGTTTGAGTTTTGGTTTAGGTTTCAGCCGTAAGCGCAGCCTTGCGGGGGGCGTTTAAATACGCAGCAGGACATCTCGTCCTGACACGCCATAAATTGCCTCCTCGATGGCATCCAAATCTTCCCGACTTGCTTCCCTCACCATTTTGCCCATTTGGGCAGAGTTAATGTTGGTTGTTGTCATTTCGGGTTGTGCGGTCCTGGCCGTTGCCGAGACCGGCAACGCTCTCGCCGTGGGGACGGGGAGCGTAAACGGATGCGGCGAAGGTTCGCTTGCATTTTGGACATGGTTTCGCGGAGCTTGGGATTGAGGCTGGGGTTGCACCTTGGGGGCGGCTACAGACATCCTTGCTTCCGGCGGCAAAAGCATGTTCGCTTTTGCAAAAATGAATTCGGGCGCATTAGGCAAATAAAGGTCGGGGTGCCCTACTGCCTGATAATCGTCGATCAGTTGGCTCATGGCGCGACCGATTGCAGAGTTGCCGTCTTCCGCTTCGGGACACATTTCAAAAACGCGGGCGCGACTTTCAGACATTGATGTCATTAGTTCATCTCGTTCGATACCAGCCTGTCGTTCTATGTTGTCGTTTTCGCGTGCTTGATAGATGCGATTTTCGGCCTGTTCTACTGCGTCCTGCGAGCGTAGTCGGGTCAGTTCTTTTGTAAGTTCTGCGACTTTCGGCGTAAATAACCCCTCGTTTGCACCCTCTTCTTCGAGAGCGTTTTCAACGGCGTCAATTTTTTCGGCGATGGTTGGTTCGGGGTCGGGTTGGGGTTCTGGGTCATACTCAGAATTTTCGGGCGCTGCATTGTAACCCAATCGGCTTTTTGCCATTTCAAGGGCCGTGTCCAGCAGGATGTCGGGGTTGCGCTCCCGAATTTCAGAGGCAAGTCGCTCATAGTCTTGCCAACCAGCACGCGGATCAAACTCCTGATCTATTTCAACTTGCGCTTCTGTCTCGAACTGCGAATTCTCGTCGGCTTTGCCAATTGTCTCGGCAGGCGTTAATTCGTTTTGCGCATCTGCGGTAGATGCAAGTAAGGCGGCTTCGAGCGTGGCTGTATCAACATTTAAGAATGATTCGGGATTTGTCATGTCCCCGACCATTACCCCGTCTCAATACGCGCGCGATTTTTTTAATTGGCCTTTTTTCGGCTATTTTCCAACTGGTTGAGAAAGGTTTGAAAATCATAAACAAAAAAAATCTTACACCTTGCGGTTTATTTTCCGTTTTTTAAAATCAAACTCTCGGCCTGCAAGCCTCAAAGTGCATACTATCATATCCCCAAAAAGCCCCCGCACTCGTCCACCCCTCTTTAGCAAATTCCTCCATGACCTCAAGCGGCATATCCGCAACGAGAGGCCAAGAGTCGCGAAATGAGTTATCATCGGCGTCCAAATCAATCGCCGCGCCCCAGGCGTGGACGGAGAGGCTGCTGGTGCCTCCGCGTTTGTTGCGGAAGTTGTAGATGCCGCCGTAGTCTTCGGCGGGCTCCATGATCTCGCGGGTGCCTGCGCCGCGCTGGCCGATGGCGGTGAGGATGCGTAGGAGGGATGGGGCGACTTTTTTGTGGCAGCGGGTTTTGGTGACCCGCTGCCCGCCGTAATACATGGGATAGGGGAAGGTGATGGCGACGAGATTTGCTTCGTCGCCCGGCTCTCCGTAAAAATCACGCAAGCCCTCGCGGGTGCTGAAGGGCCATGGATTCGGCGTAGGCATGAGCGAGCGTAGATGATCTTTGCATCGCTGGATAGATTTGGGGCCCCAGAAGCCATCGGGATTAACTCCGACGATGCGCTGCATGCGTTGGATTTGTTCAGTTGTCATTTTGCGGCTACCGATTTAATTTTCTCAAGGGTTCGCAGAGTCCCCAGACCTAACATCCCAAGCAACACGGTCATAAGCATTTCCGTTGGCAACTCAACAACGGGAGCGGGTTGTTTTGTTGTCAAAACATAAATCCAACTGAACAAAGGTTGCCCGAAACAAATCCATGCGAATGAAAAAGCACACACCCACCCAACCGCAGGTCGCCATCCTCCGATAAATAACGATGGGTGAGCAGCTTCGACTGTATTTGTTGCGGATTGTTGCGTCGCTTCCTGTGCTGCGATTTCCAATACGCGCAGTTGCCATGCCTCTTTCGCTCGGTTCTTTGCGTCGCTATCGGGAATAAATTTGTCGATGAGATCGACGCCCGATTTTATCATAGCTGGTATGTCCCACGTCATTTGTTTTGATTCCTTTCAACAGTTCTAATTCTTTCTTCGTGGTCCGCTAAAATTTTATCGTGCCGCTCCATGCGGATTAGAAGTTCCTCGATTTTAGTTAGCCTAACATCTGCTCGCTCATAGGCTTTCGCAAACTCGGAACGACTCACAAACTGCGTTTGCAAGAACAACATTATCGCAACGCCGATTGGCGCACTTAGTTTCAATGCAATATCCAAAAATTTATTTATATTTTCGATGCTCATGGTTCAACCTCCTCGTCGGGGGGAGCTAAGTCTTCTGGGTATTTAAGGTCGAGCAATTTAATTTGGTCTTCGCACTCTTGTTCAGTGCCTACAAATAAAACGCTTTGAGTTGCGATTGATTGGTCTGTTTGCTCATACAAGACAATTAGCTTATCGGCATAAACCAACTTCCAGTTGCCTACGGAATCATCGTATGACCAGCCATCTGCGTTAGGTGGAATTATCATGGGACAGTTACCGAAAGTGTTGAAGTTGCAGAAGTATAGGTAGCC
>Ga0247831_1008760_pt1 | contig 10472 bp, 11 predicted proteins | sample LaCruzMarch2015__9_FD_192406 | JGI IMG/M metagenome (GOLD analysis project Ga0247831, IMG submission 192406) | Freshwater microbial communities from meromictic Lake La Cruz, Castile-La Mancha, Spain - LaCruzMarch2015_1m | ecosystem: Environmental > Aquatic > Freshwater > Lake | place: Spain...
GCCCGACGAGGTGGGCACCCGCCACGAGCGTCGCACTGCGCGGGTCGGGACCGATGGTGTGAACGGTGATCCGATCGACCATGGGCACATGTCTGACGCTAAAGGTGCTCCAATGACCCGACCCCGTCCATGAACGAAAAGTAAGATGGCACACCTGTGACACGCCTGATCTACGTCCGCCACGGTGAATCGAACAGCACGGTCGCTCGTGTGATCGGGGGTCCCCGCACGTGCTCGGGTCTCTCGGACCTGGGGGTTCAGCAGGCAGAGCGCCTGCGTGACCGCTGGAAGGAGTCCGCCGAGTTCGAGCCCGATGCCATCATCGCCAGCCACTTCCCGCGTGCCCGGCAGACCGCCGAGATCATCGCCGAGGCGTTCGGCAGCCCCGAGATCATCACCGACGAGGGCTTCGGTGAGCACGACCCGGGCCCCGACTGCGACGGCATGACGATGGACTCCTTCGTCGAGCAGTTCGGCAGCAGCGCGTGGGAGGAAGACCCGTTCGGCGTCACCTTCCCGGGCGGCGAGACGCTCGCTGCCTTCCACTACCGCGTCGGGTCGGCCGTGCGCCGCGTCGTCGACGAGCGTGCCGGTCAGACGGTCCTGATCGCGTGCCACGGCGGTGTGATCGATGCCGTCCTCCGGCAGGCATTGAAGACGGTGCCGACCGGTGTGTTCACGATCAACACGTTGAACACCTCGGTCACCGAGCTGGTGCTGCAGCGGCCGAACCGTTGGTCGCTGCGGCGCTACGGCGACACCGCGCACCTCGCGGGCCTGCCGGCCGCCACGAATCTCTAGAACGGTTCGGCCGGTCAGGCCCCAGGAAGCGGTTGGCCGGCGAGGTCCTTGCCGAGCATCACGATCACACCGGCGTCGCCGAGTGCCTCGTTCGCACCGAGGATGGGCGCCGGGGTGGGCATCCGCTCCACTGCCACGCCGCCGAGCACACGTGAGAGCGATTCGGCGACAGCGGCGGCCTCGGGGCGTGTGTAGATCTTGGTGACGTCGAGCATCTCGTCCCAGGCGGCAGCGTTCGTCGGTTCGCCCATCACGAAACCCAATGCCCCGAGTGCATTCGACGTCTCGGCCGCTGCGCCGGGCACGTCCGCTGCGTTGGCGACGATGACCGACGCGCCTTCGGTGACGAGCGGGATGGTGGTCGTGGGTGGTGTCGTCGTCGTGGTGGTTGACGTCGTCGACGAGGTCGTCGTCGTCGATGACGTGCTCGTACTGACGGCGGCCGCTGTCGTCGTGAGCGGGTCGAGGAGCGACGGGCGCGTCTGGCTGCCCGAGCCGGAGCACGCAGCGAGGCTCAGGCCGATGGCAGCGACGATGATGGGCAGTCGCAAGTCGGAGCGCAGCAGGAGGGTTCGACGGAGGACGATCACGGTGACCACAGCCTGACCATCGCGAGAGCGCGAGACAAGTCACCGTGGGGCTCCAGTCGAGTCGCTGCGTGGGAAGGGGCGTCCGTACACTCGCCCGCATGGGGAAACTGGATGGGAAGACAGCAGTCATCGTCGGCGGGCACAGCGGGTTCGGAGAGGCGATCTCGCGACTGTTCGCTGCCGAGGGCGCCAACGTGGTCATCGGGGCGCGGCGAGCCGATGTCGTGAACGCCGTCGCGTCGTCGATCGGCGCCGTGGGCACCGTGTGCGACATCACCGATGACGAGCAGGTGCAGGCACTCGTGCGGACGGCCACCGAGGCCTACGGCAACATCCACATCGCGGTGAACTGCGCCGGGCACGAGCAGAGCACGCCCATCGCCGACCTCACACCCGAGCGGCTCGCGTCGATGCACGCCGTCCAGATCACGGGCGCGATGTACTGCATGCGCCACTTCGGCAACTCGATGGCCGAGCACGGTGAGGGCGGTGCGTTCCTGTCGATGTCGTCGCTCACCGCGCAGAACCCGGCCCGCGGCCTGGCCGCCTATGCATCGGCCAAGGCCGGGGTCGAGTACGCCACCAAGATCGCAGCTGTCGAGTACGGCCCGAAGGGCGTGCGGTTCAACACCGTCGCCCCGTCGCTGATCGAGACGCCGATGACCGAGAAGACCTTCAGGGAGCGCCCGGCGGCCATCGCGGCGCTGAACGAGATGACGCCACTCGGTCACCCCGGCTCGGTCGAGGACATCGCCAACGCTGCGCTGTTCCTCTGCGGGCCCGACGGCAAGTACATCACCGGTCAGACGCTGTGCGTCGACGGTGGGGCCTCGCTGCTCATGCTGCCGTTGCCGCACATGTACGTCGACGCCGGCCGCCGGTGGCAGGAGCAGCAGGCGGCCGGGTGATCGCCCGGCGGGTGGTGGTCGTCGGTGCCGGCTCTGCCGGTGCCGTCATTGCCGCCCGTCTCAGTGAACACCCCGACCACCACGTCACACTCCTCGAAGCGGGTCCCGACCATCGGGCGTCCGAGACGCCCGCCGAGATCAGCGGGCCCTCGTTCGCGTTGGCCAAGGAATTGCCGGATCGTCACTGGCCGCACCTGCTCGCGACGCGTGCGCCCGGCCAGGAGGCTCGGCTCTACACGCGTGGCCGCGGGGTCGGTGGGTCGTCCGCGATCAACGCGCTCGTGGCCCTGCCCGGCCACCCCGACGACTACGACGAGTGGGAGCGGGTGCACGGTTGTGCGGGATGGGGGTGGCGCGACGTGGCGCCCTGGTTCGCCCGCACGTCGCTGGTGGTGCACCGTGCTGCCCGCACCGAGTGGGGCCCGGTCAACCGGGCGTTGGCCGACCTCGTGCCCGAGGCTGCCGACGGTGTCGACCTCACCCGGGACGCTGGCGGGCGCCGTGTGTCGGTGAACGATGCGTACCTCGAACCGGCTCGTGGGCGGAGCAACCTCGTGGTCCGCGGCGATGCCCTGGTCGACGTCGTGCTGTTCGAGGGGCGACGCGCGGTCGGTGTGCGGTTGACCGATGGGACGGAGATCGAGGCAGATCTGGTCGTGCTGAGCGCCGGGGCACTCCACTCGCCTGCCGTGCTGCTGCGGTCCGGGGTCGACACGCCCGGCGTGGGGGAGAACCTGCACGACCATCCGTCGGTGCCCCTGCCCGTCGTCCTGCGCGAGCCGGCGCCGATGGGCTCGCTCCCGGTCGGGACGCTCGCCCAGCTGTCGTCCGGCGCCGAGCCATACGACCTGCAACTCCTCCCCATCGACGCGATCGAGCCGGCGATGCCGTCGCTCGGCCTGATGATGGTGGCACTCATGCGCTCGCGATCGCGAGGCACGGTTCGCCTGGCATCGGTCGACCCGAGGGCCGATCCCGTGGTCGACTTCGCGATGCTGACCGACGAGCGCGACTGGCAGCCGCTGCGAGCCGGACTCGACATCGCCGAGCGGGTGATGGCTTCACCGACGGTGCGGGCACTCGGCGACGTCGTGCCCACCGCCACCGACATCGACGGGGTGCGCGCCGCTCTCGGCGATTACGTGCATGCGGCCGGGACGTGCGCGATGGGCCGCGTGGTCGACACCTCGTGCCGGCTGATCGGCTACCAGGGCGTCGTGGTGTGCGATGCGTCGGTCATGCCGGTGGCGCCTCGGGCGAACACGCACCTCCCGACCGTGATGGTGGCCGAGCGCATCGCTGCAGCGATCAGACAGGACCGGTGAGCACGGCGAACGGCCACGGCTCGACATCGAGGTAGTGCGAGCGCACGAGTCGGTCGACGAGCGCGGTGTTGATCGGGCGCCCAGAACGATGTGGGTCGGTGAGGACACGCGTGCGGACCTCGTCGACGACGAGGGTCGAACGGTCGATGTCGGCGCGCGAGAGCGGCCGACCGAACGGGTGGACGTACCCGGCCTGGCGCATGGCCCGCAGCACGTCGGCGGTGTTCCCGGAGGGCTTCTGCGGCGTGGCGCGGGCCGTCATGAACTTGCGTTGCAGCTCTGTGGCGAGGCGTTGCATGCGCGCCGGCTCCTCGAGACGGAGGCGCAGGTCGCTGCGCTCGCGCAGGACGTGGCACATCGCGGCGATCGTGCTGCGCTCTGCCTCGTATCGGCTGAATTCGGATGCGCCGGGCAGCACGGGCAGCACGACGCCGCCCTTGTGGCCGGAGCGCCGCAGGTCGAGTGCCCGCACGCGCGTCTGCGTGGCTGCCGCGATCTCCTGTGTGGACGCGCTCAGGGCGCCACGGGTGATGACCGACACACCGAACCGTCCGGCCTGGCCGGTGGTCCACCAACCGATCGTCCAGCTGTCGTCGCCCGACCCGGTCGACGCTGCGGCCACTCGCTCGGGCAGGTACGCCGACCACGGCAGGGTGACGGCGGCTGCACGAGCGGTCGAGGCGACGAGCCCAAGCTGGGTGAACGCAAGGGACAGGACTTTGCCGCGTCGCCAGAACGGCGTCGCTGACAGGTGCTCGTCATCATCGAGCGCGATCGTGAGGCGATGCCGGATCATTCGGTACGGACAGTCCGGAACGCACGCTCGGAGGCAAGTCAGCTCGCCAGGTCGAGGAGCTCCTGCATGCTCTCGTGCAGGAGCTCGACCATCATCCACAGGTCGGGCACCAGCTCGCGGCAGGCGATGAACCCGAAGTCGAGGCTCCCGTTGTAGCTCTGGACCGTCATGTTCAGGCCCTGGCCGTCGATGAGCGCGCTCACCGGATAGAAGTGCCGCAGCGGGGCACCGGCGGAGTAGAGCGGATGGCTCGGGCCGGGCACGTTCGAGATGACCAGGTTGAACGGCGGGTTCATCCGGTCGGCGATGCGCAGGCGGCTGTACATCCGCATCGCCCGGGCGGCCACCGCGGGCGGGGCGAACTGCGTGAAGTCCTGCAGCGCCTCGGCCGGGATCGCAGCAAAGTTCTCCTTCGCCGCGTTCATGCTCTGCTGCACCCGGCGCAACCGCTTCAGCGGGTCGGGTTCGTTCGTTGGCAGGTCGGCGAGCAGGGCCGACACGCGGTTCTGGTACGTGTCGGTCTCGGAGCCGCTTCGCACGCTGACGGGCACCATGGCGATGAGGCTCTCGTCGGGCAACGCGTCGTGCTTCTCGAGGTAGCGGCGCAGCGTGCCGCTGCACACGGCCATCACCACGTCGTTGAAGGTGCACCCGAACGCCCGGCGCACCGTCTTCGCGTCCTCGAGCGGGATCGACGTGTATGCGAACCGTCGGTGCGGTGTGATCGGCCGGTTGAACGGGGTGCGCGGCGCCTGTGTGGGCGGCAGCGCGGGTGCCTTGTCGTGGTCGGTGCCGTACTGCGACCGCAGACGATTCCGCAGCAGGCGCCCGGCGGGCCCGGGCATCGGCTGGGCGACCAGGTCGGCGATCGCTCGGAGGCCACCCGACTGCGTTGCCGCGGCGAGCTCGCGCATGGTGCGGACACTGAGGCGGATGAACTTCTCGGGCCGCTTGGCGTACTCACGCATCGTGATGCGGAGCATCTCCTCGTCGCTGGGCACCTCGTCGGGGACCCAGGGGGCCGGCGCGCCGGCAGGGCGGTATTCGGGGTCGGTGTCGAGGATCGCGCTGAGCATCTCGGCACCCGCGGCACCGTCGATCGCGGCGTGGTGGATCTTCGTCAGTTGCGCGATGAGCCGCCCGTTGTCGACACCCTCGATGACGTACAGCTCCCAGAGCGGGCGCCCGCGGTCGAGCGGTCGGGCGACGATGCGGCTGACTGCCTCGGCCAACTGCTCGGGGTTCCCGGGCGGCGGCACGGCGTGGTGGCGGACGTGGAAGTCGATGTCGAAGTCGGGGTCCTCGATCCAGTACGGGAGGTCGAGCCCGAGCGGCACCTCGACCAGGCGGCGGCGGAACGGGGCGAGCTGATCGATGCGCTCGAGGATGATCTGCTTCATCGCGTCGATGCCGGCGCCACCCGGTACGCCGGTGGGGTCATAGATGTTCAGTGAGCAGACGTGCCCGAAGGTGCTCGCAGTCTCCATGTTGAGGAAGCTGACGTCCATCCCACTGAGCTGCCGCATTGGCGAAGGGTAGAACGATTGTCGATCGCCGTACAGGCCAGATCGAACATCGTCGGCGCGGCCCTTCGTTCGTGCCTGCCGCGTACCCTCGTTGCCATCAAGCGCACGCACCCCCCGCTCAGCACCCGATACGGCGACGATGCCGGTCGCGATGTACCGCTCGGCCACGTCGCACGTCCGAGCTGGCGTGGCCGGGTCCACCTGATCGCGCTCGTCGTGACCGTCCCCGCGATGGCCGCGCTGGTGCTCGCCGCCGATGGCCGGCGAGCGCAGATCGGCTGCGTCGTGTACGCGCTGTCGATGTGCTCGATGTTCGGTGCCTCGGTCGTCTACCACCGGTGGGTCCACGGGCTCCGCACACGTGCCCTGTGGCGCCGCCTCGACCACGCCGCGATCCACCTCGCCATCGCCGGATCGGCGACGCCGCTGGCGTTGGTGGCGATGTCGCCGGCGGCCGGTTCGTGGACCGTCGCGGTGATCTGGCTGACGGCCGTGCCGGGCATCGTGCTGAAGCTCGGGCGCTGGCACCATGGCGATGTCGCCGGGTCGGTGCTGTACGCCGTGGTCGGCGCCGAGTGCGCGGTGGTGTTACCCGGGGTGTTCCGCACGGCCGGCATCGTGCCGGTGGTGCTTGCGGTCGTTGCCGGCGCGATCTACGCGATCGGGGCGCTGTGCTTCGGGCTCAAGGTCCCCCGGCTGCGGCCGGGTGTGTTCGGGTACCACGAGGTCTGGCACGCAGCGACCGTGGCGGCGGCAGCCACGCACTTCGCGGCCGTGTGGCTGACAGTCACCTGAACCCGGTCACCTGAGCCTGGGCACCTGAACCTGGGTCGACCGATCAGAGCTCGATGACGAGACGGCCGCGGGTGCCGCCGCGCTCGAGTGTGGCGTGCGCCTCGCCGGCGTCCTCGGCGGCGAAGGTCTGGGCGAGCCGCAGCGTCACGAGGCCCTCGTCGGCCTGGCGGCCGAGCTCGGCGAGCTTGTCGCCGGCGGTCGCGTACTCGCTGACCCAGATGGCGTGCACGGTGATGCCGCGCTCGGTCTCACCCTGGAACGGGCGGATGGTCGCCACCGCGCCGCCGTCGCGAATGGCCGGCAGCACGAGGGTGTTCTGTACCGCTCCGTCGGCGACGGCATCCACCCCGTCCGGCGCGACCTCGCGGATCCGTGCGGCGACGTCGTCGCCGCGGCGGACCACGATGTCGGCACCCAGGCTGCGGACGAGCTCGTCGTCGGCCTCGGACGCGTCGGCGATGACGAGCAGACCGTCCGCCTTCGCGAGTTGCACCACGTAGCCGCCGTAACAGCCGGCAGCGCCGGTGACGGCGATCGTCTGGCCGGGCTGCAGCCCGAGCTTGTCGAGCGACAGGCGGGCGGTGAGCCCGTTCATCGGGAGGGTCGCGGCCTCGGCGTGGCTCGTGCCCTGCGGGGCGTGGGCGACGGCGCCGACGGGCACGACGATCTGCTCGGCGTACGCGCCGCCCTCGCGCCTGGTGGGCATCACCATGGCCATCACCCGGTCGCCGGGCTGGAAACCGGTGACGCCATCGCCGACCTCCATCACGATGCCGGCGGCATCCATGCCGGGGATGTAGGGCGGTGGCGTGTCGCCGAGGAGCGGCTTGTACGACCCGTTCCGCATGTAGGTGTCGGTCGGGTTGACCGTGGCGGCGTGGACCCTGATCTTCAGCTCGCCGTTGCCGGGTGCGGGCGGGTCGGGGACTTCCACCACCTGCAGGGCTTCCGGACCACCGAACTCGACCACTCCGACGACGCGCATGAGACCCATGGTCCCACGGGGCGAGTCGATCGACGAAGGCGGGGTCAGCGGGCGTTGGTCTCGAGCGGGAAGATGGTGGGCCACGACGCCGCTTCGGCGAGCCAATCGGCTCGCTCGCCGGCCGTCATCGGCTCGTAGTGCTCGGCCGCGTCGAACACCATCGGCAGCAGCGACGTCTCGCCGGGCGTGCAGCAGGCGACGACACCGGGCGTCGAGAGCGTGAAGCGCACGCCGTTGGCGATGTGCTCGGCATCGGCGAGCGGCTGGTACCACGTGCCGGAGGTCTTCTCCTGGTCGCCCCACGGCTGGAACGCTCCGACCTTGATGGCCATCACGCCCACGTCGCGACGAGCGCACTCGTCGAGCAGCAGGGCGAGGTCGTCCGCGTACTGGTCGATCGCCAGCGCTCCGGCGTACACGGGCAGCATGACGGTGTCGAGGTCGAAGCGGCGCACTGCCTCGAGCTGGGCGGCCGGTGTCGTGAGGTTGTGGCCGGTGACGCCCACGTACCGGACGAGGCCTTCGTCGCGGGCTCGCAGGATTGCCTCGAAGGCCTGCGTGCGGGTGTCGAGGTCGGCGAGGCTCGTGACGCCGTGCGCCTGGTAGAGGTCGAACGTGTCGCAACCGAGCCGCTCGAGCGAGGTCTCGAGCTGCGCCCGCACGCCGTCGGCGTTCTTGCGGGCGGTCTTCTCACCCACGAAGAGGCGGTCGCGGTTGGCCGCGATCAGCGGGCCCGCCACGAGTTCGGCGTCGCCGTAGGTGGGCGCGATGTCGACGTGGTTCACGCCGGCGGCCAGGGCCAGTTCGAACGCTGCAGCCGTCTCGTCCGGTGTGGTGGCACTGAATGCGGCGCCACCGAGGATGCAGAGCGAGGACTGATGGCCGGTGCGGCCGAGGCGGCGTGTCGCGAGCGTCATGCGGCGACTCTATGCGGGCCGAAGTGCGCACACGGTGTGGTTGGGGGCGTGGGTCAGGTGGTGCCGGCGTCGGGCCAGGCGGTGTGGTCGACGACGTGGAAGTGCCGTCCGCTCACGTCGTCGGGGGTGATCCGCACGAAGTCGAACTTCGGGTTGGCGTTCCACGGGAAGAGCGGGAGCGATTCGGCGCGGAAGCGGTCGTCGGGGTGCTCGATCTGGGTCGCCTCGCCCTTGACCACGATGCTCCACGCTTCGCCATCGGCCGCCTCGTATCCGTCGATCTCGAAGGCCACACCGAGGCCGAGTACGGCACCGGCCAGCTTGGTGCCCGCCGCTGTGCGGAACACGATCGTCTGCCCGTCGACCACGTAGTTGATCGGGAAGATGTCGGGGTGGCCGCTGATCGAGACGGCGAGGCGACCGACCTCGTGCCCGCGCAGCAACTCCCAGCACTGCTCGGGGGTGAGCACGTAGGCACCGGTCCGGCGGTCGAAGGTCTCGCTGTCCATCGTGTCCTCCTGGTGACGTCCACTGACGTGTTCCGACCCCATCGTGGTCGTGTCCATCCGTCGGTGGCAGGGCACGAGTGCGGGCGCGGCAGGGACCTCCAGCACTGGCGGGGCCGTGGGATACTGAGCTCATGGCCACCCCCTACGAACAGGGTCTGCACGAGCTCGGCGACGGGTGCTTCGCCTACCTGCAACCCAATGGCGGGTGGGGGTGGAGCAACGCCGGTCTGGTTGCCGGTGACGGTGCGTCGTTGCTCGTCGACACCCTCTTCGACCTGAAGCTGACGCAGCTCATGCTCGAAGCGATGTCGGTCGTCACGCGCACCGCCCCCATCGCGACGCTGGTGAACACGCACGCCAACGGCGACCACTGCTACGGCAACCAGTTGGTCGACCGGGCCGAGATCGTCGCCTCGGCGGCCACGGCGCACGAGATGACCGACGTGCCGCCGGCCATGATGGCCGCACTCAACGCCGCGCCGGGTGAGGTGGGCGATCTGTTCCGCGGGTTCTTCGGTGCGTTCGACTTCGCGGGCATCGAGGTGCGGCTGCCCACCCGCACGTTCGAGCGTCGGCTCGACCTCGAGGTCGGCGGGCGCAGCATCGAGCTGATCGAGGTCGGCCCGGCGCACACGAGCGGCGACACCATCGCCTTCGTCCCCGACGCACGCACCGTCTACACCGGCGACATCCTCTTCATCGGCGGGACGCCGATCGTGTGGGCCGGCCCGCTGTCGAACTGGGTGGCGGCGTGCGACCTGATGCTCGGGATGGACATCGACACCGTCGTGCCGGGTCACGGCCCGATCACCGACAAGGCCGGGGTGGCCGAGGTGCGCGACTACCTCGCGTTCGTCGATGCCGAGGCGACGCAGCGCCAACAGGCGGGCATCGACGCGTTCGAAGCGGCACGCGACATCGCGCGCGAGATCGGCACGCGGCCCGACTTCGCCGGGTGGGGTGAGTTCGGCCGCATCGCCGTGAACGTCGAGACCGTCTACCGCACCCTCGACCCCACGCACACCACGCCGGACGTCGTCGAGCAGTTCCGCCGGATGGCCCGCATCGAGGCCGGGCACGGCGCAGGGTGACATCACCACGTCGCGACGATCGGCACGACGTCGTAGTCGTCGGTGACGGCCCGGCCGGGCTCGCGCTCGGCGCGGCGTGCGGCGCGGCGGGTCTCGACGTGCTGGTGATCGGTGAGGGCCGACCGTGGACCGCCACGTACGGCACGTGGATCGACGACGTGCCGGGCTTCGAGGCGGCGCTCGCCACCGACACGGCGATCGACGTGGTGGGCGGTGCCCGCCTCACCCT
>Ga0247831_1008762_pt1 | contig 10470 bp, 9 predicted proteins | sample LaCruzMarch2015__9_FD_192406 | JGI IMG/M metagenome (GOLD analysis project Ga0247831, IMG submission 192406) | Freshwater microbial communities from meromictic Lake La Cruz, Castile-La Mancha, Spain - LaCruzMarch2015_1m | ecosystem: Environmental > Aquatic > Freshwater > Lake | place: Spain...
AAAAGAGACAAGAGACAAGAGACACCTGTAATTAGTAATAGCAATCCACTGATCTCCCTCGTCCTTCTCTCACATCGTGAATTTGTGAGCGACACAATATTAGTGGAATCGGCTGCGTTGGAGCCGGTAGATTTCATTGAAAAGAATGGGTAAAATTAGGATCAAGCGGTACCAGAGAGCCATTCTACCAGGTGCTGTGGTTGCAATGGTGTTGATCTCCGCTGGTAGGTTGTCATCGGTGAGTCTGAACTCTTGCCATATCGGTCTTACTTCGGTGTATGTCAGTGAATCAGCATTTCTTATCATGTTTTGATGTTTTATCCTAGCAGCCTCCAAACGCTTCCCAACGTCATTCTGTCCGATTAGCCCGACAATCCGGTCTTGCTAAACATCATAGCCTAAAAATCCCCCATTCTCTAAGTTTTCAGGATGGACAAAGAGTACTCAGTATCAACCTTGGCGGTGGGGCATGTAATTGGACACTTCCCGAGTATGACGTCCCGGCAAACATCGATTTTCACAAGACACTTATCGCCGGTTATCCCTCAGGTGATAAACGGATGATTTTCTTGCAGATGGAGGCATTAACGGGCTGGCGTAAGTTATTGTTATCTCAGAATGTTTATCTAGGTGTTGTAACCATCCAAATCCTTTGCACTGACAATGCGAGATACTTTATGCAGCCGCCAAGGATGAGTGGGACTTTTGGGGTTTGGGAATGTCGAATCATCCGTTCATCAAGGCAAACTACCCCCATCATGAGGGTATCTGGGGCTGGGATGATGCGGCTGACCAGGTTGTTATGATGGTACGGAACATTCGCAAATCGATGGTAGAATGTGAGTTTAATTTGTTTCCATTCCTATGAGACTTTGCTTTCATGGGTCGATAGATTCTAACGACGATAATTTCTCTTTACAAATCACAACATCTCTTATTCAGATCACGATATCCTTTGGGATATTGATTGTGAGTTTGTACAAATGACCATGAAATATTATTGTTTCCAAAAGGTTCCCTGCTCCAATTCTAACGCCACATTTGTTTCCTTACGCATACCTACATTAGACGCCAAGACCTGGGAGGAAGCAAATCTTCACCTTGAAAACTTGTATAGTACGCAAGCCCCACTTGAGGTAAGAGCTATTTTTTGCAAGACCAGATGTTTTATGCCTTGCATCTCTGCTCATCGTAATAATTCGCTGTGATACGTGTGCAGGACTTCCTTGCCTGGAGAGACTTGAGAGTTATGGATGAGATATTTTGGTATGGGTGAGTTATTCTGCATTCAGCATTTTTTCGAATACTAATACTAATATGATGCATGGAATCTCACATTCCTTGTACATCATCCTACAACTCATATCGTTCAGATGGTTCATTGATTATTATGTAAGTCTTGATCTTCCAAGGAACATCCATTTTCAATGTATTTTGTTTACGTCCTAACCAATATATATATCCACAGATGGAAGGTGGCCTAATGCGAGACATCTTCACACACAAGATTACTACTCCTGAGCACTGGTACATGCTAATGCTGCCTGTAATCTATACCGCCCCCAACTGCAATGTTGCTGATACCAATGACCGAATGATCTGTGTTGGCGGCGAACTAGGCTACGATAATGTTGTCGGGGCGAACACAGATGTGACACCCAGTTACGATCCACATTGCACCGGTGGGCCTTTACCTGCTGCGTGTGACCGATGGGTGGATCACTATCATTGTACGAATGGACCCATATCTGGCGGCTGCGAGCCGGTCGCAGTCATATCTGGCGAAAAGCTTCGAGACTATAACGAGGGACCTGCAGAGACAGCAGCAATTGCTACTGCATTGATGAAAGATGCAGGAATGGGCCAGTACGTGATTGACCAAGAGGCATGGGACTGCATTTGGACCGAGTTGATTGTGAACAAAAGAGGTTTGAAGACTGTCTATGATCGTCCTGGCTACGGAGGCGAAGACACCTATAATTTCTCAAGTGAAATGCTTCAAGCAATGATAATCGAGCTGACTCGTTTGATTAACAAGTATGATGGTCCAGAGTGGGATACAAAAGAGACTGCCAACCGCATCGTCTCCTTACTAACTGAGCATCGAGCATTGATTCAGATGGAACTAAACGAAGTCAATTCTGGTGCACGGACGCTCACAGAAAGGGATTTTCTAGGACCCAAGGAGCGAGCAGCACGACGCCTTCAATCTGTCGGCTTAAATGCTACGGACGAAAAGCAAGACTATACAAGGTTCTTCCTTGCTGCCGAACAGAAGTTGAAAGACAAAAGAATGGCCGAGATGAAACAACGTGGATTGAAGATGCGAAGGGAGGAACGAATAAAACAGCGAGAATATCGGTTATTGGAAAAGATGATAAGGGAAACCAGATTCTAGAAGATGAATGAATGTATAGATCAAGTATACAGGTAGAATACTAATTATTACGTTAGAATACTAATTATTACGTTTTTTCACACTACTAGGATCTTGGCTACAAGGCCTACAAACATTGACGCTGATATCTGTAATGCACGTTCATCAAAGTCAAAAACACTCTTATGATGTCCTCGTATCTCACCCGGCAATGCAGCACCAACGAAGAAAAAACAGCCTGGACGTTGGAGCAGGTAGTACGAAAAATCCTCAGCACCCATTGTTACCGCGCTAGTACTAGCACGTTCTTTCCCAACAAGTTCCGTCCCCACCGATACGACATGTGCACAATGTTCGGGGTAGGCATTAACAGTGGGAGGATAACCGTACTCATACTTCATATCAATCTGTCCCCCAAAAGAGAGCGATATGCCCTCACACATGCATCTCATGCGTGTTTTAATCATCTCTTGTACTGCCGGCTTGAACGAGCGGCATGTGCCAGTAATCTCAACATGATCTGCAATTATATTATATCCATATCCACCCTTTACAGTCCCACAAGTCACAACACCAGTCTCTAGTGGGTCTAAATTACGTGATATAATAGTCTGTAATCCCTGTATCACAGACGCAGTTTCAACGATGGCATCTACAGTAGTATGTGGTGCGGCACCATGTCCACCTTTGCCACGTACATCGATGGTAAATCGATCACTTGCGGCCATGATTGGGCCCTCGGTGGCCGCAATAGTCCCAAGTGGATTATGACTCCATAGATGTATGCCATATATAACATCAACTTTGGGTCCCAATGGTCCATCGTCAAGCACACCATCATTAATCATGGCCGATGCCCCGTTATACCCCTCCTCGGCAGGTTGGAAAACCAGCTTGACAGTTCCATGGAGTAAATGTCGCCGTTCATACATGACGCGTGCTGCACCCAAAAGAGCTGCCATGTGTCCATCATGTCCACAGGCATGCATCTTTCCATCGTGTAATGATTTATAATCAATGTTTGCGGTCTCAGGAACGGGCAGGGCATCCATGTCAGCACGGAGCGCGACACACGGTCCATCATCCCCTTCACCACGACCTTCACCTCCCGCCCTCGATCCACGAATCAACCCAACCACACCGGTTTTACCCACATTCTCATATATCTCGGTAAGACCGATATTACGCAATGTTTCCACAACTTTCGCGGCCGTTTGATATTCCTCGAATGCCAATTCTGGATGTGCGTGGAACCATCGTCGCAAGTCGACCATTTCTTCGACTGCGACTGAACCAGTTGCCACACCGTCACGGATGTAGATGCGCGATGTGGCAGTACTACTGGTGGTGGCAGTGGTGCCATTTAGATGATGATCATCATCTAGTGATACTAGTTCTCCAAGGAATTCACATTGATTCGCCGTACGGATCGATTCGGACGATCCATCGAGTGTTCCGCTTTGTTTTTCCTCCATTATTTAAGGTAGCGTTGGTAATAATAATGTTGCCGTCGTCGTCGCAAGGGAATAACTTCCTAGCGTCAATTAAACTCAACGTCTCGGCGGGAAGCCAAAAGAGGACAATCCACAAACCGGAAGGGAAAGATGAGTCGCGCTTCTCATCAAAAAGCAAAAAATAGCAAAAGAAATCTAAACGTCACTACCGTTAAGTATTTTTTGTCACTATTTGGACAAACACTGTCACTATTTGGACAAACAAACGTGTGGGCCTTCGGACGTTGTGTGTGTCCAAAACGACTCCTAGCGTCAATTATGGACTTCGTTTCTCGTTTCTGACTTTTATGATTTTTTGGACCAGCTTCCCGCCCGTGTCATTCCCGCCCGACGTCATCATGCGATTCCTCGTCGTCGTCGTCATTATCGTCGCCGCGTCCGATGCTGTCGTCGCCTTCGTCGCACCCACGATGGCGCGAGGGCTAGTGGCTAGACCTTCATCACCGTCATCGTCGTCTTTAGTATCATCACCAAAGACGACGACTATCCGCGCTGTGCCGACGCAACGAAATGATGAAAGAGACGACACCCCCAACAACAACAACAACAATGTCGTTACGGGATCTTCTGGGTCATCATGGATGTCCGGGATGGTTCTCGCTACCGCTCTTTGGGCGTCACCCCTAGCAATAACTGCTATCCCTCCTATCATGCACATGTCGCCGTCGGGGGAGAACAATGCAGTCGGGGCAACTACTGTCGCGTCATCAATATCATCATCAATATCATCATGGACAACCTCCTACATTTCAGCATCGGCCAAAGAAATGGCATCTGGATCAGGCACACGCGTTAATAAAGATCCGGAATCCTTACTCCGATGGGCTTTGCCCATTGACAATAAGGATGCACGTGACTTACAAAAGAGTGTTGAAGATTTGAAAATAAACATACAATCCAAGCGAAAAATTGCAGCCAGCGACGACTTGAAAAAGATTAAGGGATACCTCAAATCCAAAGAAGGCAAACTAACCGCCTCCTGTCGTGAAGCTACGGTCTGTACCGAACTAATACAAAGCATGAAAGATGAAATCGAACCACTCGAGGGCATGTTAAAGGCCTCCGCGGACTCACAAACCGGGAGCGATCAAGAACGCGATGCATTAGATAAGAGCTATACAACACAAGACCGCATCCAATCCAAATTATCCATATTGCAAGAACAAATGATCCCACGGGGGTACGTCACGCCGGTCCCGGAATTATATGCCGATTTGCCACAATTGAAGGGACGTGCGACCGTCGAGATGATACTGAAACGACCGGGAGGCGAACAGTTTAATATCGAGGGACGATTGTTTACCGACGCCAAGATGAAAATGATTATTGATGGTTATACTGGTACGTAACGAACTAAATATATATATGTATCACTTGTTTGCTGCTTTGCTTAATTATGATAATCCACACATTTACACCAAACTATTCTTACATATCCAAACAATCATTGGTTTTACTTTATTTTACTTTATTATAAAGCACCCGTGACGGGCGGGAACTTCATCGAACTAGTAAAGAAGGGATTCTACGACAATATGGACATTCAACGTTCGGACGGATTCGTCGTACAGACGGGCGATCCCAAGGGCGAGGCGGATGGCTACGTCGCGCCCCCGTCGAAGAGTGTGGGGTCTGGGAAGCACGGCGAACGTCTCATCCCGCTTGAAATATTTGCCAAGGGCGACAAGGGTCCATTTTATGAAAGTGGAATCGAAGATGAAGGACGAGGGGGAGAGGCTACGGTATTACCATTCTCGAGTTATGGTGCACTTGGGTGGGCACGAGAGGAGTATGATGCCAATTCGGGCAGTAGTCAATTCTTTTGGTTATTGTTCGATTCTGACTTGACTCCCGCTGGTAAGAATGTGCTGGATGGACGATACCCATGTTTTGGATATGTCGTTGAGGGTGCAGACTTCTTACGTGATATTAAAGAGGGTGATGTTATTGTATCGGCCAAGGTTACATCGGGGATAGAGAATTTAGTATTACCTAGCTAAAGCTCTAAACTCCAAGGCTCAAAATAGTATGACGTAACTCGGATATTCAACTGAGTTTGCACATATAAATACTTTTAATAAGATTAAAGGTTTGTCTCTTCTTTTGGGGGAACTTTGTTACAATTCAATCTCAGCTAAACTAATTCATTATCTTCGTCACTTACTTGTAGGCTTCTTCGTCGATGGCTTCATTGTTGATGGCTTACTCGTGGGAATCTTTGTAGTTGGCTTACTTGTGGGATTCTTTGTAGTTGGCTTCATTCGAGGATTCATCGTTGTTGGACTCTTCGATTTTGGAGGCTTCACAATGACTGAAGGATCTAGAACACACTCCCCAACCATTGAAGAGTTCCCAGAGAATGGACACCACAAATTATTCGTAGCAATCCTGAAATAAATAGAGAGGAGCAAGGTAAGTATTAAAAGAATCCATTACTCAAGAAATAACTATGTGGAATTGAACCCTACCTTGAACGATTACAAGACTCTGCATAAATTTGCTCATTAAGCAGTGGATGATGGTGATTACTCATGCATTGACTTCCTTTGGCGGGGAATGGTTTAATTTCCATCGCATATCCAACACCAGCCCGTTGACCAAAGAACTGCTGCTCTTTAATTGTGCTGTCGCATGGTTTGAGGAATATCTGAGTGTAGTTTGTAGTGAAGTTTGCACCACCAGTCATCTTTGTCAAGCAAAGATTCGTTCCTTGCGCTTGGATTTGATCTCCATCGAAATCATCCGTCGCCATGTTGAAAGGCACCGCAGAGCCATTCTTCAATTTCACAAATTCCGCCACGTTGGGGGGCACCAATGAGGTAGGTTTGCAATCTACAAATGCAAGCATCATGTCTACCATGCAGTTCGATGATTGTATACAATTCTTTCTACCTCCATACTGCCCGGTGGGATTGCAAGTAGCACAAGCAGCACAAAACCACTCTTCAGTATTAACTTCTTGCCACCAGTAGTTAGACTGCCAATGTAACCGCAAGCGAAATGAATCCGATGAGGTATTCGTTATATTTGTCATTCTCGTCATATTCGTCATAATCGTAGTATTCGTCATGTCCGTCATATTCGTCGTATTAGTTATATTCGTCATATTCGTCATATTGAGACTTGTTGGAACATTGGACCTCGTTTCGTCACCTGTCATTTCAACAATACCAACAAGTCCAGCCTGAGTACCACTTGGTTCTGAACTGGCGCAGTTCCATTGACCATCGCTTACACATTTAGGGATGATATATATTCCTAGCGCAACACTAGCAGAAACGATGGTGCCTCCGCCTATAAGTACTGTGACGACGGTCGATGTTGGATAAGTCCAGCGCTCTTTGTGTCGACGTATCATTTGTATTATTATTTGCGCTATATGATCGGGTTCGACACGTGGATCCTCACCGCACGATCGTATCGTACCAAATCTTCCGCAAATTAACATGAATCGGTGAGAAGCGTCGCAAACCATGCGGGTTCGACCAAAACAAACGATTTCGATTCCAATGCTTCAGTTTGAGCTCACTCAGAGACGTCGCATTTTTTGCAGAAAAAAAATTCCGTCTCCGTTCATGCTGGGGCATATGGGGACACTCGACGCGAATATCGCAGGCAAGTAGGTGATGACGAAGATTATAATTATTACAGAATAATAATGACACCACCAAGGCGGGAGCAGCAACAACAGGGAGGAGGTGGATGGGTGATCATTGATGATAATGCACGCTCCCCACCTCTCATCCGTCGTAGTGGAGGCGTCGTAGCCATACTTTTACCACTTGTAATTTCTGCATTTTGCTTTGTTGGTCTTGGTCTATTCTGGAATGCATCCATGCTTTCGTCGAATTCGTCTTATGCGCAGATGCAACAACAGGGCTTTGAATCGCCTTCGTTAAGAATAAGAACAACAATGAATGTTAATGCAACAACCGACGGTGCCGAAATCCTTCTAGATAGATATGAGAAACGGATTGCCGAGTTAGAGAATGCATTGCTAGTATATCAAAGTAACAGCAATTCTAACCTTAACGTACAAGCAGTGTTGCAACTGAACGAAGCGAATGATACGATGTCTTCTACTACAGCTACAACTACCAAGCATCGCACAAACAAGCATCGCATAAACAAGATTGATAAACGGCATGTTCATGTTACATGGGATGATTCTATCAAGCCTAGTATACTATTCTATCAAAAATTAATGAACTTGACTGCACAACAAGAGGCCGAATATGATGATGACGACGATGAAGAGGATGAAGACAATATTCAATCTTCGCATCAAGATGACAAAGAATGTATAACCCCTCCAATATTAGGAGCACGTACCTCCCATCCAAATTGCAATACAGTACATGAATTATCTTTCACAATCGATGCACTACTAAATGGTAATTTACATTACCTTATTTCGGGTGGGTCCAATGATGTCTTTCGTGTCAATAATTATGATGGGAATGATGATGATCTAGCACTGAAAGTCTTCTCACCAGGGAAACGACACAAGTTTTCAATTCCAAATTCGTTCGATTACAGTCCTAAACATTATGAAATTGTGGATCAAGATGCATTCGTTATGGATCAATTAACAAGCTCGGTCTATGTCCAGTCAATACATGTACATTGTGGCTTTGCGATTGCTGTCCCATTTGCATCTGGGGGGACATTAACGGGTATGTTAGAAAAGAAGGCGTCAAAGTATAATATGACATCTATTAAACGATTACAAATTGCAATGGAGGTTGCACATGGCTTGGCAGATGTACATGACCTTGGTTTGGTCCATGGTGACTTGACAGTCAATCAATACTTTGTGGGGAATGATGCGGGAGTATTGCAGCTTGCTGATTTTAATCGTGCTGTATTCCCAAAAGTCAATGTCACAACAATAGATAACTTGACGAGGAATCAAATAACACCAACATCGTGTAAGTTTTACTTACCAAGTTTGGGCAATCCACGTAGTCCAGAGGAATACAAGGATGAAACACAATTAACAAATGCCGTGGATGTTTGGGCCTTGGGGTCAATACTATACCGATTACTTACTGGTAATACAGTATGGAGTCGTAATGATTATACCAAAGAGGAAGTTCAGGAACGTGTGGTAAAGGGTGTACTACCTAGAATAAGTAATTCAATATTGAATAGTACTGATCCTGTGGATAAAGTTATGGTAGAGGCGTTAGATATGTGCTATACGTACGATCCTAGTGAAAGACCATCGGCGAGAGACATTTCGGTCTATCTTACAACTGCATGGAGGAAGTACGAGTTAGGGTTAGGCGGCAAGCAATCGTAAATTCAAGGGAATAACAAAAATAACCTTGGTAATTTCTATTCACAAATTAGGTATTTCGTGGATACTGAAAAATATTGAAGTGATTAAAAATGAAAGGTGAAAAAAATGACCGAGAAAATGAGAGGCAGGACTCAATGAAGTACAACCGAGAGGAATAGCCATGATTCGGGCATCCATGGACATGAAAGACCGTCGTCGCCCCTCTGCAACTATCATGACGATTGTAGGTGGATTGTACGGAATTGGCGAAGTGAACGGGGTGCGATCGCAATCATTGCGTCGTTTGAGTACCGAATCATCAACTTCAACTTCTCCCTCCCACTCATCGGCTTTCACGGCGAGTCCATCCGCACACCCATTTATCACAGCTCCCACGATGTCTCCCACAGCTGTCATGGAAACTCCAACGACATCACCCACAACAAACTCGACGGGATCGGAATCATTTCGACTGCGATTACATTGGCAACCTGGCTATCGTTGGCAAGAGAGTGACGAGGAATCATGGTTCTGTGCTGCATGCGCTGTTTGCAATCCCAAAGAGTTGTTTGGCGGTAGAAAGAATTGTGCACTACAATTGGAATGCAAAGAGGATCATAATCTTGCTATTTGGGGCTGCGATCCAAGCAAACCATTACATCGAAATGTAACAGAATTTGTCAAATTGAAGAATGGCTCTGCGGAGCCTTTCAACATGGCGGCGGATGGCTTTAACGGAGATCAAATCCAAGCGCAAGGAACGAATCTTTGCTTGACAAAGAAGACTGGTGGTGCAAGTTTAGGATTTACATCTATGAAACTAAAGCCATGCAATAGCACAATCAAAGAGCAGCAGTTCTTTGGTCAACGGGGTGGTGTTGGACAAGCGATGGAAATTCAGCCGTTCCCCGCCGACGGACGTCAATGCATGAGTAATCACCATCATCCACTTCCTGAGGAGCAAATATATGCAGAGTCATGTGATCGCTCTCGCTTTGCTACGAATAATATGTGGTGTCCATTCTCAAGTGTAGCAGACACCGTAGGACCACCATGCGTTCCAACGAAAGTAAGCGCCAAGCCAACATCTACTGCTCCGACAATTGCACTAACTCAGAAGCCGACTACAACTCCCACGACATCCAAGCCGACAAAGAAGCCGACGACATCCAAGCCGACAAAGAAGCCCACGACATCCAAGCCGACAACGAAGCCCACGACATCCAAGCCGACAACGAAGCCCACGACACACAAGCCGACAACCAAGCCCACGACATCCAAGCCGACAAAGAAGC
>Ga0247831_1008768_pt1 | contig 10466 bp, 10 predicted proteins | sample LaCruzMarch2015__9_FD_192406 | JGI IMG/M metagenome (GOLD analysis project Ga0247831, IMG submission 192406) | Freshwater microbial communities from meromictic Lake La Cruz, Castile-La Mancha, Spain - LaCruzMarch2015_1m | ecosystem: Environmental > Aquatic > Freshwater > Lake | place: Spain...
TCATACCGAACTTGCCAATCATGTGCAACATCATGTCTTTGGCACAAACGCCTTTTTGAAGTGCGCCATGCCAAACCATTCTGAGCGTTTGCGGTACTTGCACCCAAATTTCGCCTGTGGCGACCACGCCTAACATTTCGGTGGCGCCAATGCCAAACATGTAGGTGCCAAAGGCACCTCCCGTAGGCGAATGAGAATCACCACCCACACAAAAATACCCAGGCTTCAGATGGCCGCGCTCAGGCAAGACCACATGGCATATGCCCTCAGAATCGATCACATGCGGCAGTTGCCATTCTTTGGCCACATCGCGCGTGATGCGAATGATTTTTTCAGAATCGGCATCTCTTGCAGGAACATAGTGGTCAAGCACCAGCACCACTTTGTTTTTATCCCAAATTTCAGCACCGATGTCTGCCAGCATAGGCTTTAAGCGGCGCGGGCCAGACGAGTCATGAAACATGGCCAAGTCGACTTGGCATGTCAGCACATCGCTCACGTCCACATGGGCCTTGCCAGCGGCGCGCGCAATGAGTTTTTGGGCCAATGTCGCACCAGAAGCTCTAGCGCCGCTGTTACTCCGTAATTCTTTTGCTGTGCTCATCACGGCATCACATTCCTAAGTAGGCTTGACGCAAGGTGTCACTGGCCAGTAATTCTGCAGGCTTGCCTGTGAATCGAATCAGGCCGTTTTCCATGACATAGGCACGATCGGCAATTTCCAATGACTGGCCCACGTTTTGTTCCACCAACAAAACCGCCAAGCCACTTGACTTGAGTTGGCCAATCAAGGTGAACATCTCTTCTACCAACAAAGGCGACAAACCCAATGAAGGCTCGTCCAGAATGAGCAGCTTGGGTTCAGCCATCAAGCCGCGACCAATGGCCAACATCTGTTGTTCACCCCCACTCAAGGTGCCAGCAAGTTGTGAAATGCGTTCACGCAACCTGGGAAAAATACCAAATATTTTTTCTAAATTTTCTTCACGTCTTTCTTTGCCGCGAGTGAAGGCGCCAAGCGATAAGTTTTCCAACACATTGAGGTTGGGAAAAACTTTGCGGCCCTCAGGCACATGAATCAGGCCAGCTTGCACCACTTTGCGAGAATTCCAATCCGTTGTGTCTTGCCCATCAAAGTTCACATGACCGGCACGTGCTTTGACCAAACCACTGAGGACACCATTCAGAGTGGTTTTGCCTGCGCCATTGCTGCCCAGCAAGGCAACCGTTTCACCTGGCATGACTTCCAAATCAACACCGCGCAAAACCTCCACCGCGCCATAGCCTGCTCGCAACTGTTGAACACTTAACATGGCTTTCATGCAGACAACTCCGCCTGACGCAAACGCGCCGCAGTACCGTGTCCCAAATAAGCTTCAATCACTTGCGGATGCCTTGTGACTTCTGCGGGTGAACCTTGCGCAATCAATTGTCCTTGCGCCAACACCCAAACATGCTCAGCCAAACTCATGACCGCTTGCATCACGTGCTCAATCATGAGCACCGTGACACCCGAGGCTGCAATCGAACGGATGACTGGAATCATGTCGGCAATTTCTTGGGGGTTCAACCCCGCCAACACTTCATCCAACAACAACAACTTAGGTTCAGTGGCCAAAGCTCTGGCCAATTCCAAGCGCTTGCGACCAGCCACTGTCAAATCACTGGCCAACTTGTCCAACTGATCGGCTAAACCCACGCGCTCAGCCACTTGCGCTGCCATGGTCAAGGCTTGTGTTCTAGATGCAGTGTGCAAATGCGCGCCTACTGCAATGTTTTCACGCACTGTTTGGGCCGCGAAAGGTTGCACAATTTGGAAGGTGCGGGTCATGCCCAATTGCGCATTCAAGTGCGGTGCTTGCCCTGTGATGTCCTGACCCTGCAAAATGACACGTCCGGTGTCGGGCTTTAAAAAACCTGAAAGCAATGCAAACAAGGTGGTCTTGCCTGCACCATTGGGGCCAATCAAGGCAGTCAAAGAGCCTTGAGGCACAGACATGCTCACATCTTGAACTGCTTTCAAGCCGCCAAAGGACCGACTCACACCTTGAACTTCTAACAAAGGCTTAGTCATTGCGCCTCCACAACTTGGGCATGTAGTTTGCCAATCCAGCAATGCCGCGAGGCAAGAACATCACAATCACAATGAGCACTGAGCCGTAAATGATCATGTTGATGCCGGGCATTTGACCAAACAAATTGCGCGTCAAATCGGCCAACACATGCAGCGCCAAAGCACCCAGCACAGGGCCCCACAAGGTGCCCATGCCACCCACAATGGCCCCCACCAAAGCCTCTACCGAGGTGTGCGCGCCAAAGCCAATGCTGGGGTCGATGTATTGAAACACTTGCACATAAAAAGCACCTGCCGAGCCCATCAAGCCACCTGACAAGACGGTTGCCCAAGTTTTGACTTGGAAGGGATTGACACCCACAGCACGTGCGGCATCTTCGTTGTCGCGCACAGCTTGCAGATAAGCACCAAATCTGGAGTTGCGCAAAAAAGCTGTCACGCACAAAGCCAAAGTAACCAAGCCCAAGATGAGCCAAACAAAGCCTGAGCGTGAAGCAAATTGCATGTTGCCCACAGACTCCTTCAAAGGAATCATCAGGCCCACACCGGCACCTGTGAAGGGCACCGACAAAGTGACAATTCGAAACACTTCTGCAAAGGCCAAAGTGACCAATGCAAAGTAAGAACCCTTCAGGCCATATCTAAACGACAAGGCACCCACCCACGCCCCCACCAGTGCCGCCATCAACATGGCAGCAGGCAAAGCCAGCCAGGGGTTCCATCCCCAAGTCAATTGGGCGATCGCTTGAAAATAAGCGCCTGTTCCAAAAAACAAAGCATGGCCAAAAGAGAACTGACCGCCAAAGCCACCCAGCACATTCCACGCTTGCGCAATGAGGCACGCAAACAAAGCCATCATCACAAAATTCAAAACAACACCGGAGTTCGTGAAAAAAGGAATAGCCGCCACAATCCAAACAAACAGCGCAATGCTGAAAATATCTTTGCGCACTTGCGTCATGAAATGCACCTCATGTCTTGGCTCCAAAAAAACCTTCTGGCCTTAACAAAAGCACGCCAATGAAAATCACGAAGATGCCCACCTGACCTAAGGACTCACCTAAAAATAAACCGCCAAACGACTCCACCACGCCAATCAACAAACCGCCCAACAGGGCGCCAGCAAAACTGCCCATGCCGCCCAGCACCACCACCGTGAAGGCCACCAGCACAAAGCCATTGCCCACTTGTGGGTTGACATAGTAAGCAGGCAACAAGAAACAAGCGGCAGCCCCTAAGCAAGCCAAACCCAAACCAAAGCACATGGCGTACACGTGCTCCACATCAATGCCCATCAGACGGGCACCTTGTTTTTCCTTGGCAACTGCGCGAATGGCTCGGCCTAGATCTGTGCGTTGCAAAATCACTATCAGCAAAGCAGAGACCACCAAGGCTCCCGCAAAGGCCACCAATTTAGGCAGAGACACCATCACTTGGGCAGCCTCCGGACCTATGGCCACTGTGGTCAACGTGTAGGCTGTCTCGATGGTGCGGGTGTCTGATTTGAAAAACAACAGGGCGAAGTTTTCCATCACGATGGAAAGGCCCAAGGTGACCAGCAAAATATTTTCATCTTTGCCATGGCTGGCCCGGTTAATCACAATGCGCTGCATGGCATAACCCAGCACAAACATGGCGGGCACCATGATCGGCAAGGCCACATACGGGTCAATGCCCCAACGCTCTTTCAGCGCATAGACACCATAGAGGGCCATCATGAGCGAGGCGCCATGTGCAAAGTTAATGATGTGCAACACACCATAGATCAAGGTCAACCCGAGCGCAATCAAAGCATAGACTGCGCCCGTGGTCAGACCATTGAGCAAGGCCGACAGCAAAATGCTGGCATCAAACATCATCAAACCCTATTGCTGACCGACTCAAACAGAAAGCATCAAGCATTCAAGGGGAAAATGGGTTCCACTTCGCGGTAGTCGCGTGGCACGATCACCTTGATGTCACCCTTGACCACTTGCGTCATCAAAGGTTGTGCACCCATGTTTTGGCCATTCACAAACTGTGTGGCGCCATAGGGCATGATGTGATTGGAGAAGGTGCTCTTGGTCAAAGCATCAATGATGGCCGCACGGTCGGTCGACTTGGCGCGCTCAATGGCATCGGCCAACAAGGACATGGCGGTGTAGGTCATGAACACTTCATAGCTGAAGAACTGACCTTGCGCTTCCACACGTTTTTTGAGTTCCAAAGAACGCTTGTCGCGGGGGTTGAACCAGTGATTGCAATCGATGATGCCATTGGCTGCCTCTGGAAACTCTTTGACAAACTTGTAGCTAGACGCTGCGCCGCCGAGCACAGAGTAGATGGCCTTTGGCGAAATTTTTTGCTGCTGCATGGTGCGAACCAACAACGCATATTCGTTGTAGTAGTTGGCAGGAATCACGATGTCAGGATTGACTTGCTTGATGCGCAGTGCAATATTGTTGAAGTCGCGTGTGGGGTTGGCGTGCTTGATCACTTCTTTCACGTCGTAGCCATAACCTGGCAACTCTTTAGACAACAAGTTGGCAGTGCCGGTACCAAACAAAGACTCTTCGTGAATGATCATCACAGAGCGAGCGGGCTTGCCTGCTGCTGTATTGAGCACATGCAAATTGGCCACAGCCACTTCGGCACATTTTCTGTAGCCTGGACCAAAGCGGAACGTGTTTTTCAGGCCACGCTCCACAATTTGATCGGCTACGCCCACGTCCACCACGTGAGGCAAGTTGTACTTGGCTGCCGCTTGCGTGGTCGCCAAACAAATGGCAGAAGCAAACGCACCCACCACCGCGCTAACACCGGCTTCGTTCATCTTCTCAATTTCGGCTGTGCCGGCTTGGGGACTTGACTGAGCATCGCCCAACATGGCTTCAATTTTGGCGCCACCCAATGACTTGATGCCACCAGCCTTGTTGATGTCTTCAATGGCCATCAATGCGCCCATGCGGCACTGCTGACCCGAATACGCAAGCGCACCCGTGACGGGATGCAACACTCCCACTTTCACTGTCTTCGCTTGCGCGCCGGCAATCAAGGGGAAAGACATGGCAGAAGCCGCGGCTGCGGTCTGGCTCATAAAGTGACGACGTGTGGTCATGGGAAGCTCCTTTAGTAGTTCGAGGTGAAGATCAATGAAAATTAGCCGACAGTTCCTTGTCCACCCAGATTTGGGCGTCAATACTGCCAACACGGGACAACTGCATTTGGTACTCGTAACGATCAGGGCGATAAAGGCCCTGCAACCACTGAACAGGTTTTTCCTGATCATCGTAAACTAATCGGCGCACCGCCAACAAGGCAGAACCCACCGGCACATCCAAATGACGCGCCGTTTCGGCATCGGCCAAGCGAGCAGAAATGGATTGTTCTGCGCGACCCACCTTGACACCCGCCTCTTCCAACAAAACCAAAATTGGCTTTTGCGCCAACTCCCGACGGCCAAAACCATGCGCAATGGCTTCTGGCACCCAAGTGGTGATGTGAGAGACAGGGCCTTCACGCGTGCTGCGAACACGCTCGGCTTTTTGAACCATGGCACCCACCGCCAACTGCAATTTGTCGCCCACATCCTTGGGCGCCTTGAGGTGCTGCACAGAAATTACCTTGACTGAAGTTCGAAGACCCATGGTGACCAAGTTTTCTAACAGTCCGGTCAATCTGGCTTGCTGACCTTCATGGTTTGACACTTGACTCAACTTGCCTGGCTTTTCAAAACCTTTTTGATGCAAAGGCCGAGTTCCCCTGCCTGGCTCTCGTTTAATGAGGCCCTCTTCGGCCATTTGAGACAAAGCTCGCCGCACCGTGACGCGCGCCACTGAATACTGTTGCATGAGCGCCAACTCACCTGGCAATCCGGAATCAAACTTGCCTTCCTGCAATTTTTCGCACAAGACCAGATAAATCTGGTGGTACTTGGGCAAGGGTAGGTTTTGATTCATGGCAACAGTGTTCCATCAGTCCTAATGATCTGTCAATAGGACATTACATAGGACAGATTAAGTGCATGACCTGCGGCCTAAGCAAATCGCTTCATGCAATACGCTCAGCCTTGCTCAAAGTTCAAGCGTATTGGGTTCTGAGTTCTCGCTTGAGCAATTTACCGCTTGGGTTTTTCGGCAGAGCCTCTGCAAACACCACGCGCTTGGGCGACTTGAAACTGGCCATGTGCTGGTTGCAGTGCGCCATCACTTCAGCTTCGGTCAGGGACTGCCCCGTCTTCAGCACGATCACAGCGGTCACAGCCTCTACCCACTTGGGGTCAGGCAGTCCGATCACCGCCACTTCACTGACGGCGCTTAAACGGTAAATCATCTCTTCGACTTCGCGACTGGCCACATTTTCGCCACCCGTTTTGATCATGTCCTTCTTGCGGTCCACCACACTGATGTAGCCTTCTTCGTCGATGGTGGCCAAGTCGCCGCTGTGAAACCAATCGCCGGTAAAGGCGGCGCGGGTTTTTTCTGCGTCATTGAAATAACCCAACATCAAATGCGGCGACCGGTGCACGATTTCACCGACCTCTCCCGGCGTCACGTCTTGCATGTCATCGTTCACCACGCGTGTTTCAACGTTCAACACAGCACGGCCGCATGAACCGGGCTTACGCAGTTGGTCTTCTGGGCCCAGCATGGTGGCCAAAGGTGCAATTTCGGTTTGACCGTACAAATTCCACAAGCGTACCTTGGGCAGACGCGATGCCAGTTCTTTTAAAACTTCAACGGGCATGATCGATGCGCCGTAATAACCCTTCGCCAAATGCGCAAGCTTGTTAGGGTCAAACAAAGGAGAACGCAAGAGCGCAATCCAGACCGTGGGCGGGGCAAAGAAGCTGGTGATTTTGTATTTCTCAATGAGCGCCAACAAATTGTCTGGCACGGGTTTGGAGGTGATCACATTGCTGCTGCCAATGTAAATGGCCGGACCAAAAAACACATCCAGCTGTGCGCAGTGGTAAAGCGGCAGAGCATGCAAAGCCAAATCATGCTCTGCAATTTCCGCATTGACAACACAACTCACATACTGCCAAAGCACCGCATCGTGCGTCAACATGGCGCCTTTGGGCATGGACTCCGTGCCACTGGTGTAAACAATTTGGGCCAAGTCTTGGCTGGCCAAACCCGACTCGGGCAAGGCATGAGTACAAGCCGCCAATTCGTGGAAATTGTGCATGCCTGGGACAGGCTCACTGATATCTTCCGATGGCAACCAGACAAACTGTTTGACTTGGGTTTCCAACTTCGAGGCTTGCTTGGCCAATTCTGCCAAGCCACTGTCTGTGGCCAAAGTTTCTGCGCCAGCATGGCGCAAGATATAAGCCACTTCATCGGCCTTTAACATGAAATTGATGGGCACCATCACCGCGCCCATGCGAGCGAGTGCAAACCTCAATGCTGCAAAACCATGAGAGTTTCTGGCCAAGACAGCTACCCGATCTCCCGGCTTCACACCCACGCCCGCAAGGCCAGCGGCTAGGCGAGTGACCAAGGCATCAAATTCAGCATAAGTCCAAGCCGTTTGCCCGCACACAATGCCCAGCTTTTGGGGCAGTCGCAAAGCGGTGCGCCGCAGCGCATCGGCAATGGTTTGGCGCCTGACAGAAGGCGAAATAAGAGGCTGTGCTGAAGTTGACATTCAAAAACTCCAAATCAAATCGATAATGGCGACATTGAACTTGAAAATTGAGAGACTGCAATTGGCACTTCCACCACCCTCCCCCCGAAAACTGTCGCATACGAGAACCGCAGTCTATTCAGGCTTCGAGCGGGAAGACGGCATGTGGGACATTGAAGCCGCCCTCACCGACATCAAAACCTACAGCTTCGTCATTCCCAGCCAAGGCCCGCGCGAGGCCGGTCAGCCCATTCATGGTTTGAACATTCGCCTGACCGTGGACGATCAATTCATCATCCACGACGTACAAACAGACATGGCCCACATTCCGCACCCAGAATGTGACCAAGCCCCCCAAGGCATGCACAAGTTGATTGGCTGCACCTTGGGTTCAGGCTGGCGTAAAACCATTGATGCGCACATCGGCGGCATTGCCGGGTGCACCCATCTGCGAGAGATGTTGTTCAACATGGCCACGGCGGCTTACCAAACCATTCCTTCTGCGCGGCAATTTAGAAACCAGCAAGCAGGTCTGCCCGATACGGTTCCCACCACACCGCCACCGCATGTGGGCAAATGCATGTCATGGGCCTTTGACGGACCCGTGGTGCAACGCCATTACCCCATGTTTTACAGGAAACCGGGCGAAACTCTATAGCGCAGTCCTGCGATAATCTGCCTTTCCTATGCGCGCCGCCATGGCGTGCTCCTTCCATCAGCCCCTGGATATAAACCAGTCACCGCTTGGAGTCTCTTGTGAGCAAAAAAGTATTTATCAAAACCTTCGGGTGCCAAATGAACGAGTACGACTCGGACAAAATGGCCGACGTCATGAAGGCTGCCGAGGGTTACGAGCCCACCCAAAACGTCGACGAAGCCGACCTCATTTTGTTCAACACCTGCTCGGTGCGTGAACGCGCGCAAGAAAAAGTTTTCAGCGACTTAGGCCGCGTGAAGCACCTGAAAGAAAAAGGTGTTTTGATCGGCGTGGGCGGCTGCGTAGCCAGCCAAGAAGGCGCCGACATCATCAAACGTGCGCCCTATGTCGACGTGGTGTTTGGCCCGCAAACTTTGCACCGCCTGCCCGAACTTTTGGCCGCTCGCGCTTCCAAAAAACGTCCCCAAGTCGACATCTCTTTTCCCGAGATTGAAAAGTTCGATCACTTGCCACCCGCCAAGATGGACGGCCCCACCGCCTTCGTGTCCATCATGGAAGGTTGCAGCAAATATTGCAGCTATTGCGTGGTGCCCTACACCCGCGGCGAGGAAGTCAGTCGCCCCTTTGAAGACGTGTTGGTTGAAATAGCAGGCTTGGCCGAACAAGGCGTGCGCGAAATTACGTTGCTAGGTCAAAACGTCAATGCTTACCGCGGCAAGATGGGCGATACGTCAGAGATTGCAGACTTTGCACTTCTGATTGAATACGTGGCCGACATGCCGGGCATTGAGCGCATTCGCTACACCACCAGCCACCCCAACGAATTTACCCAGCGCCTCATTGATGTTTACGACAAAGTGCCCAAGTTGGTCAGCCACTTGCACCTGCCCGTGCAACACGGCTCTGACAGAATTTTGATGGCCATGAAACGCGGCTACACCGCCATGGAATACAAAAGCACCATTCGCAAACTGCGTGCCATTCGGCCAGACATGGCCATGAGCAGCGATTTCATTGTGGGCTTTCCGGGCGAGACAGACGAAGACTTCAACAAAATGATGAAGCTCATTGACGATGTGGGCTATGACACCAGCTTCAGCTTCATCTTCAGCCCTAGGCCTGGCACGCCTGCGGCCAACTTGCACGACGACACCCCACACGACGTGAAGCTCAAGCGATTGCACCATTTGCAAGCCACCATTGAAGCCAACGTGAAACGCATTGGCGACAGCCGCCTGAACACGGTACAACGCATTTTGGTGGAACGCCCTGCACGCAAAGACGCCACTGAAATGGCGGGCCGCACAGAGTGCAACCGCGTGGTCAACTTTCCAGCCGGCCCCAATGGCATGCGCTTGGTGGGTCAGATGGTCGATGTGAAAATTGACACAGCTTTGTCGCATTCATTGCGCGGCGAGTTGGTTCTCAGCGAATCGACACTGAGTTGACACTAAGTGCGCATTGACCAATGGCGGCGAAAGTCGCCATGCTCAATGCGCCGCCTACCCGCCAAAGACCAGTTGTAAACATACACTTGCGCCGCCACAGTTTTTGGCTCAACTTGAGGTTGTTCAGCCTGGCGCCATTGAACCTGAATGGGCACACGCAAATACATTGAGTTTTCTAGGCAGTCTGGGTCAACTTCTTCCAATTTGTCCAAACGCTGCCACTGCTCAGTTTCTATTTTGTACAACTCACCCATTACAAGACCTAGCGGTTGCGCCCAAGCGCCCTGCACACAGAGTGCCGGATACTCGCCCAAGTCAAACAAGGCGGCCTGAACACTGGCTTCGCCTAAACAGGTCGCACCTGCCATGTGATGGTGGTTGCTGAGGCCCGACAGCAAAGTACCGTAGACAAACAAAAGGTTTTCAGAATTCATGGCGTGCTTCAAAAAGTGGCCCCCGCATATTTTGCGCCGAGGCCCGAAATGAATGTTCTGTGAGCTTAAATCATTTTCTTTGCCAGCATTTTGCGTTAAAGTGATTTGATGAGAGCAGAACAAAACGAGCGCGTCACGCGCATTGGTCCAGACACCCCTTGTGGTCAGGTCTTGCGTCATTACTGGCATCCTGTGGCCCTGTTGGATGAATTCAATGCTGCACTCGATCCCCGCATGGGCAT
>Ga0247831_1008769_pt1 | contig 10465 bp, 12 predicted proteins | sample LaCruzMarch2015__9_FD_192406 | JGI IMG/M metagenome (GOLD analysis project Ga0247831, IMG submission 192406) | Freshwater microbial communities from meromictic Lake La Cruz, Castile-La Mancha, Spain - LaCruzMarch2015_1m | ecosystem: Environmental > Aquatic > Freshwater > Lake | place: Spain...
ATGTTTTTTGTGAACCGCAATGCACCATCCACTATGGGCAGAGGAGCAAGCTGATATATGCCTGACCATCTTTGCTTGTTAAAAGCAGGTGTGCCTCCTGCATGTATAATGGAACAAGGCACAGAAATGTATGTTTTAGCAGGAACAGATATCTGTTTATTTTTAGCTCCACAATGCATTAGAGCAAGAAAAAGCGCACTGGAGCAGCTATCCACAGCCACAGCATACTTTGCACCAGCATATGCAGCAATGGTCTTTTCAAAAAGATCAACTAGAGAATATTCATTTATTAACATACATGTATGTGATGTAGGTGCTGCTGTGTGATACCAGTTGCATGAGACGGCTTGCCGTTTTATTTGCAAGTTTGTTCTGGGAGCTCACACGCGCATGCAGTACTGCATTCTTGGGTGCCCGGGACAATGTGTCTGTGAGATAAAATTTTGATATGTCCATGCCCTTCAACTTGGTGGCTTTTAGTGCATGTCGTAACTCTTGTCTGTTGTAAAAGAACCCCACACAATCGCGCTTGTCAATGTAGCACAATCCTATGTTAAACACATCAATCATTGCAATGCGAAGCACACTAAAGTACGTTTCAATGTTACGCTTGTGTTCTGCATATGATGGTACATTAATGGGCGTGAGACCCTGTATGAGTGTTTCAGGATGTGCATACCTGTCTTGCAAGATATCATAAGCAAACCTGCAATCTGCTTCATCATTAAAATTAAATTCGCGTGTGGAAATCATATGTACCAAAAATTATCTTTCTTTATTTTGTCTATTTTTTCTCTATAACCTTTGTATGGATCACTATCACAGTAATTATAGTGTATTCCCACTGCAGATTCCATGACTTTTTTCTTCAAATAAGGCACATCCAATAAACTGCCATTGGCAAAATCAAAGACACTTGCCACTTGAACACTGATCTGATGTTGCTTCACACCATCATTGAATATGGTTTGAGCTGCTCCATCTTCAATTTTTTGGGGATAGTTGGCTACATTTTCTTTGGCAAAAATATTCTTAAAGAATGCTGTGGTATCTTTGTTGTAGCGATAGTAACCAACTGCACCATTGAGATTGCCGAATTTGCTTTGATCTGTTGCACCCCAATCTCTTGGCATGTTGTCTTGAATGGTAATAATGTGATTGTGTGTTCTTGCCAAATGAAACCGGTCATATCTCTTGTCATCAGTTACTATGATATCTGAATCAATTGATTGAAAGTAATGCAATGGGTTCTTAAGAAAAATGACATCCACATCAGAAAATAAAATATTTTTATGCAACATATCCGCAAGCATTATGGGACCAGTTGCTTTGTGATGCTTTTCTAACTCTATCCAATCACCCCGATCACCAATAACTACATTATCTAATAATTTATATGCCTTGACATTTTGCTCTAAAATGCAATTGTAAATGTCATTATCCAGGCAAAAAATTACTATGTTATCTTTTAAGTTAAACTTGCCTAAATTAGCTATCCAGTTGAGAGTGAGTTCTCTGTAATTATCACTTACTGTTGTAGTGATGATATCATGCAACCCATCAAATTGGTTTCTGGAAAACATATCTCGGGGTAGGTTTCAGGAGCTCAGGCCAATATGAAGCCACATCCTTGGGCGTCTCGAAAACTTTGGCATCAATTTCAGATGCAATTTCTGTTAATAGTTTCTTAATTTCTGTCACTTCAATTTGAAGATCTTCATTGAATCCAGATGCCAATTCTCTGTCAAGTACTCTGGAAGCCTTGTCAACGTAAAATTCTATGACACCCTTCCATTTGGATTTGCACTGCTCTACTACTTGGACATCTTTTGATAGTAGTTTATCTTCCGGTATTTCGAAAATAGCCAGTAACTTGGATATAATGCCGTGGTCAACTGTGAGAGATAAGAAACTCAACCTGTCCTTCATTTCATTGATCATATCCTGTTTGCCAGTCCAGAATGGTTTAAAGAAAAGCTCTTCAATACATATCTCATATAGCCCATTAACTTCTTCTTTGCTCCATTCATTTATCTTTTCAGTAATATTGGTTTTTATTTTTTTATTATACTCATCAACAAGCTTCACGTGATTATCCAAATGAGGCTGCATGTCAGCTTGTGTATAATTACCATTTAATATGTCAAAGAATGTTTTTTCTGGTTTGAACCACAAGCAAAAATTTAAATAATTCTCTGGTGTAATTGTGACATATTTGTTGCGAAGCAGGTCATAAAATGTGTTGCTGTTTTTGAGTTTATAAAATCTTGGATTGCGCGTAATTAAACCTATGCATGCTTCATTGTCCAGAATGAACTGCACATTGCAAATGAATATTTCTGAATATTTGATTAGATCATCCATGATGTTATTTAACCACGATTTCTGCAGATTCAATATTATGTAGGAGGATTAAAGGCACAAAGCACTTTATAATCAACAGAGCCTGATCTGGCGCCCCCACCATAGGTCACATCCACTGTGCCTGTTCTGACATAACCTGTTACAGTGTCTTCAACTGTCCAAGTATATGTGCCGTTATCTATAGCGGTCCTAGTGCACGTGGTGGCGTTTAAGCAGGTCTCGTCTGCAACAGTGATATTGTATGTGCTGGCGCGCATAGGATTATTTGTTACAGATACTGTTGCTGTACCGTCTCTTATTGTGTGATATTTGGTAGGCGTTACTGCAGTTGACGAAAAATTAACACCAAAAGCAAGTGAATAGCCCCGTGCTCCGCCAAACTCACTCATGGCTGTGTCTGCACTGGAATTGAGATTGGGTGCAACAGTCCAGGTTCTATAAATGGCTGCAAGTGCAGTTAAATAGTAATTAGTAACACTCAGAGGCGCTTTGCTGCCTAATTCTTGAATTATGCTGAATGTTCTGCCAGGTCCACCTTTGGAAGGCACTTTGGGGTAGTTTGCACTTGTGTTGCCCGCTCCTGTCTTGAAGCTTATGGGATCCAGGGAAGCAAGTCCATACCAATTGGGAGCAAGAAAGCGCGGGGTGGGTTGAGGTGTGGGTGTGGGTGTGGGAGAAGCTAATGGAGGGGTGATTGTAGGTGTGGGCGTGGGCTGTATAAGACCTATGTCGTTGGAAATAAAAGCTTGACCAATTCTATCGCCATCACCTGCTCCAGGAGGGCTCAGTACATTACCCTGTGCTCCTGTTAGCAACACTCCATTGCCTGTTGCAGGCAGAATACTCAATGCAGTGCCAAACTCTCTTGCAATATTATCAGGCAAAAAAGAGTCAATGGTAAAATACAGTTGAGGAGTTGCAGGAGCGGTGATATTGTATGCATACACTTTGCCAGCCGCGAAGGAGGTTGCATATTTTGCTCCAACAAGGGCCACTGTGGCTCCTGTTGCAGGAGTGCCACTGAGAGCCAATGCACACCCAAGACTGTCATCGGTGTCTAAAATATCAGAAGAAATAATGCTTTGCAATGTGTAACCTAATCCTACTCTGGAAGCAACAAAAGCAGCTCCACTGTAAGTGGCACCTCCTAACAGAGTGCCCACATATTTCCTTGGGGCGCCAATGAGCAAGGTGCCATTGTATGCTTCCAATCGATGACCATAGCGATCACCATTTGTTGCGCGCCAATTGCCTCCAAGTGAAAGTACTGCAGGGAGATACTCATTGGCAGGGCTGTTGTAATATCTCCAGCACAGCACATTGCCAGGAGTGCTTGGAGTTAATGATGCATATGTGGGATCATATGTGGGAGTGCCAGGTGCACCAGCAAAAAATTCTTCATGGCCTGCAATGCCATCATCCGTGACTGCAACAGATGAACCAAGATAACTGTACTTGGGTGTGGTGACCAGATCAGCACTGAACACATCAACAAATGTCCAAGGACTGGTGTTGTTGGTACGCCTGTATTGAAATACTGCACCACATGTGTTCTGTGCACTTGGAGCACCCACAAACATGTTGTAATCACCTCCGGACAAAGCAAAGGAATACCCAAAAGCCCCAGCATACCTCAATGAATTGTGCTCCAATGATGAAATTGTTTGTGTCAAGGTCCATGTGCTGCCTGAATAAACATATTCAAAAACTGCTCCTCTGTCTTCACCATCACTGCATGTGGCTTTGGGAGCACCAATGTACAGATGATCACCGTTTAATGCAACTGAATACCCTGCACCTGCTTGTGTGCCATAACTCACAGGAAGCTGTATGTTAGCAGATTGTGTGTAATAACCATTCACATCTCTGTCAAAAATATAAACTCTGCCACGAAAAGCATCAGCTTTGGGTGCTCCAATGGCAGCCCTGGATCCATTCAATGCTACACTGAAGCCAAACAGACTGTCCGTGAGAGAAACTGTTGCAGAGAGTGGTTGTGTAAAGTACGCCATATCACCTGTTCTTAAGTTCCTTGATTGCTTCAATCAGAAGAGGAATGATCTTTTCATATCTTACAGCTTTGGCACCATTGCGTCTGGTTGTGACTGCTTCTGGAATAATTTCTTCAATTTCATGAGCCAGTACACCAATGTCCTTGCCACTGTATGGAGCAGCATTGTTCCATTCAAAGTTAACTCCATTAATTTTATCTAATTTGTCCAGAGCAGAACCAATTTTCTTAACATTCTTCTTGTACTTCACATCAGACAACGAGAATGCAATGACGTCTTCAGACACTCGCAAATTGCCACTGATGGCAACAGAGTTTGTGGCAGCACCCACATCCAGAGTTATGCCTCCTCCTGTGTTTGAGAGCAATATCTGCCCACTGCCCGCTGAATAAAATTCAATGTTGCCATTGTTTACATCACTGCCAGCGCGCATGTCCACAATGTGACCTGGCCAGCCATCACTGCCATGCAAGAACCCTGGATGAGGTCTGAATAAACTTGCTCCAGACACCACCAAGTTTGCGCCATATGTACTATAAATGGTAGAGGGGGTGACACCTATGCCCACAAATTGATTTTCTCGCACTGCCAGAATGGAACATCTGAGATTTTCAGGAGTGAATAGTTGACCCTCTTCAAAGCGTGCCACAGTCTGATCATAAGCACCTCCATCATAAGACAACTGGGCTACCACCATGGCAGATTCATTGTAATTGTGATTTATGACACTCAATGCACTGGATGTGGTGACTGTGGTTTCAAAATATGTGGTGTCACCAAACACAGACAGATTGCCCAGCATGGTCACATTGGAAGATGAATCAAATATTACATTGTTTCTGAACACTGGCACCCCTCTGATGTCAAAATTGGGATATCCCAATGAACCATTGTTTTGAGAGGACAGAATTGTGGTCAACAAATTCAATGAACTGTTGTACGTTAACCGGTAGCCTTCTTTGCCTTGTGTGAAAATGCTCACATCATCTGTGCTGTTCAAGTGCAGATTTGCATTGCTGGAATACAACACAGTTGCATCTGCATGATCAGGATCCACAGCCAGCAGTTGCATTTGTGATGTGTTGCTGGGTTGATTGCCATTCACAAACAATGAATCTGACACATTAACGGTGGCATCCAGATTGTTTGCAACATATTTTGCAGCTACATTACCAAAATAAAAGCTGGAACCATCATAAGGTGCCACTGGGTTAGCACACAGAGAAAGATATCTTGAATCAAAATCAATCCTGTTGTTCAATTGTTGAATGGTGTACAATGGACTTGCTGATCCTTCATACACCAAAGCCAAACCATCACCAATGAGTTCATTGGAAACTCTCCATGTGCCATCTGCGGGCGTCTGCTCTATGGAACGAAGACCGGGTGATGTGCCTGTGAAAGGTATTGGATGAATGTTCTGCCAACTTTCCAATGCCCCAGGTGCATTGAATCCATACAGAGTGTTGTTTGCAGATTGAAAAACTGTGTCCCCCACTTGTGCCACTGATGTGTACACATCTTTGTTGGTGGTCACACCCAAGAACTTGTTGCCAGCAACCACACCTCCTGCTGTGATGCCATCACCAATGAACAATCTTTGTGAATCTATGCTGTACCCCAGTTCACCTTCTGTTAATACAGTTAATGTGCGCTCGGATTCCAATCCTCTGCGAATAAGAACTTTTACTACTGTGTCAGATGTGATTTCTATGGCCATTATGACACCCTTAAGAATCCACTAGCATCCTTCCAAAGTTTATATGAACCGGCAACACCTGCTGCACCTGGTAAGTTTTGAAATGCAATGTTGAATGCATCAATGGCTTGATCTGGTGTTGATGGAAGCCAGATTGATGGCTGCAGGATTCACAGTGAGAGCTCCACTGACTATTTTGATGGTGTTGTTGTCATAGTTAATGGCCACAGGGCCATTGCCTGCAGGTCGTGTGAACCCATTGGCATAATCAAACACACTGTTGTCCACTTTTGTGTTGGTCACTGCATTGTCTTTCAATTTTAAATTGCCCCCAGTATCATACACAATAGTAGAATTATCCACCCGCGGGCCAATGAATTGATATGCAGCAGGCACTGTGTAGTTTGGAAAATTCTGCAAATTGACACCTGTCAGAGCATACAATTTATTGTCTGTTGTGTTGAACACCACATCACCCACTTGAACTGTTGTCAGGCTTGGATCGGGATTTTGTATATTGCCAGAGAAAAACTTGGTGCCTGCTGGAGAACCACCTTTGGTGCTGCCATCGCCCACAAACAATCTGCGTGATGTCACATCTGTGGTGTAACCAATTTCACCTGTGTCCAGAGTGATCTGGCGTCTTTCGGTATCAGTACCTCTTCTTACTTTAAGTTTGATTACTGAAACAGTTGCCATATATCAATTATTTATCTTAATATATTTATTTTATATGGGTTAATTACTGAACAGCTCAAGTAATTATATCAAACGCTTGTGGGGCATGCCATTGATAAAGAGTGCCTGAATTCACAGCATCAAAATCATTGAAAGGTGATCCTAACACCCAACACCCCGGTGGATCTACAGACATGTCAAAGACATCTTCAAGATAGTCAGCATAATCCACCAGCATGACTGCCGAAGTGCCTTGAAAAACTGATTGAGTGATGCCTTGTTCTATGTGAAATGTCATGTACTAATTTATATCAAGCGGAATAAAAATCGACTCTTCCGTTGGAGAAGTTTTGATAGTATCTGAATCCACCTGTTGCAGTTACTATGTAGTATGGTGTGTTGACTCTGTCAGAATTGTAAGCAACTGTGCAAATTTGCACACCATCCAAGAATATGTACATGTTGATAGGAGATTCCCAAGTTGAGCTGTTGTTATTAAAATATATGGCCATGGTTGGATATGTGGCACTGTCACCTAACATTCCGACCTTGGCTGTATAATCTGTAGTCCCAACCATCACACTAGTGGAGAGCACTGCAGGGCTGGGTGTGTTAGAAGGAGTCACAGAAGGTGTGGGCGTGAAAGTGGGTGTCACAGAAGGTGTCATTGTGTTTGTGGGTGTCACAGAAGGTGTCATTGTGTTTGTGGGTGTTGTAGAGGGTGTAATGGAAGGAGTCTGAGTACGTGTGGGAGATGGTGTAATGGAAGGAGTCTGAGTAGGAGTGGGTGTGTGAGAAGGTGTAGGAGGAGGTAACCCACCATTCACAGCAGCTGCAACACCACGCAGAGACACCCCTTTGAAAGACGAGAATTCACTTGCTGCCGACTGCTTGAATCTTGCTAAGTCTCTAAAACTAGGAGGTGTTGCCATACTAATATTTATATCTCAACGGTGTAATTTATTATATTTTTCAAGGTATAATAAATGTTTGATCACCGGGGAAAGTAAAGCGACCGTAAGAGGACACAGGAGCCACATATGTGGGGCCTCCTTCAAAGAACCTGAATCCAAAGTAATTGCCTGCAACACCCCAATTATCAGGCACTGTCAATTGGGCTACTTGATTGGCAGTTACTTTAATAGGTGAGTTGTATATGAACATTAATGTTGAGAAAGAAGTACTTTCTGCTGATGGCACATTGTAGTAATATAACTCTGGTGCACCTTCAACAGGACAAGTGATTGGCGGGACGGAAATGCCATGCAAGGAACGGAATACCACAGAAGGTGAAGAAAATGTGGGGGTGTTGTGATTTCTTGACTGTTCGCATCCTGTCAATGTGAATGAGAACAGATATGGACTGGAGGGCGTCACAGTGGGTGTATGTGAGGGTGTTTGAGAAGGAGAAGCAGCTGGAGGAGTGCTTGTGGGAGTGCCTGTAGGAGTGGGCGTTCTTGTGCGTGTCACTGAAGGAGTAGGTGTGTGTGTGGGTGTAATGGAAGGTGTGGGTGTTCTTGTGAGTGTGAGAGAGGGTGTGGGAGAAGCAGTCCTGGTTATGGTGGGTGTGAGAGAAATGGATGGGGTGATGGTGGGTGTCCTTGTGTTTGTGGGCGTATGGGTAGGAGTAACAGATTGTGTGAGTGTGGGCGAAATTGTAGGTGTTGGTGTTCTTGTTGGTGTCTTGGAAGGTGTTGATGTACGCGTGGGTGTCATGGTGGGAGTTGGGGTCGCAGAAGCAGTTCTTGTAGGTGTAGGCGTCATGGTAGCAGTTGCAGTTGGAGTGACTGTTGGCGTAATAGTCGCAGTTGGTGTAATGGTAGAAGTGGGTGTGATCGTAGGAGTGATTGATGTTGTGGGTGTATTTGTTGGGGTAATTGAAGGTGAAAGTGAAACCGTAGGTGAAATTGAAGGGGTATTGGAAGGAGTGTTGGTGGTTGTGGGTGAGTGTGAAGGAGTTTGTGTGTTTGAAGGAGTGTTAGTTGGAGTGTGTGAAGGGGTGCTGGTGTTTGTCACTGTGGGTGTCATGGTGGGCGTCATGGTGGGCGTTGGTGAGGCAGTGGGAGTGGGCGAAGGCAGTATGGGCGAGATTGGTATCATTCCAGTGGATCTGCGCACTTCGAACTTAGTGTTTCTGCGTATTTGAAATATATCCCCAGACATTAGAATTATTTATGAAAGTTTCAACAATTTAAAGATCTTTATTGATATATGTGAATAAATGGCATAATTACTCATGTGAATGAAGATACTTATGCTTGGTGGATTAAAAGGAAAGATGTGAGTGGCATGTGTGCCATCATATTCTTTGTGCCTGTGGTGTTGTTTGGTTGGGTGCTGAAACTCGTGTATAAACTCAATGAATTACGACACACTAGCCGTTAAGCAACAAGACATCATATGCATGTTGATACCCATGGTAGATAAGAAAATACAATGCACCCAACATTGTTGCAAAATACATAAATTTGTTAATTAATTCAAGTATAAAGGTGTATGGATTTATCAATTTTAAGCGAAAAACAAAGAGAAATAGTCAGTAAAATAAGACTGTCACTGGAGAGTGATGATCAGCTTGACATGTGGATGTCAACGTCAAACAAATCTTTCAGAGGCATGGCACCCATAGATGTACTTTTGTCGAGTAATTATGACTATTTTGATAGGTTTTTTATAGATAAGTAATTGAATATTATCAGGAAATATTAAATATAATAGTGGAAAAAGACCCTTTTTTAAATTTTATATCTGATCTCTCAGAAAAGATAAGAATCAATAGAGAGCATAAGCAAATTATGGAAAGGGGTAACGACTCAAAAGTTAGTGGTGATGAATCCAAAGCTTCTTTGGATAATTTAATTTTAACAATTAAGCAAAAAATAGAGTCCACTGTAACAACCAAAGAAAGTGTACCTGCACTCTCCACCACTCAAACAACCCCATTAACAAGCAGCATAGTGAAAGTTGTTTCTGAAGAAGAAAGCAATTTTCAAGACTTTGTAGGCAAGCTCAAAGGCATTCTTGACAAGCCAAGAGAAATGTCTGCAGATGCAGCATCCACATCTTCTGTTTCGTCTGTGTCTGCATCTGCTGTTAAAAGTGAAGAGCAACAGGATGTCAAGAAATATGTAAATGTCTTGAATCAACCCAAAACTAACAACAATAAAAAGACACAAAATTATGTTGAAGAGCTGGAGAAAATCAAAGATGGTATTCAGGTGGAAAAAGAAGATACAAAAGTAACAGAGATCGAGAAGCTCATTGAAGAGTATGCAGAAAAGTACATCAAGAAAGCTGTTGGTATGATGGGTGAATCAGGTGGAGGCACCAATGCAGTGCAATATGCCAATGGGGGCATCATGAATGGCAATTTGAATGTGAATGGCAATTATCTGTCAGGAGGTGTCAACTTGTTGGACATATTCGCTTCACAACCTGATTCAGATAATCAGACCTTGTCGTTTAACGAGAGTGATGCACAATTATCTATTTCTAATGGCAATACAGTTAGCCTGTCTGCAATCAACACCACATTCAAAGCCAACAGTGGCAAATATGAATCTAACTACACAACAACTAACAGTAACAGCGCCAATTGGTCTAAAGCGTATTCCAATCTAACCTCCAACAGTGCTGCATATTTGAGTGGGTATGACTTGTCAGCCCTTGCTGCAGCTTCAGGTTCTTGGAACAGCAATTACACCACAACTAA
>Ga0247831_1008770_pt1 | contig 10464 bp, 14 predicted proteins | sample LaCruzMarch2015__9_FD_192406 | JGI IMG/M metagenome (GOLD analysis project Ga0247831, IMG submission 192406) | Freshwater microbial communities from meromictic Lake La Cruz, Castile-La Mancha, Spain - LaCruzMarch2015_1m | ecosystem: Environmental > Aquatic > Freshwater > Lake | place: Spain...
CGGCCGCTGGACAAAGACTCCAGCATGGCAGTGGACAGCCCTTCGGTCAGCGACAAGGTGGCCTGCGGCATGGACTGGCGAAAGCCATGGATCAGCGGCACCGCCATCATGCGGGCAATCGAGGGCGGCAGGCCCACTGCCACCCGGCCAGCCAGCGCGCCGCGCACACGGCCCAGCTCCTCGCGTGCGCGCTCCACCTGGTGCAAGATGCCGCGCCCATGCTCAAGCAACAGCTTGCCCGCCTCGGTGGGCAGCGCGCCCCGGCCATTGCGGATCAACAGGTTTTGCCGCAGCTCCACCTCCAGCAGCCGCACCTGCCGACTGAGCGCGGGTTGGGCCACGTCCAGCGCGAGCGCCGCCCGGGTAAAGCTGCCCAGCTCGGCCACGCGCACGAAGTATTCAATTTGTTTGAGGTCCATGCCCTGCCTTTTGGTGAATAAGCTGCCCAGCGCCAAAACCAGAGCCGCGCAAGGCCACTCAGACCGGTGAAAGCTTGAGCACCTTGACGCCTGCCAGCGCCTTGCTCGCCTTCACGGCAGCTCTGGCCTGCCACAAGTCGTACGCTGCCTGCTGGGCCAGCCACACTTCAGCAGCCCCACCGTGGTCGCGCCCCAACCAACGCTCAATGCGCAGTGCCATTGCGGGGCTGATGGCAGCCCGCCCATGGAGCACCTTGGACAAGGTGGTGCGGTCGACGCCCAGCTGGGCCGCGGCTTCGCCGACCTGCAAGCTCAGGGCAGGCAGGACGTCGTCACTCAAGGTCAGGCCGGGGTGGGGGGGATTGAACATCGAACTCATGGTCACCTTAGTGGTAATCCTGGTAGTTCACCAGGATGGCATCGCCATTTTCAAACGCAAAAGTCAAACGCCAGTTGATTTTGACGCGGTCCGGGTTTGCATTCCCAAGTTGTGTACGCCCAAGCCCTGCCGTTCAGTGAATAACCTAGTCTGTATTATGCGATTTTGCTATAACTGCTAGTGCCCTGTCCGCCTTGGTCGCCCGCTGAGCGCGCCAGACAATACCCGCAATGACTACTTCTCCGTCCAGTCCCAACGCCGCTCACCCAGACCCCTTGCGCGGCATTTCTTCCATGGCCACCCGCTTGCTGCTGGCGGAGCTTTTGGCCGACTGGCAGGCCCAAGGCGGTGCCGCCGCTGCCATGGAGTCTGTGGGCGGGGTGGACGCGGCCCGCCGCGTGCAAGCAGGCGAAGCCTTTGACCTGGTGATCCTGGCCGCTGAGGCCATGGCCAAGCTCGACGCTGCCGGCTGCTTGGCGCCAGGCTCCCGCGTGGACCTGGTGCTCTCAGGCACTTCGGTGGCCGTGCCTGCGGGTGCTGCCTTGCCCGACATTTCCAGTGAAGCCGCCGTGCGTGCCGCCGTACTGGCCGCGCCCAGCTTAAGTTACTCCACCGGCCCCAGCGGCGTGGCCCTGGCCCGCTTGTTTGAGCGTTGGGGCATTGCCGAGCAAATCAAAGGCCGAATTCTCACGCCCCCGCCGGGCACGCCCGTGGCGCAGCTGCTGGCCCAGGGCCAGGTGGCTTTGGGCTTTCAGCAGCTCAGCGAATTGATACACGCGCCCGGCATTGCCATCGTCGGGCCCTTGCCTGCCGACATCGCCATTGACACCGTGTTCACAGGCGCGGTGGGACAAGGCTCGGCCCGCCTGGATGACGCGCGCGCGCTGCTCGCCTTCATGGCCTCGCCCCAGGCCGCCGCCGCCAAGCGCCGCCAGGGCATGAGCCCCGTTTGAATTGATTCCCCGTATTTAGGAGCACCCATGATCATTGACTGCCACGGCCACTTCACTACCGCGCCCAAGGCGCTGGAAGACTGGCGCAACAAGCAAATTGCCGGTATCAAGGACCCCGCGCTGATGCCCAAAGTCTCTGACCTCAAGATCAGCGACGACGATTTGCGTGAAGCCATTGAGACCAACCAGCTCAAGCTCATGACCGAGCGCGGCAGCGACCTCACGCTGTTCTCGCCGCGTGCGAGCTTCATGGCCCACCACATTGGCGACTTCAATGTTTCCGCCACCTGGGCGGCCATTTGCAATGAGCTGGTGTTCCGCGTCAGCGAGCTGTTCCCCCAACACTTTGTGCCCGTGGCCATGCTGCCGCAGTCGCCCGGGGTGGACCCGGCCACCTGCGTGGCTGAGCTGGAAAAATGCGTCAAGGAGTACGGCGCGGTGGGCATCAACCTCAACCCCGACCCTTCAGGCGGCCACTGGACCAGCCCGCCGCTGACCGACAAGCACTGGTACCCCATTTACGAAAAAATGGTGGAGTACGACCTGCCCGCCATGGTCCATGTGAGCACCAGCTGCAACGCCTGCTTTCACACCACGGGCGCCCACTACCTGAACGCCGACACCACGGCCTTTATGCAGCTGGTGCAGGGTGATTTGTTCAAGGACTTCCCCACGCTCAAGTTCTTGATTCCCCATGGCGGCGGCGCTGTGCCCTACCACTGGGGCCGTTTCCGAGGCTTGGCGCAAGAGATGAAAAAGCCGCTGCTCAGCGAACACGTGATGAACAACGTGTACTTTGACACCTGCGTCTACCACCAGCCCGGCATTGATTTGCTCAATACCGTGATCCCGGTGAAAAACGTGTTGTTTGCCTCCGAGATGATTGGCGCGGTGCGCGGCATAGACCCACAAACCGGCCACTATTACGACGACACCAAGCGCTACATCGAGGCCAGCACCATCCTGAGCGCAGATGAAAAGCACCAAATCTACGAATGCAACACCCGCCGCGTGTTCTCCCGCCTGGACGCACGCCTCATAGCCGCTGGTCACTGAGCCTGACCCTGAATTTGACCCCGAATATGTAGGAGCTGGCCTGCCAGCGAATCGTGCCGTTGAGCCACTGCTTGTGGAGCGCGAAGAATCGCCGGCAGGCCAGCTCCTACAAAGACAAACAGCCTTTCTTATTTCAAGGAAATCTTCATGCGCGAACTCGGCGTTGTATGGCGACAAGCGCGCCTCAAAGCCGCGGGCCACTGACTATGACCTTGACTTTGACTTTGACCCCGAATGTGTAGGAGCTGGCCTGCCAGCGAATCGTGCCGTTGAGCCACTGCTTGTGGAGCGCGAAGAATCGCCGGCAGGCCAGCTCCTACAAAGACAAACAGCCTTTCTTATTTCAAGGAAATCTTCATGTACGAACTCGGCGTTGTATGGCGACAAGCGCCCCTCAAAGCCGCCGGCCACTGACTCTGACTTTGACTTTGACTTTGACTTTGACCCCGAATGTGTAGGAGCTGGCCTGCCAGCGAATCGTGCCTTTGAGCCGCCGTTTGTTCAGCGCGAAGATTCGCCGGCAGGCCAGCTCCTACAAAGACAAACAGCCTCTTTTATTTCAAGGAAATTCTCCATGTACGAACTCGGCGTTGTGTACCGCAACATCCAGCGCGCTGACCGCGCCACCACCGACGCGCTGGCCGCCCTCGGCTCGGCCACCGTGCACGAGGCCATGGGTCGCGTGGGCCTGCTCAAGCCTTACATGCGCCCCATCTACGCGGGCGCGCAGGTCTCGGGCACGGCAGTCACCGTGCTGCTGCACCCCGGCGACAACTGGATGATGCATGTGGCGGCCGAGCAAATTCAGCCCGGCGACATTGTGGTGGCCAGCGTCACCGCCGAGTGCACCGACGGCTACTTTGGCGACCTGCTGGCCACCAGCTTTCAGGCGCGTGGCGCGCGCGCGCTCATCATTGACGCGGGCGTGCGCGACGTCAAAGAGCTGCAAAAAATGCAGTTCCCCGTGTGGAGCAAAGCCATCTCCAGCAAGGGCACCATCAAGGCCACGCTGGGCTCGGTCAACATACCGGTGGTCTGCGCAGGCATGTGGGTGACGCCGGGCGACGCCATCGTGGCCGACGACGACGGCGTGGTCTGCGTGCCGCGTGCCATGGCCGCCCAAACCCTGCAAGCGGCCCAAGCCCGCGAGGCCAACGAAGGCGAAAAACGCGCCAAGCTGGCCAGCGGTGTGCTGGGCCTGGACATGTACAAAATGCGCGAGCCCTTGGCCCAAGCTGGCCTGCGCTACATCGACTGAACACCAGCACTCAAAGACCTTCATGACCACCTCAGAATTTACCAAAACCCTTGGCTGGCTGGACTGGTACACCGGCCCGTCCAAGCCCCGCTTTGAACTGCCCGCAGGCGCGGTGGACGCGCACTGCCATGTGTTCGGCCCCGGTGCCCAGTTCCCCTACGCCCCCGAGCGCAAGTACACGCCTTGCGACGCCAGCAAGCAGCAGCTCTTTGCCCTGCGCGACCACCTGGGCTTTGCCCGCAACGTGGTGGTGCAAGCCACCTGCCACGGCGCCGACAACCGCGCCATGGTCGACGCCTGCCTGGCCTCTGGCGGCCAAGCGCGTGGTGTGGCCACGGTCAAGCGCTCGGTCACCGACGAAGAGCTGCAGGCCCTGCACGCGGCCGGCGTGCGCGGCGTGCGCTTTAACTTCGTCAAACGCTTGGTGGACTTCACGCCCAAAGACGAGCTGCTTGAAATTGCCACCCGCGTGGGCCAACTCGGCTGGCATGTGGTGATTTACTTTGAGGCCGTGGACCTGCCCGAGCTGTGGGACTTTTTCACGGCCCTGCCCACCACCGTGGTGGTGGACCACATGGGCAGGCCCGATGTGAGCAAGCCCATTGACGGCCCCGAGTTCGAGCTGTTTTTGAAGTTCATGCGCCAGCACCCCAATGTGTGGAGCAAGGTCACCTGCCCAGAGCGCTTGTCGGTGGCGGGCCCCAAGGCCTTGAATGGCGAGCAACAGGCCTACCAAGATGTGGTGCCTTTTGCCCGCCGTGTGGTGCAAGAATTTCCAGACCGCGTGCTCTGGGGCACCGACTGGCCCCACCCCAACTTGAAAGACCACATGCCCGACGACGGCCTGTTGGTGGACTTGATCCCACAGATTGCGCCCACGGCCGAGCTGCAGCGCAAACTGCTGGTGGACAACCCCATGCGCTTGTACTGGCCTGAAGAAGTTCGCGCATGATGCAATTCCTTTTCTCCCTCTCCCTCTGGGAGAGGGCTGGGGTGAGGGCGCGGTGGTGCCAGGAAGGCGATATGGCTGTGCCAGAGGCCTTCACCGGGACCTTCTCCCACTGGAAGACTGAACAAGACTAGAAAGACTCACATGGCTTTAGACAAACCCTACCAAGACGTGCCCGGCACGCTGATTTTTGACGCCGAGCAAAGCCGCAAAGGCTACTGGCTCAACCAGTTTTGCATGAGCCTCATGAAGGCCGACCACCGCGAGCGCTTTCGTGCCAACGAGCGCGCCTACCTCGACGAGTGGGCCATGAGCGAAGCGCAAAAGCAGGCCGTGCTGGACCGCGACCTCAACCGCTGCATCTCGCTGGGCGGCAACATTTACTTTTTGGCCAAAATTGGCGCCACCGACGGCAAGAGCTTTCAGCAAATGGCCGGCTCCATGACCGGCATGACCGAGCTGGAGTACCGCGACATGATGATCCGTGGTGGCCGCTCCGTCGAGGGCAACCGTTACGTGGGCGAAGAGGGCGACGCCCAAGCCCATCGCCAGCCGCAAGGCGCCGCACACCAAGGAGCTTGAACATGGCCGCACGCATCACCGCCTCTGTTTTCACCTCGCACGTCCCCGCCATTGGCGCGGCCATGGACCTGGGCAAGACCCAGGAGGACTACTGGAAGCCCGTCTTCGCGGGCTACGAGTTCTCCAAGCAATGGATGAAGGACAACAAGCCCGACGTCGTCATCTTGGTCTTCAACGACCACGCCACCGCCTTCAGCCTGGACATGATCCCCACCTTTGCCATTGGCACGGCGGCCCAGTTCCAGCCGGCCGACGAAGGCTGGGGCCCACGCCCCGTGCCCATGGTCAAAGGCCACCCTGAGCTGGCCTCGCACATCGCGCACAGCGTCATCCAGCAAGACTTTGACCTGACCATCGTCAACAAAATGGACGTGGACCATGGCCTCACGGTGCCACTGTCGCTGATGTGCGGCGAGCTCGACCCGAACAAGGACGCCTGGCCCTGCCCGGTGATTCCCTTCGCGGTCAATGTGGTGCAGTACCCCGTGCCCAGCGGCATGCGCTGCTTCAAGCTCGGCCAGGCCATACGCCGCGCCGTGGAGAGCTTTGACGAAGACATCAACGTGCACATCTGGGGCACGGGCGGCATGAGCCACCAGCTCCAGGGCGCGCGCGCCGGCCTCATCAACCGCGAGTGGGACAACAACTGGCTGGACAAAATGATCCACGACCCCGTGGCCTGCGCCCAGACCCCGCACATCAACTATGTGCGCGAAGCCGGCAGCGAAGGCATAGAGCTGGTTATGTGGCTGATCGCCCGTGGCGCCATGGCCGACGTGGAAGGTGAGCAGGTTGTTGGCCGAACCCCCACGGTGCTGCACCGCTTCTACCATGTGCCTGCCAGCAACACGGCAGTTGGGCACGTGATTTTGGACAATGCCTGACAAACTTACCGAATATCGGTAAACAGTATAAACTTCGGTTGTGAGCATCGTCGACTTCAAATGTGCCGATACGCAGCAGCTCTTTTGCACCGGGCGGAGCCGACGTTTTGCAGGCATCAAGCCTGTGGCCGAACGCAAGCTGGCACAGCTGGAGGCGGCGGTCGGCCTGGCTTCATTGCGGGCCCCGCCCGGTAATCGGCTAGAGGCCTTGAAAGGCAGCCGCGCGGGGCAACACAGCATCCGCATCAACGACCAGTGGCGGCTGTGCTTTGTCTGGTCAGAGCAGGGACCGTCTGAGGTCGAGATCGTTGACTACCACTGAGCAGGAGGAACACCCCATGAGCATCAAGAACGGCATGCGCCCCGTCCATCCTGGCGAGGTGCTTCGCGAAGACTACCTCGTCCCTTTGAGCATGAGCGCCAACGCCCTGTCCAAGCGCCTGCACATCCCGGCCAGCCGCATCAACGACATCGTGCTCGAGCGCCGTGGTGTGTCGGCTGACACGGCGTTGCGCTTGGCGCAATTTTTTGGCGGCCAGGCGCAAAGCTGGCTCAACCTTCAAACCCAGTACGACCTGCGCGTGGCTGAAATTGACAAAGCCGCGCTCATCGCCCGCGAGATCGAGCCTTTGGCAGCCTGAAGGCTGCTGTGCAGGGCCACACACACCTACTTAACAAGAAAGACATCCACACATGACCATCAAAGTCGCACTCGCCGGCGCCGGCGCCTTCGGCACCAAACACCTGGACGGCATCAAGCTCATAGACGGTGTCGAGGTGATCTCGCTCATTGGCCGTGAACGGGGCAAGACCCAGGAAGTGGCCGACAAATACGGCATCGCCCACGTGAGCACCGACCTGGCCGACGCGCTCAAGATCAAGGAAGTCGACGCCGTCATCCTGTGCACGCCCACGCAAATGCACGCTGATCAAACCAAAGCCTGCCTGGCAGCCGGCAAGCATGTGCAGGTGGAAATTCCGCTGTGCGATGTGCTCAGGGAAGGCGAAGACATCGTGGCGCTGCAAAAGCAGACCGGGCTGGTCGCCATGTGCGGCCACACCCGGCGCTTTAACCCCAGCCACCAGTATGTGAACCAAAAAATCAAGGCCGGCGGCTTCAACATCCAGCAGCTGGATGTGCAGACCTACTTTTTCCGCCGAACCAACATGAACGCGCTGGGCCAGCCGCGCAGCTGGACCGACCACCTGCTGTGGCACCACGCCGCGCACACGGTGGATTTGTTCGCCTACCAGTGCGGCAGCCCCATTGTCAAAGCCAACGCGCTGCAAGGCCCCATCCACCCGGCGCTGGGCATTGCCATGGACATGAGCATCCAGCTGCAAGCGGCCAACGGCGCCATTTGCACGCTCAGCTTGTCCTTCAACAACGACGGCCCGCTGGGCACCTTTTTCCGCTACATCGGCGACAGCGCCACCTACCTTGCGCGCTACGACGACCTGTTCACCGGCAAAGAAGAAAAAATCGACGTCTCCCAGGTGGCGGTGTCCATGAACGGCATTGAGCTGCAAGACCGCGAATTCTTCGCCGCCATCCGCGAAGGCCGCGAGCCCAACGCATCGGTGGCGCAGGTGCTGCCGTGCTACCAGGTGCTGCATCAGTTGGAGCAGCAGTTGGGGGCTTGAGCGGTTTTCTTAGGCAAGAGCCGCAGGCGTTTCAGGCTGCGCGGATTGGCCTCGCGACATATGCTGATCAGCATCCTAGCTGCGTTTTGTACTGACCTTGCTGCACATCAATGTCCAGCAGCGCCTCGCGCTCGGGTGTGGGGCTGACGTGCAGACGCCGCTGCGGCTCGGTGGCATGCAAAAACCGGGTAAGCAGATCGCGCGGCGGCGCCATGCCAGCGGTCTTGAGCAGCTGCCCCACTTGCCCCCGGTGGTAGGCGCCATGGGTGATGAGGTGCATCAGCATCTCTTGGCGGCTCATGCGCCCTGCATCGCCGTCGGTGAAAGCAAAGTCAATTTGCTCGGCCAAGGCCTCTTCGTTGGCCGACTCGGCGAAGTGCTGCAAGCCTGCATCTAGTTGCGCCATGGACGCTTTGAGCGCGTTCAGTTCCGGCGTGTGGGCCGTGTTGGTCGCCGTGTGGCTGTGCGCTTGCCCGCTGAGGTGGGCCTGAAAGATCTGGTCGACCACATGGATGTGTTGAAGCGTGCGCCGTGCGGCGTGCAGCAAGTCACCATGCGCTTGGGGGTCCAGAGCAGCCAGCTGCGTGAGCAGGGCTTGGTCTTCGGCGTCTTTGTGGGCAAACAGGGTGGGCAACATGCAAGGTCCTCTGGGGTGGGTGGCGTTGGCCAGGGAGCTTTAATTTTGAGTCCTATTGTTCTAACAAAAGGTGAATTTTTATTCCTGGCTGCGACGTGCCAAATGAATGGGTGACTAGGCTCACTACCCAAACAGAGTTACCGCTCAGAATGGGTTAAACCTGTTGTGCAGCCCTGTGCGAGGGGCGCTTGCTAAAGGGTGTTGAAGCGCTCGAGAAATTGAGCGGGCGAGAGAATGTCGACGCCTTTGTAGGTTTGCACGTCCTTCAAGTCCGGATCACCAGAAATCAAGATCTTGGCGCCTGAATCCAAGGCCAAGCCCATGAATTTGTCATCGGTCTTGTCGCGGCTGACCGCCACCGAGGCCTTGACTTCAAAAAATTGGACTGACTGGGCAATCGCGACCAGATGCTGCAATCGTCCGGACTCACCGAAGTAGCGGTCAAACTTGGGCCGCGAAATGCGCGTTTCCAGTTCATGCCAAGTATTTTGATTTTGAGCAATCACGAAATGCTCAACGGCCAGTGCGAGAACTTGCGCTGTTTTAGATTGGGGCAGCAAGCCGGCGCTGATCAGGACATTGGTGTCAATGACGATGCAGGCTGGCTCAGTCTTCATTGAGCATGCGCATCACATCGTCTTCGCTCAGGCCCTCTTCGGTGGCTTTTTGGCTCATTTTTGAGAGTTGCATGCGCATGGCATCTCCCGCAGGCTTGCCGCGCAGCGGGTGAATTTCACTGATCAGTTTGGCCACATGAAACGGGATGGTCTGCGTGCTCGCTTGGTAGTCTTCATAAGACAAAACGACAGCCACAGGTCGGCCGCGGCGTGTCACGGCAATGGGCTGGCGCTGTGACGCGTCAATGAGAGCGCCAAATTGACTTTGGGCAGCAAGAGAGGTCATCGTGAGCATGTTCAGACCACCAGGCAAAAAAAGGAGATTTTATTTTAGCTGTTTCAGCTGTTTTGGCTGTAACAGGGGTTTCATTCCTCTCTTGACTAATGAACCAAGCCCGACCGACTGATCTCGCCACACCGCTGGAAAGCGACAGCCATCACAGTCCGATACATTCATGGCTTGGTCCTCAGGCCGCCCGTCTGGCCGGATTTTTGAGCTTTTGAACCACAGGATAGAAAAAATGCAACAACGCCAACTCGGTCCCTTCAGCGTCAGCGCCATCGGCCTGGGCTGCATGAACATCTCTCACGCCTACGGCACGCCCATTTCTGAAAGCGAGGCCGAGCGCTTGCTGCTGGCTGCGCTGGACGCGGGGGTCACGCACTTTGACAACGCTGCTTTGTATGGCTTTGGCACCAGCGAGACGCTGCTGGGCAAGTTCCTCTCCAAGCACCGCGCCAAATTCACCCTGGCCAGCAAGTGCGGCATGAGCGGTGTGGTCAATGCCGAGGGCGTGAAGGTGCGGGTGATAGACGGCAGGCCGGCCACCCTCAAAGCCACTTGCGAGGAGTCGCTGCGCCGCCTGCAGACCGACGTGATTGACCTGTATTACCTGCACCGCTGGGACAAGCAGGTGCCCATTGAAGACAGCGTGGGCGCACTCGCCGACTTGGTCAAAGCCGGCAAGATCCGCAGCATTGGCTTGTCTGAGGTGTCGGCGCCCACCTTGCGCCGCGCGCATGCGGTGCACCCGATTGCCGCGCTGCAAACCGAGTACTCGCTGTGGACGCGCAACCCCGAAATTG
>Ga0247831_1008775_pt1 | contig 10458 bp, 9 predicted proteins | sample LaCruzMarch2015__9_FD_192406 | JGI IMG/M metagenome (GOLD analysis project Ga0247831, IMG submission 192406) | Freshwater microbial communities from meromictic Lake La Cruz, Castile-La Mancha, Spain - LaCruzMarch2015_1m | ecosystem: Environmental > Aquatic > Freshwater > Lake | place: Spain...
CGCCGTCACCGTAAAGGAGACCGTGGTCGAAGACCGAAACGGCGGCCTGTTCTTTGGGGACGAGTTTTCCGTTGAGATAGATTTTCATGGGAAAAGAAGTGTGAGGTATACGTTTCGGGGCAAACAACCAGATTGCCCGCAGCGGGAAGGGAAGACAAGAAGGTCCGTGGGGGGAGGGGCGCTGGGAGCGGGTGAGAAAGTTGTAAGGTGGGAAAGTGAAAGGTTTTGAAACCGCAACCGGAGTCCGCCGCGGCGGACGTAGATGGGCCCGTAGGCAAAGGTGATGGAGGGGAGGTGTCGGAGGGATGAAACTTGAGTGGGGGGGGCATCGGCCCGGCATCCGCGGCACGCATTGCGTGAGTGCCGCTTGCTGTGCGCGGTTAGGCGTAGTGGCGGGTAGGATGGGGGATGTTAGAGGGGTTGAGGCCGGTCGGGCGGACTTTTCGTGTCATAAAGCTCATTTTGGGTTGTTTGCTGGGCCGCTTGGGTTCTTGATAATAGTTATGCAGAACGCAAATTTCGGTATCGAAGTCCCGATAATACGCTTAAATGTTGGAAAAGTGCCATCCGTGGAGAGAGAAAAAGGAATAAAAAACGGGGAAATTTGCCTGAGTGATTTTTGGGCCAAGACGACCAGTAATGGATTGCCGAACACTTGCGTTCGGGCGCATTGCCTGCACGTTGGCGCCGTTGCTCGGGCCATCGCCGGGTCTTTGCCTGCCGCAGTGCAGTTACTCCTACCCGAGGGCTATGCTTGTCTGATTGCCGCGCATGACATCGGCAAAATCTCTCCCGGATTTCAGCTCAAGTGCGCGGCATGGAGGGACAGGTGGCAGCAACTGCTCGGTCTCGCAGCTGAAGGACATGAGACGCGCCACGCTTGGACCAGCCAGAAGTTTTTGGCATCGTGCCAAAAGAAGCCGCCACGTTGGATGATGGCACTTGGAGGTCACCATGGGCGCTATCTCTGCGCCGACACCGTGCCGACGCAAATGCCATTTGGGCAAAAGTCCAGCGGCTCGGGAATTTTCGACCAGTGTCGGAACGAGCTTTTGCAGTTGCTGGTGACCGAATTTGGCCCGCTTCCTTCCGAAGAGAAGGTTCCGAAAGGCGCGAGGTTGCACTGGTTCACGGGTGCAATGATTTTCTGCGATTGGGTTGGATCGAACACGACATGGTTCACCTCAGACCCTGCGCTGCAGTGCCGCGACAACGCCGCCATCCGCGCCCGCGAGGCGCTCGGGGACATAGGCGTTCATGCTCATGCCGTTCATCCGCAACTTTCCTTCGCCGACCTCTTCGGTTTTGACAATCCGAGGCCGTTGCAAACGGCACTCGTTGAGGCCATGGATGCGCCCGGGCTTTACATTGTCGAGGCACCGATGGGGGAGGGGAAAACCGAAGCAGCTCTGGCTGGCGCTTACCGGCGTTGGCACGAGGGTGGTGAGCGCGGCCTTTACTTTGCCCTGCCGACCCAGCTGACCAGCAATCGCATCCGCGACCGCGTAGAAAATTTTTTCCGCAGGGTTGTCGCGGATGAATCGGCGCTCGCCTTGGTTCATGGAAACGCTTGGCTCACGGAGAACCGTATCCGCCCGTTCGATCCGCAACCAACCGGTGGCCACGGCCAAGAGCCGGACAACGCCAGCGAGGCCAACTCGTGGTTCTCCGACAGCCGCCGCGCCATGCTCGCGCCATTCGGCGTGGGCACAATTGACCAAGCACTTATGTCCGTGGTGCCTGTGAAATACTCGGCCCTCCGGCTTTTCGGGCTCGGCGGCAAAGTAGTCGTGATCGACGAGGTGCATTCCTACGACCCTTTCACCGCGGCCCTCGTGGATCGCCTCGTGCAGTGGTTGCTGGAGCTGGGGGGAACGGTCGTTGTGCTTTCGGCCACCCTGACAGCCGCGCGCCGGGCCTCTTTGGTCGAAGCGGCCGGAGCCACCGAAGAGGGCGCCCCGACCGACTACCCGCTCCTGACCAAAGTTGCGTGCGGATCGCCGGAGGCCACGCACATCCGGATTGACGGAACACCGCCGCTCGCGCGGGAGGTCCGGATTGTGATGATGCCGGCGACGGACGAGGACTGGATGAACGAAGTGGTTGCCGCGGCGGAAACGGGGGCGTGTGTGCTGGTCATCCGGAACACGGTGGATCTGGCCCGTGAATCGTATTCCGCGCTCTCTGCGTGTTGCCGGGATTTCGGCATCAAGTTTGGGCTCGTCCACAGCCGCTTCACTCAAGCCGACCGCGACTCGAACGAAACCCAATGGACGCGCCTGCTTGGCAAGGATGCGGCGCATCGACCGCGTAAAGGTGCGGTGCTGGTTGGCACCCAAGTTTTGGAGCAATCCTTGGACATCGATGCCGACTTTCTCGTCACCGACCTCGCGCCCACCGAACTGATCCTGCAGCGCATCGGGCGACTCCACCGCCATGCCCGCCCGCGCCCCATCGGCTTTGAGGGGCCGCGATGCGTGATCCTGCGTCCGCAAGTCAATTGGCAGTCGGACCGCGTGGAAATTCCCGAAGCCCTCAAGCCCCACCGATTCATCTACCCCCCGTTTGCCCTCTACATGGCAGACAGGATCTGGAATTGCCGCGAGTCGGTGGCTCTGCCTGACGACATTCGTCGTCTGCTCGAGGATTCCGCCTCGGTGCCCGGCAACCTGCCAGAGGTAGTTGACGGGCTGAGGCGCGAGTTGGAAGACGCTGTCTCGAAAATGCGCGGCACCGCTTGGATGAACGGCGTCTTCAAATCGCTGCCCACGGACGACAAGGAGGGTGGGCAAACACGCTGGAACATGAAACCGAGCGCCCATCTGGTCGTTTTGGAGAGAACACCTTTGCAGCAAGGAAACCGCATCGAGCTGGCTTTCCCCTGCGGGACAAAGCGCTCGCTCCATGAGGGGCGATTCGATTTTCCCTTGGCCCGCCTGTTGAATCTGCACGCCGTGCGTGTTCCCGCTTACGTTGTGCGCGGGTTGCATTCCCGACAGCCCCGCTGGCTGGTCGAGCACATGCGGGACGCCGTGCTGGCCGTGCGGGACGAAACGAACCGGCTCGTCCCATGGCCGGAGGACGACGGCAGCCGCGAGTTTTTCTACAGTGCGGAAACCGGGCTGCGATTTTCCCGTTCCCCCCGCATCGAAACACGAGACCCCAAGGAGGAGGAAGAAACATGGTATTGAACACAAAGACCGCCCGCGACGCGGCCGCAACATTCAATCTGGTTGACGAGGCTTGGATCCCCGTGCGGCAAGACGGCAGCCGCAAGCTCGTCGGCCTCGATGAACTTTTCCGCACGGCGCACGCAATTCAAGACCTCGACTGCGCCGCGCACGAGCGCATCGCGTTGCTTCGTTTGCTCGTCTGCATTACGCATGCCGCCCTCGGCGCGCCGGAGAGCCCGGAAGAGTGGGGCGATTTCGGAGCGGAACTCGCGGACAAGGTTCCGCAATACCTCCAACGCCCGGAGATCAAGCCGCACTTCAACCTGCTCGGCGACGGGCCGAGGTTTTTGCAAGTGGCCTTGGACAAGACCAAGCAGGAGCCTCTCTTGGAGTTCCTCGAGCTGAAATTTGCCAATGGGCCTGCTTTTCTCGACCATTCCGTTGGTACTCCGAAGGAGATCGATCCTGAACGGTCGGCTCTCAACCTTCTCTGCTTCCAGAATTTCTTCATTGGCGGAGGAATGGGCTCCCCAAAAAACGGCGGAGTTGTCGGGAACGGTCCCAGCCTAAAGTTTTTGCACACTTACCTCATCGGGGGATGTTTGAAGGAAACTGTCATACTAAATTGCCTTCTTAACGAATACATTTCGACCAGCGGAAGGCCTGTTTGGGAGTCCGGCCAGATTTCACCCTCCGAGATATTGAGCCGTCTGGCCCCACAGCCATGTAATGTGTGGCTGGGCCGGACAACGATGATGGTTTCGCAAGGTTTGGAATATCCCATGGAGGAAGGAACTGGGGAGAACAGAAAGTTGCTTTTCCGTGATCCATTTGCCACACTCGTGAATTACAAAAATCGCGTCGGCGTTCTTCGTGCAGACGTGTCCAAGTCTTTGTGGCGCGATCTCCACCTCTTTTTGGAAATGCGGCAAATCGCGCGCAGCGGCGAGATGGCCGCGCCGCAGAATCTCGTGTCGCACCTGGGCACTCTAAAACAATCGGGCGCCACTCTTTGGGCGGGCGAGTTAATCAAGGGCGAAAAGGCCGTGGTTATAGACGCCATCGAGTCCACTTTCACGATCCCCTCGGGAATGCTCACCGATGAAGGCCGCGCCTTTTACCAGGCCGGTGTCGAGTTTGCGGAAATGCAGAGCGGCCGCCTCAAGTGGGCTGTCACCGAATACAGCAAGGCAATGAAGCACGAGTCACCCCCGACCGCAAAAGCCCAGAGCCGCTTCTGGCACGTGCTGGACCGTGAATCCCCGCTGCTGCTCGAGCTTGTCGGCAAGCCGATGCCGCTGGCCTACGCCGAAGCGGGCAACCCGTGGGGAGATCTGGTCCGCAGTGCCGCGCGTGAAGCCTACGAGGCCACGTGTCCGCGGCAGACTCCGCGGCAAATCAAGGCCTTCGCCGCAGGACTGAAAAAGCTTTCCGTTCCAAAACCCAAAACCCCATCCACATGAGCACTGAAAAACCCGAAAAACCCGATGAGCCCTTGATCGCGGCGGTGGTCGCCGCCTGCCGTGACCGGGGAGCTTCCGCCGAACTGCGGCGCTACTGGAGCCCTGCCACGCGACACTACGCGTTTCGCATCCTTGGGCGGCTCCAAGTGCGCGACCCCCGCTCGGCTGATGCTGTGACCGCAGCTCTCTACGCGGTTCATGCGAACCACAAGCCCGGCGGTCCGCGTCTCGGCCAGGCACTGCGCAAGTTTGCCGACGGTCAGGATTCTTTCGAACCCCATGTGAAGCGGCTTCTCTCCGCCGACTCGCTCGAGGAAGTGGCCGACCAGCTTCAGCGGCTCTTCGTTCGCTTGAGGGGCAAAGGCATCGCGCTCGATTTCAACCGGGTTCTCTGGGACCTGCGCAAATGGACAAGCAAATCGGAGGAGGTCAAAACTTCATGGGGCAAGGATTTCTGGATGTCCCCGAAGGAGCTTGAAAACTCGGAGGTTGCCCCGGTATGAGCGCGGCATTTCTTACCAAGGTCGAAATCGATCACGAGACGGCTTACAAAGCCGGGTTGCGCGATAGCTATGCATGGCACCAGCGCGTCTGGGAAATGTTTCCCGGGCGTGATGGAGAGGCGCGCAACTTTGTCACGCGCCTCGACGGCACCGATGGCGGTTTTCGGCTGCTTGTGATCTCGGCCGCGGCGCCGTCGCGTCCGGACTGGTGCCCCGAGCCCGCATGGCACACCAAGCCACTACCCGAAACGTTTCTCCAGCACGGAAAGTTCCGCTTTTCGCTCATCGCGAATCCCACGCGCAAGGTGAAGTCGGTCGCGAACTCCAAGAACGGCCGTCGCGTCCCGATCACCCATCGCGAGGATCGCGAAGTGGACGGCAAAGTGCAGTCCGGGCAGCTCTCCTGGCTTCGCCGCAAAGGCGGGCAGCACGGGTTTTCCTTCGACGACTCGCAGCTGCGCACTATTCCGCGGCCGCGCCAGTGGTTCCTCAAAAAGGGCTCTGCCGGCGTGCATGGCGCCACCGAATTCGTCGGCGCTCTTACGGTGACCGAGCCTGACAAATTCCGCGAAGCTGTCACCGGCGGCATCGGATCCGCCAAAGCGTTCGGCTTCGGAATGCTCTGTCTCTCTCCTCTCTAATCAACCAACCAAACAACCCACCATCATCAAACCATGAAACTCATCGAACTCCATATCCTGCAATCCTACCCTGTCTCCTGCCTCAACCGCGACGATGTCGGCGCGCCCAAGACCGCCAACTTTGGCGGTGTGTCCCGCGCCCGCCTCTCGAGCCAATGCCTCAAGCGTGCGGTGCGGCTCGCCGCGGCCGGGGAGTCTCCATCGCTGTTTAAGGGGCAGCGAACGCGGCTTATTATCGCCCCGCTGCAGGAGCGTGTGGCCAAGCTGGGGGTCGATTTAACACTCGCAGCGGAGGCGTGCAAGATGCTGTGTGACAGCCTTGCCACGTTTGATGAAGACGCTGAAAAGAAGGGCGTCTTGAAAGTCAAGACGATGACGATGTTTTCATCTCTCGAACTTGATGAGATCGCAGCATCAATAGCAGAGATCCTGCAGTCTCCGGGATTCGGCCCCATCGCTACCGACGCGAAAAAACGCGATGCTCAGACCAAGAAGCTCAAACCGGCTGTTCAAGCGGCGAAAAAGGCAGCCCTAAAAGACGCCGCCGATATCGCGCTGTTTGGGCGCATGATGGCATCGGACCACTCTCTCACACTTGAAGGAGCAGCGATGTTCTCGCACGCGATTTCCACGCACAAAGCCACAAACGATGTTGACTACTGGACCGCTGTGGATGACCGCCAAAAAGACGACCCAACAGTTGCTGAGGAGGACCGCGCCGGTAGTGGGGGATTAGGCACAGCAGAATTCACCTCCGCCACCTACTACCGCTACGTGGCGGTCAACCTCGACCTTCTGGCCGACGAGCACCACTTGGGCGCCCTCGAAGCCGGGCAGCGGCGGGAGGTGCTGCAGTCGTTTCTCAAGGCCGCGCTGATGGCCGTTCCCGGTGCGCGCAAGAATTCGATGAATGCTGCCACCCTTCCGTTCACTGTCCTTGGTCTCCGCAAGGACAAGGGGCAGCCTGTCCAGCTGGTGAATGCTTTCGAGGAACCGGTGAAAGCGACCGGGAAGGGGCTCGCGCACGCTTCCAGCGAGGCCATGAAGGCCGAGCACGAAAAGCTGAAGTCCACGTGGGGCATCGAAACATCCAAGGAACTCTGGATGCCGGAAACCAACTTGAACGACTTCATCGAGGGACTCACTGATGGCCTCTGAGACCGGCGCCCTCGCGCTCTATCTGGATGCCCCGCTGCAATCGTGGGGCGTTTCCTCCCGCTTCCAGCGCCGGGACACCGATTCGCATCCGACAAAAAGTGGTGTGCTTGGGCTCATCGCCGCCGCCATGGGTATCGACAAACACTCGGAGGACGAAGCGTCCCGCTTGGCTCCCTTGGCCGCGTGCCGGTTCCTAGTCTTTCCGGTCGCCCGGCCGGACAATGACCATCCCCCGCTGCGCTTGGAGGACTACCATACCGTTGGCGGCGGCTACGACCGTAACCATCCCGTGGACCGGTTGCGCATAGCTCGCAAGGCTTCCGGCGGCCCCTCAACCACGGTGGTGACCCGCCGCTTTTATCTGGAGCAAGCACGGTTCTCTGTGGTGCTGGAGGGAGCGAAGGATGTCTTGGAGTCCGCTGCCGGCGCGTTGCAAGATCCCGTGTGGGGCGTCTGGTTCGGCCGCAAGTGCTGCCTGCCCGCGGCGCCGTTGCTACCCACGCTCGCGCCTACGTCCGCAGACGCCCTCCGGCTACTGCTCGAGAAAGTCGGGGGACGCATCGCTAACGAAGGCCGCATGGAGAGGGAAGGGGATGGCGCGTGGTATCAAAACGATGAGCCGGTTTCCTTTGGCAAACGCGAGTTTCGTTCGCGCCCGGTTTCGCGCGATCCCGTTCCATCCTGAATCGCAGCTCGATGCCCGTCTTTGAGCGTCCACCCCTCGAGACCCTCGCGCCTGCGAAGGATCGGTGGACTCCTATTTACCTCGAGCACGGCCGCGTCGAGGTCGACGATGCCTCGATCAAGTGGGTCGGCAGCGACGGCACGGTCTGCCCGATTCCTGTCGCCACCCTCTCGGCCCTCATCCTCGGCCCGGGCACGACCGTGACCCACGCCGCTGTTAAGGCGGCTGCCCAGTGTAATTGCCCGCTCCTCTGGCTCGGCGAGGACGGTCTGCGCTTCTACGCCTTCGGCATCACGCCGAACCACGACAACTCGATGGCCCGCACCCACGCCGCGGCTTGGGCCGCACCGCAGAAGCGCAACGAGATCGCACGCCGCATGTTCCGTTTCCGTTTCGCCGATGTTCCGACGGGTGGCGTCTCCATCACGCAGCTGCGCGGCATGGAGGGACGGCGCGTCAAACGGGCCTACGAGGATCTCGGCCGCAAATACGGCGTTACTTGGAAAGGCCGCGACTACAACCCGTCCAACTGGAACCTTGCGGACAACATCAACCGCGCCCTCTCTGCCGCCACCGCTTCCCACTACGCTCTCACGGCCGCCGTCTGTTGCTCCATGGGCTTCATTCCGCAACTCGGCTTTGTCCATCAGGCCGGAACCCTCCCGTTCATCTACGACGCTGCGGATCTCTACAAACAGGAGACCTCTTGGCCCGCCGCGTTCGAGGCGATTTCCATCGACCCCATGGATGACGGCACGCTTGTCCGTAAAATCTTCAAGCGCAACGTCGAGCAAACCCGCATGCTCCGGCGCATGCCCGATGACCTCGTCGCCCTTTTCAAGGACTTCGGCGAGGCAAACCCGCCCGAGACGCATCTACTGCAGCCCTCTTCAGATCCGTGACCGTCCTCGTCGCCAACGATGTCCCGCCGTCGATCCGCGGCCACCTCAAGCGCTGGTTCATCGAGCCCCAGCCGAACGTGTTTGTCGGCACCCTCAACCCGCGGACCCACCGCAAAGTCATCGACTTCATCAAGCGCAACGCCCCCTCCGAATTCGGCTTTCTCTCCATTTCCTCGCATCCGAACTGCCAAGGTCACCTCGTCGAGCGAGTAGGGCCGGAAGGCAAATCTGGTCGCCGCGAGGTCAACTTTAGCGGTATTGATCTGATCGCCGAATCCTGGGTCGATTCCCAGAATATCCCGTTCTGACACCCTCGTAATCGCCGGTATTTTAAGCTCTAACCCAAGCTAACTTCTTGGTATTTGAGGGATTTCCCCACACGCGTGGGGATGGCCCGCCCAAACTACAATGAACCCAGAAAATGGTCAAGATTTCCCCACACGCGTGGGGATGGCCCGACGCCGATGACCCCGACCGCGCCGAGTCGATGATTTCCCCACACGCGTGGGGATGGCCCGTTCTTTGCCGACCCTTCCAGCCGTCTCGTAGTGATTTCCCCACACGCGTGGGGATGGCCCGTCTGCTACGCAACTAGCCATTGCTACGGTAGCGATTTCCCCACACGCGTGGGGATGGCCCGGGCCGTGGAACGGAACGGAGGGAACCTTTGGCGATTTCCCCACACGCGTGGGGATGGCCCGGGCCAGACATCGCCGGGGAGACGCAGAACTACGATTTCCCCACACGCGTGGGGATGGCCCGGCGAGGAAAATCCGGTTTCCGTGTTCCCGCGCGATTTCCCCACACGCGTGGGGATGGCCCGCGGTGATGGTGGCGATTCAACACGGGATGGAAGATTTCCCCACACGCGTGGGGATGGCCCGGCGTCTGCACGATCAGCCGCAACGTGACGAGGGATTTCCCCACACGCGTGGGGATGGCCCGTAACCAACAACGTTGCGCGCGCTTTTTTGGTTGATTTCCCCACACGCGTGGGGATGGCCCGCCGCTTGAGTCTGGCCTCAAGAAGTGAAACTGGATTTCCCCACACGCGTGGGGATGGCCCGACCGCAGCAAGGGCATGAAGGGATCGCAGGAGGATTTCCCCACACGCGTGGGGATGGCCCGCAAAGGGCCGACGAGTTTAATCTAAACACTAGGATTTCCCCACACGCGTGGGGATGGCCCGCTGTGGCAAGGGCCGGTGGGGAGCAAACGTGCGATTTCCCCACACGCGTGGGGATGGCCCGACCCGAGAAATCGAGGAAGCGCGGCGCAAGCGGATTTCCCCACACGCGTGGGGATGGCCCGCCTTCGTCGTCGCGCAGGGCAAAGGCGTAGATGATTTCCCCACACGCGTGGGGATGGCCCGCAGTGGCAGCAAGTTGGGCCGGAGAAGGTAGAGATTTCCCCACACGCGTGGGGATGGCCCGCGGGTCGCATATTGGACTACTTGCGGCAGGGAGATTTCCCCACACGCGTGGGGATGGCCCGAACGTAAGCATGGCTTGAGCGATGCTTAAGCCGATTTCCCCACACGCGTGGGGATGGCCCGTGGTTTACAGCGGAACGAACGCGCTGACCTTCGATTTCCCCACACGCGTGGGGATGGCCCGACTCTGGCTACGGCCATCAAAAAGTGGCCCACGATTTCCCCACACGCGTGGGGATGGCCCGTTCTCATAAAAGGGCCACTGCCCTCTGATGAGGATTTCCCCACACGCGTGGGGATGGCCCGGGAACGTATTTCGTAGATGCCGGCGAGCGAGAGATTTCCCCACACGCGTGGGGATGGCCCGCGACCGAGCAGCAAGCAAGCCTGCCGCGCGGAGATTTCCCCACACGCGTGGGGATGGCCCGAGCATCCAGAGCATTACGCGAGGGCCGTGGCGGATTTCCCCACACGCGTGGGGATGGCCCGTTAGTGGCCTTC